>Ga0210019_1002876_pt1 | contig 16223 bp, 17 predicted proteins | sample CryGeyCG2114_020_2_FD_183969 | JGI IMG/M metagenome (GOLD analysis project Ga0210019, IMG submission 183969) | Groundwater microbial communities from aquifer - Crystal Geyser CG11_big_fil_rev_8/21/14_0.20 (SPAdes) (version 2) | ecosystem: Environmental > Aquatic > Deep subsurface > Groundwater ...
GTGATATTTAACTTGCCTCCCGCAAACCACTTATAATTCGGATATTGCCAATCTAAAACTTTTGTCCATGGAGAAAACCATTCTAATTCTTTTTGCGCAATGTCATTCCAGAAACTTTCTGGATCTTGGGTTGATTTCTTGTAATGACGCTGATATTCACTAAGAGAGGTTGATTGATTGTTCACACTTTTTTGCATATATTATATTAATTTCTTTTTTTGTAAATAGCCAACAATCTCCTCAACACACTCATCAACAGAACACTTATGGGTCATTAATTCAAGCTCAGGACATTCTGGCGCCTCATAAGGATCGTCAATGCCAGTAAAATTCTGAATTTCGCCGGCGCGCGCCTTTTTGTACATTCCTTTTACATCCCTGCGCTCACACTCTTCCAAAGGGCAATTCACATGAACCTCAATAAAATTATCAACTTCCATGCGCGCGGTCTCGCGATGTTTTTTGTATGGAGAAATGAAAGAAACAAGTACTAAAACACCATTACGAGCCAAGAGTTTTGCCACAAATGTTACGCGCTCTATATTTGTGTCACGATCTTCTTTTGAAAAACCAAGATCCCGCGTTAATGACTGACGCACTACATCTCCATCAAGGCGCTCTACTTGTTTTTTGTCCTTAATAAGTCGCTGTTCAAGCGCTTGGGCTATGGTTGTTTTGCCTGCTCCGGAAAGTCCGGTAAACCAAACCACGCAGCCTTTATTAGCAATACTGTTATTGTATGTATTCATAAATTATACAAGTGGATTCTTAAATTTTTTAATAATATCAGAAATTTCAGGTCGAACAATATATTCCGGCAAATTCTGTCCTGTCTGCACCATTTCACGTAACTTTGTTCCACTGACTGAATATGCATCATCTTGCGTGTGTTCATGGTTGTCGCTGAATACAATATCCCCGCATTCTGAACAATAATGCGCATTTCCAAATTTTAGTATTTCAATACCCAAATCTTTTTGATCAAACCGATCAAAAATATTCTGCGCGTCAAATGGGCCGTAATAATTTCCAACTCCAGCATGATCCCGACCAATGATCATATGTGTGCATCCAAAATTCCTTCTCACAAGCGCATGATGCAGTGCTTCTCGCGGACCAGCGTATCGCATCTGAATCGGTAAAACCGAAAGCATAGCTCTTTGTTTGTCATGATAATGCTCAAACAGCGCTTCGTATGTCTGAATAATAAGATCATCGCTAAAATCACCCTGCTTCTTTTTTCCCAGTACTGGCTGAACCAAAAGTCCATCCACAATCTTAAGCGCTTCTTTTTGTAAAAATTCGTGTGACCGATGTGGAATATTGCGTGTTTGAAACGCGACCATGGTGTTCCATCCGCGTTTCTTCTTTTCTTGTTTTACCTCATCTGGCGTATAATGATACGCGTGAATTTTAGTGCTGAATGTCAGGTCAAGTCGAACCGCGCCGCCGATAAAATATCCATCGTTCTCAAACATCTGACACACGCCCGGATGACCCATGTCTTGGGTTCCAAAAATAGAATCGCACAATTCAAAAAGATTGTAAGTATAATACTCAGGGGCTTCAATAGTTCCCACGACGTTCAAAGATGCATCCTGTAGTACAATACTATCATACAACTGGGCGTGTTCCCACGCGTCTTTTGCAACTGACAGCGCAATTGGCATGCTCCATATTGAGCCATTTGTAAGTCGCATAGTTCTTACTACTGAATCAAAATCTTCCAATCCCATCAAAGCCGTAATTGGGCGATATGCCCCTGTCGCGATATTGATGATATCCCGAATCTCGCCATCAGTTATAATAATGTTATATGCCATATGTTTCTTTGTTTATATATTTAATACTTGCCTGCATTACATAAGTTTTCTTCGGCGCGGCCAGATCTTTCGGATATATGAATATGTTCTTTAGTATTATACTCGGAATACAGGAATTATCTTTATCCAAGAGAACAATATGCTTCCTGCCACGCAAACGGAAAAAATCACGCTCAAGTAATTCCAAAGTAAAATCAATTCCTAAATCTCTACCTTTATGGCAAACCATATGTAGCGCTTTTTCAATAACCTTTCGTTCTACCAACAACACAGCGTCTTCTGAAGCATAAGAAAGAAAAATAGTACTACTTATTAATACGCCCTCTGACCCACAAAACCTATGGCACCATTGAAGCATTTTTTTGATGTATTGTTTTGCCTGCTTTTTTGCACTACTCGCTATTTTGGTTATCTGCTTATGCACACTCTTTCCTTGGTGCCAGAAAGATGGTCTTTTTGTGTTCAAATGATTAAAAGAAAAATCATAGCCCAGCTCTCTAGCTCCTACTGCAACAAGAGATTGTATTTCTTTTTGGTACTCGTTTTTTTTCAACTGCTTTTGAACCCAGTAATAACTATGATTCAAATCCTTTGGAATTTTGCTTGCAATATTCAAATATTCAGGATCATCTATATCGAGAAACTTGAAAAGATTAGTGAGAGTTTGCTCTGTATCAAACACAACATCCTCATATTTAACCATAATCCAATTCGCATTTTTTTCGCGATGATACGTATCAAAACTCTCTTTCCATGTAGCGGCTGCTTTGAGTAATAAATCATCTGCCATGCCAAAATGGCTTTGGGACTTAAGCATGAATTTCTCGTTACCACATTTGGCAATGGACTGGAGCGCGCACAGTGGATGCCGCACACACACCACTACCAGCGCGTCCGGAAAAAGTGCGGATATGAGCGGCGCGCGATTTATGAATTCAGGGTTCTTCAAAACAAGGCGCTTGCCGGCTGACACGTTCAAATATGCCGCGCGCGCGCGATGCAAGCCCTGCTCATTAAATATAGGCTCTCGAATGAGCGGCTTGCCTGAATCATCCCAGGCCGGATATGAAAAATTGTCCCACCATAAAAGGCAATCATTTATCCCTGACATGTCTTCTGGCGCGTGCTTTTTTGTCCCATCTTTTCGTATGGATTTTAACTCACTAATAAAACAGCTATCTGGATGGCCTCCAATAATTCTGGAGAGCATTGTGGTCCCAGAATGCGGAGTGCCGGTAATAATAATGGGCTTCTTATCACTTGGTTGTATCATATATTAAATCAAATAATCTTTTTCCTGATTTACCATCTACTAAGTGGCAAAAATATTGTTTAAATTTCTCCTGCTGGGCGCGTAATGAATCAGGATCACGCAGACACTGATTAATGTAATCTTTCAAGCTGGACACATTTTTTGCTTCAAATGCCACGCTAAATGACACTACTTTTTTATAATAATCGCTTGTATATAAATCAGATACAGATTCATATCGTGATTTCTTTTCTCCGCCATCAAACATAATCAGAATAACAGGCTTATTCATGGCAATAGCATCCAAGGTAAGGGATGAAGCAGTATTAATAATAATTGATGAATGGTAGATACAACTGAGAAAATAATCCATCTGTTCCCTTGAATAATCCCAAGAATCTGAAAAACCAGAAGAAAAATTATGAAATGAATCAACAATTACCTCTCTTGAATCAAAAAAATCCTTGAATTTTTTACGATCATCAGTATATGCCCAATGAGGCCGCACAAAAATTTGGCAATTGTCGACTAATTTTTGGTTGACGATAAAATCTTGCAAAATCCCTACAATATTTGAATCAGTCGGTAAAAGTTTTCCTTCTGATCCGAAAAAAATAATTTTCTTTTTTGGATTGAGCCCTGCTTTTTTGCAAAAATCTTCGCGGCTTAATAAGCGCGACTTGTCAGTATAATAATCAAACTGTGGCACGCCAATTTTCTCTATTTCATCTCTCTTGTAATCCTGCAGAACTTGAGCCTGCTCAAACATAAATTCATTCCAAACAGCCAGTCTATCTGCGTGCGCTCTAAAATATTTCTTTGAGAAATTATCCCAACTCTTTACCATGCCTAATGTTTTAACCCCTTCTTTGCGGGCCGCTTTTAGCAAAACAGCATCTGCTTCATCCATAATATTAGTGGTGAAAATGATATTTGGCTTATATTTTTTTATCAACATCCTATATTTTCGCACTGAATCATGATGTAAAAATAAATAATCAATACTGCGTAGTAATTTGCGCAACAAGGTAATACGAGAAAGGGGAATAAAAATTGACCTGAAAACCAAATGTTTAAAACGCCAACACACAAAACCAATATCCCGGCGATGCTCAAAATCATGCCCAGTCAGCATCTCAGTTCCATCGTTATAGATTATGTATCGATTAATGTTGGCAATTATTTTTCCAAAAAAATTATCTCTAATTTTAATTAATGGAATAATGAGAACATTATGATCTTTAAATTCCTCAAGAAATCTCCTGCTGTCAACGGCAGTCGTCAAAATTATCACCCTATCAAAATGTTTTTTTAACAAATCATAAAAATCATTTTGCAACAGATTCCGCACAATCAGTCCTTTTGAAATTGTAATCATTATTGTTTTCATATACTCTGCACTATGGCAATTCTTGACATATTAATGTGGATTAGGCCGGTCCTTATCGCCGTCTCCTTTTGTAATATACCAATTATTAATATCACAAAGCTTTTCTTTATATTGTGAAGCTTTTCCGTAATATACTAATACATTTATTTTATTGGTCTTTTGCAAGTCAACAGGATTAAAATACATGGGCATTTTATCATACGGAGCTTTGGTATCATCATGGTATCCGAGTTTTATAAAATCATCATGATGAAAGCAACCCGTGCTGAAATAATCAATCAAATCAACTTTTTCCTTAACCATAATTTTTTCCGCCTCAGCAACAAGCGGACTAACCGCATCATCTGTAGAAATCAAATCTAAAATATGTCCAATTAAACACGTAGTTTTACATCCATCGCTTTTAGTAATTCTAAAAATAATATATCCTTTTATCTCGCTGTCTTGTTTCGCAACAAGAATATGATAACAAAAAAAAGGATGCTCTGCATACCGCCAGTTAAGATATCCCACATCTCTCTGGACCGCAATCGGATATTTAAAGGAAATTTTTTTCCAAAACTTCTTAATATCGTCAGTGAAATGTTCTACTGACTTTATATTTAAGGATATATCGCTATTGACGACATCAGCGCGCTTATCCTCAGCAACCTCCACCCTTAGAAGCAGGTTAACTTTTTTTTTATCAATTATCTTAATATAACGATTCAAGTTGCCCATCAACTTCCAATCGCCCAATTTTTCATACATTGGACCAGTTTTGAGGGTATATCCAGTGCCAAACAATACAGTAAACTCCTGTTCTAGCTCTCGAATTAAATAAGAGCCAAGCCCTAATGCGCGGCAGGACTTGTCTATCATTAAATTACAGAGCAGAGCGCTTCTATTGAAAATTTTGTCAAAAACTTTCAATCTTACAGGAATAAATCCAAGATATCCTAAAAAGCGATCTTTCAAAAGAAGGACTTTAACAGAGGTATTCTTTATGACAAAAGGGTTTCTACAATATTGCCAAGTAAAAAAAACTTTATCCTGCAATACGTATTTGTCGTGAAAATACTCTACGATAAAAGCTTTAAAATCACCCCATAAGCTTTCAGTATAATCACTTACTAAATTTTTATTATCTAACTTCGACATAATTATTTTGTAAGAATCGCACAATAATTTATTGGGGTTTTTTCCTGTTCTGGATGCGCGGTTTTAAATACAGCCTGCACTAGTTCTTTTTCAATGCGAAACCCTGCTTGCCCAATATGCTCTCTTACCTCTTCCGCACTCTTATACAAATAGATATGGTCAATCATTGCCGCCCAAACCGCAACCGTAATGAAAATCTTGCCATTGTCCTTAAGTATCTGATGTAATTTTTTTAATACTCCTAAAGGATCTTCAAGATGTTCCAGAAATTCGCCAGACATAATTCTATCAAATTTTTCTTTTGGTTTATATTTATATATATCTTCTTTTATAATTGAAACTTGATTTATTGGCACTTTGTATGCTTGCAGCACATTTTTAGTAAAGTCTATAGATGAATCTGATAAATCAACACCTGTACCTTTCCAAGACGGCTTTCGTAGTAAAAAATAGTTTAAAAATAGTCCAGTGCCAGTTGGTACTTCTAAAACATCTCCGCTACTTGGCGCGCTTTTAACAAAATCATTCAAGAAAAAATTAAACACATTGTTATGCGTTACCCAAAAAAATTGGGAAAAATACAGCGCCCATGTGTACCATGGCCCTGTCAATTTTCTTTTGGGATCGTTATATGCGCCCTGTTCCACTTCCTTAAAAGACGAATATTTATATTCCCCTGTTTTTTCCAATTCAATCTGTAATCGTAAAAATTCTAAAGAAAATTCGATTAAAGTATCAACTTTTTTGTAATATTCCTTTCTCTCGCCATGACAAAGATACAAAGCTTTATTGCAAATCTCTTCTCCAAATTTATAATCAATATCTTGCTCTCTAATTTGCTTTAATACTCCCTTAAAAAAATAACACTTATCTTCTAAGTAAGAAGCAGTATCAGAAAGCAAAGGATAATCTTTTTCTAAGTCTTTAAATATCATAGTATAGATTTTATTTTAGAACCTTAACTTTAATTAATGCTGGAATTAATACTTTATTATCTTTGCTGGTAATTTTGGCCTCAATTTCTAAAATTTTTAAGCTTTGTATTTTATTCAAAATTTTGCCATATACAACAACTTCTTGATTGGATTTAATCGGATTATGGAATTGCATTTCCAAAGATAGAAAAAGGCAATATTTACCCGGTAAATACATCCCAACCAAAGTAGAAAATAAAGATCCAACCAGCATTCCATGAACTATTTTGCCTCCGAATTCTGTATTTTTTGAATATTCTTCATCTGTATGCAGTGGGTTCATGTCGCCAGTTAATTCAGAAAATCGCATCACATCTTTTGGGGTAAAGGTATGCGTAAAATTAACTTCCTGGCCAACATTGACTTCATCAAATGTGTATGTGTTCATAAAATCTTTATATGTCAATATTATGGTTGCGTAAATTCTTCTTAATGTCGTGAATGTCTTTTGTTGAAATAATTTCTTCCATATCAAACACAACTTCAAATACTTTCTCCAATTCCGCGGCCAGCATCAAGCCGTTAAATGAATCCCATGTTTCCACGGTTTCAGGAGACATTTCGTCTTTTATTTCCTCGATATTGATTTTTAAAATATCAGACAATAATGCATGTAATTTTTTTTCTGCTTCTTTCATATATTTATGTAATAGTATTAATAAAATCCAATGAATGAAAGGAAAAATTCTTCAAATCAAGTTCCCAGGTGTCCTTGTGTCCTGATTTTAGTTTCTTAAAATCAAATACTCTGTAAAAAAATTTTACTTGGCTATTTTTGTTTGTTGGAAAATATTTTGCGATTACTTTTTTAGAATTCTGTTTCTTGAGCTGGTCAAGCACAAAACCAAAGAATTCCTCTTCCACTCTTTTGCCAAGCACACGACAACTCAATAACAGCGTATCAACCTCCCAGAACTCCTCTCTATCCTGAATAATAGCGAGTCCAGCCAATCCATACTCTCCAAACTTGTCTTTAACATCCAAAATCCACGCACGCGCGCCATTGGAAAGCATGTCTTGTATGTCCTCTTCCTGATACCTACGTGTAGTTAGATTAAATTGATTCGTCTTCTGTGTCAATTGCGTTGCCCTTTGAATATGCTCATCTGATAATTCATGAATGCGAATGATAATATCCAGGCCACGTAAAAAACTTTCCATATCAATTGCCTCCTCCTTGAATTTGCGACGCTTCTTTTCATCAGAGTACATTTGCGCTCTTTTTCTGTCTTCGGCAGTAGTATGAAACCTGGTAAATCCTTTGTATGACGCCAAAACATCCACATACCCGGATGGATCCTTTGGTAAATCAATCACAGTAACTTCAGGTAAAGACGTTCTAACCAATTCTCGATTGTGCGGATCATCATCAACAAATACCATACTATCGAGACCAATATTCAGCTCTTGGGCGATTTCGCGCATGTTCTGCGCCTTATTGTTCCAATTAATCCTCTCTGCTGCAAAATCATCCTCTTTAAGCATCATATACTTATGCCTCTTAAAGACTTCCTTTGCGTCACCTTCGTTGTTATTGCTGTTAATAGCAAGGATAATGCCATTCTCCTGCAATGTCTTTATATACTTCTGAAATTCGTAGAAATGTCGTCCTTTTCCAGAAGTATTAATAACAACTCCCTTGGCGCCGTCTTCTCCGACTATGCCGCCCCAAAGCGTATTATCCAAATCAAGCACCAGACATTTTTTCGTTTTACCGGCAATCGGAATAAAATACGCAACAAGCTCTTTGGCAAACAAGTCAAACGCGTGAGGCGCAAGGCGCATGTCCCCTAAATCTTTATACTTTGTATTCCAATATTTCTTTTTTCCGGCATTGTGAAGCCATTTGTCAAAATCAAATACAAAAACCTGTGAAGAGTCATTAAAACGCTTGATAAGCACATCATGTGGAAAAGAATCTGATTTTGAATCAATAACTTGGTTACAAACTACAATCTTTGCAGATGTCCTTATAACCAGTTGGTCAATCATTGTTATCTGGCTGCCTATATCTTCAAAATCAACCACCACATACACGATGTCAGGATCAAACTTATACAACTTCTCTCCAAGAATTTCCTGCTGCCATTGTCCATATTCGCCAATATAAATATCCGCATCTATGCCATAATCTTTGGCCGCAATGCGCAAACTTTTATCAAGACCAGAGAGTGTAAAATTAGAAATTAAAGCTGCTTTCATATTTGAATGGCCACTGCAACAGCCATGTTACTATCGTGACTGATACTGACATGAATATTATCTTGTTTTTTGCCGTCAATTTCAATAATTGGTTTTCCGTTTGCCTCATGAGAAACCTGAATCCGGGAAAATTGCTTCATTAGTTCGTCTCCGACTGACTTCATAACAGACTCTTTCGCGCTAAAAATCCCAGCCAAAGCTCTGGCTGGATTTGACGCATTAAAACCATAATCCCATTCTGATTGTGTAAAAACAGAATTCCAGTGAGAGAAATCCTCCTGTGATAATTTAGTGAATCTTTCAATATCAATTATGTCAATTCCAATCATATATATATAATTTCTTATTTTTTATGACACTAAAAATCTATTCAGCGCGCTCAGAATCTTATCATCATCTTTAAAAGTGTATGGATATTTCTTTTTTTTCTGCACTGATAAAATAAAATCCTTAATTTCATCCTGGTATGCGCTCTCGTCTGTGTTATAGTGCTTTATTTTCTTTACTTTTGCCAAATGTACTATGCTGCGTTTTTTTCTTGTTGAAATAGTTATGGTTCTATCAATCCAATTCCATTCCAGAGAACCCTTTGTACCAATAATCGTAAAAGTCCTTCTTGGTGTCCTGTTTAATAAATCTATCACCACAGTTCCTATTATTCCTCTCTCCATTTGAACCACTGCAACATATAAGTCATCTGCGGAAATTTTTAAATTAGAAACCTTCTTGTGCACTCCTTTGATATCCTTAATCTCGCTCTTAAAAATATATAAAATCCAATTTAGCTCATATGGCAACATTTCCTTGCAGCCGCCGGTTTGTTTCTTGGCAAAATACACTGTGCTATAATCCTCATACGGATGCCAATCAGGAAGATACTGCCCAAGATAATGTTCAAAAGCAAGAGTGTTTCCTATCTCATTCTTTTTTAGTATGCTGTTTATCTTTTTTATTGCTGACAAATATCTAAATGTACAAGACGGTGCAGCAATAAATTTTTCATCTAATAATGGAATAAGCTCTTTGTACCCATCGTTAGTGGTAGCAACTTCAGTAAAAAAATGCATCTTCTCCCTTACTGCGAACATAAAATATTTCTTATGCTTATCTGGCGGGGTTGAAATAATAAGCGCGTCTGGACAGAACTCTAAAATTCCTTTTTTGAAATTATCAAATGTCCTTATCCTATACTCTTTTTCTACTTCTTTACGGCGATTATCATTTATGTCAAAACCGCAAATATGTTCCTTTTTTATTTTATTAAAAAGCAGATTTCGTATCCTGCGTTTTCCCATTGAGCCGAGCCCGATGATATAAAACTTTTTATCTTTTATTTTTTCCATATGATTTTATAAGCTCAGCATTTCTCATATCATTAATAGCCTCAAGTATATTTGAAAAGGTATTTTTCTTTTCTAATAGTTTCAAAAAATAACTCATCTCTCGAACAAACATATTGTTCCATGTATCTGAAACAAATATTCTGCTTGATTTTTTACCATCTGAAATAATAATTTTTTCTGAAAATGAATTCCAGTGCAAGCTTGCCTTGCTTGCTATAATATCACAGCTCCACTTACCCGGCACACGAATACAATCTTGATGTATAGATACCACTGTTTTACTATTTGTTTGAAACACGCTTTCTGCAATATCTTCTGCCTCAACTTTCAAAGCTGAAACTTTTCCTGTTATGCTAGCTTTATATCTTATTTTCTCTAAAAGCGCCCATGCTGGAAAATTAATTTCATGAATTATATCTAAAACAGCTCCACCCCCAGTTTTGCTTTTCGCTGAATATGTTTTCCTATAATCTCTTTTTCTCCAGTCAGTCAAATTTTGCCCGCATGAAACTCGCATATAATATATCTTGCCCAATTGCTTTTTCTTTATGATATTCTTAATGGTAATATATGGCTTCCAAAACTGACGGCTGTATCCAACAAAAAAATGAATTCTTTTTCCTTTAAGAGCTTTTTTGATTTCCATAGCCTCGGAAGTATTCAGCGCAATCGGCTTTTCAACAAAAATTGCTCGTGGTTGCAAATTAATTGCCTGCAATATGCTTTTTTTATGTTTATAGGTTTCATTACAAACCATAATCGCGTCAAATGGTCCAAATTTTTGAAGAACGCTAAAACTCCTTACAACATTGCTTGCTACAATATCTTTTCTCTTTGAAACAATATATATCTTGCTTTTTGGCGCCAGACGTTTCAAGTTGTTGAAATGGCGCTGGCCGATTGTGCCGAATCCGCAAATAACAATGTTAAGCTCTTTTTTCATGATCAATTTTATTAATCTTTTGTTCTATACGCTTGCGATTTTTATACAATATTTCAGCTATTACCCACTCTTCTGGATCATCCAAGTCAATTGAACGCCACTTGGGCATAATAACTGCTTTTGATTTTTTAGTAATAACGCGCCCTTCCTTCAAAAATGCCTTAACATCAACAAGATATACTACACATCCGTTTAATAAGTATCCCTTTTCCCATAGCTGTGTCGTACTCTGCTTCTTTTCAGAACCATTTACTAGTATAAGATCGTTGCGCTTAGACAAATGATACAGCTTAGGATGTGTCGGAGAAACGGTTAAGACAGTGGTCGCGCCAGTTCGCTTCATAACCTCAAAACATTGATCTATATCGCTCTGCTCTCGCAATGGTGACGTGGTCTGTAGTATTACGAAATGAGTTGGCTCATATGCTTCTTCTTTTTTAAGTCGAGCAAGTGTGTATCGTATACTGTCATCAACATTGCTCAAATCACTGGCTAATCTCTTTGGGCGCAGAAACGGTACTTCAGCCCCGTATTGCTTTGCTACTCGGGCGATTTTAGGTGATTCTGTTGAAACAATAGTTCTGTTTATATGTGGCGAATCAAGCGATTGCTTTATCACATAAGATAAAAGTGGCTTTGAACAAAACATGCGTATGTTCTTTTTCGGAATCCGTTTTGAATTTTCTCTGGCTGGAATAAATGATAATACTTTCATACTATGATATATTATTATATAATCTGTTCAATTTTCTCCAAATCAATATGTTCGTTGGAAGAATAATTACCAATACTGGATATTTTTTTACAACCTGGATAATCTGGCGCATTGTATTGATGATTATAAAGCTCTAATGATCGAGGAATAAAAATATACATATCCTTGTTTTCTAAAATATATCCGGCTCGATCACTATCATCCACAAGTTCTTCGTGTATTTTATCGCCAATTCGGCTACCCTCTACGTTAATACTAATATCTTTAGCAGTATAGTGTTTTTTAAGAAATAAACGAGCTAAATCTCCAATTCTAATAGATGGCATTTTAGGAACAAAAATCTCTCCAAGCTGCATCAACTCAATCGATCTAAGTATAAAAAATGAAGCTTGATTAACAGACATAATAAATCGAGTCATGTCTGGATTTGTCACGCTGATGATACCTTTTTCTTTGGCTTGTTTATCCCAGATAGGAAGAACACTCCCATGAGACCAAGCCACATTGCCAAAACGCACGCACGCGAACCTGGTATGGCCTTTTGGCGACGACCAATTGGCATTAGTAAATATCTTCTCCATCATTAATTTGGAAACACCCATGATACTAGTAGGATGCACTGATTTGTCTGTTGAAACCGCAAGAACCTTCTTGACCTCGTTATTAATGGCCGCATCAATAATATTCTGACTGCCAATAATATTCGTTTTTATAGCTTCAAAAGGATTATATTCACACAAAGGCACTTGTTTCATGGCTGCGGCATGAATTACAATATCAACATTTTTAAACGCATACTCTATGCGGTCTCTATCCCGTATATCTCCAATCAAAATTCGAAGGTTTTTTGGGTGCTTAAGCCGCTCCAGAAACTCATATTGATTCCCCTCATTTCGCGACAAAATACGTAACTGCCTTGGCTCATGTTTAAGAATCATTTCAGTAAGATTGGAACCGATTGAGCCGGTTCCGCCTGTAATAAGGATTATTTTGTCTTTAAATTCAGAATTCATATATAATTAATAACTAATTACTTTTTGTATATTGGGAAACTTCACGGTTTCTAAAATTTTGACAACTTTGGCTGCAGTGTTTCCATTCTGATATGGATTGGTTCCGGTTTGGACTATTTTCATAAATTTCTTATCAAATAAAGATTTTTCTATTGCTTTCACGATCGACTGCTTGTCATTGCGCGCATCAAGTACATTTTTTCCCCGTTCACGAAATTGCTGCCTTGTTCCAATATTAACTACTGGAAGCTTAAACGAAGGAGCTTCGTGAATACCTGCCGAAGAATTACCAACGAGCACATCAGCGCGCTTCATAAGCCGCAAAAAATCTTCATACACAATGTGCGGTACCACATTTATTGAAGATTTTTTAAGATGAGTGATAATGCGCTTTCCTCCAGCATCGTTATTTGAATAAATAGCAAGCGCCTGTGCGCCGTGTTCTTGGTTAATAACATTAATTGCATCTATTGTCTGTGTAATCTGATCAACAACATCGTCCACTTCTGTAGTGACTGGGTGTTGAAGAACAATAATAAGCTTTTTGGATGGATTGAGTCCATATTTCTCAAATATCTCCTTCTTTGGCGGATAATTGATTGATGTAATAGTATTAAGACTCGGGCTACCAACATTGTAAACATACCGCGGATCTTCGCCCAATTTAATCAAGCGCCTTACGCTCTGTTCTGTTGCCGCAAAATGCAGATGAGCGAATTTGGTACACGCATGCCGCAACACCTCATCAATGGTTCCGCTCACTTCTCCGCCTTGTATGTGCGCAACGTGAATATTCATGTGCATACCTGTAATTGCCGCAGCAAGATGCGCGCCTAAATCAAATCCGCAGAAAATAACATCAGGTTTAAGACGCGCGAATATATCGGGCATACCTAAAAGTACCCGGCCCATTGCTTTGACCATGTGGGCTCCATCATCCTTGTCATTGCTATCGTACATAGGTAAAGTAGCGCTGATTTTAAACCCTTCTTTTTGAATTACGCACTTAGTTTCCCCAAAATCCTTAAGCAAATGCATACCAGTAACCAAAAGTTGCAATTCAAGCTTCTTGCTCTTTTGAACTGCTTTCATGATAGGCTTGATGCGACTATAGTCTGCTCTCCGCTCAGTAATGAATAATATTTTACGTTTTTTTTGCATACATTCACCTTATTTTATGTCTGTCCATTTTAAATGCACATCTGATAAAATATTTTTCTTTGCTTTTTTTCCAAGAATTTTTTTATAATCAGCAGCCTTAATTTGGCCAGTGCCTGGACGTTTTACCCATAAATTGCTCTTTGTAAATGTTTCACCTTTCTTAATGGGAGAAATTGTTACAACGCACGCGTAGGCAAAATTAATAGTGTCTTTTTCTTCTTTAAGAATTGTCTTTTTGCCACCAAGTGATTTATGAATTGCCGCTGAACCGCTTACCAGCTCTTTGAGCTCAAGCGGATCAATAGAAAGAGCAACATCAGGACCTTTCCATTTTTTACTTGATGTAAAATGCTTTTCCAAAATTGAAGCCCCGAGCGCCACTGCGCCAAAGCACGCATAATTGCCGATTGAGTGGTCTGAAAACCCTATTACAATACCATCAAACGCCTTTTTGAGATCTTCAAGAGCGCCAAGATGGACTTTATCGTATGGCACTGGATACATTGATGTGCAATGCATTAAAGCAAATGGTGTTTTATATTTTCGCAGAATAGCGACGCTTTTTTTGACAGACGCAATATCATTCATTCCTGTGGACAAAATTACCGGTTTTTTCCATTTCGCGATATGTTCAATCAAAGGATGATTATTGCATTCTCCTGAACCAATCTTAAATGCTTCTACATTCATTCTTTTTAATCTCTCCGCGCCAGCCCGAGAAAATGGAGTAGAGAGATACAGCATTCCAAACTTTTCAACATAGAGCTTCAGTTCCCTATCTTGCGCTTCACTGAACGCGCAACGTTCCATAATATCCCAAATAGATTCTGTGGTGTGCGAAGGAATAATTTTCTTGGCTGTCGGCACCATCTCGTCCTCAACCACATGCGCCTGAAATTTTACGCATTCAGCACCTGCTTTTGCAGCGTCGCGAATCATTTGTTTTGCTTTTTGCATGCTCCCTTCGTGATTAATGCCAATCTCAGCGATTACAAATGGCGCGTGCTTTTCCCCTATTTTTCTCTTGTTTAAAAGTAAATTCATAATATTTTAGCTTGCTTAAACATTTTTTGAATCTCTTTTATGCTTAGCCGGATACCTGTTTTAGAGTTATAATCAATGGATTTGCACTTCCTGCTTTGCGGATATTCTTTATCTCTATCTTTTATCTCAAACACGCCATTAATATCAAGGGGCAAAATAATAAACATATCCTTAGTTTCCAAAGCATTCATTGTTTCGTCATTTGTTAGAAGTTTTTCATGCTCTCTTTCTCCATTCTTTTTGCCAATAATTTTTGTTTTTATGTTTTTTGGAATTGATTCATATTTTTCTTGAACAGACAATATAACAGCTTTTGCTAAATCAGAAATCCGCACAGTAGGCATTTTAAAAATAAAAATCTCTCTTCCTTTCATAATCTCCGCGGCCTTAAAAACTAAATTAACCGCGTCTTCAATTGTCATAAGAAAACGAGTCATATTCGGATCTGAGATAGTGAGCGGACCGCCTTCTCGCGCCTGCCTAATGAAGAGCGGAACAACGCTTCCACGTGAACCCAAAACATTCCCAAACCTCACAAAGCAAAACTTTGTTTTTCTATTTCCTTTATAAAAATAAGTAGCCAGCATTATTTTTTCCGCTAATAACTTTGTGCAACCCATTACATTAGCAGGATCAGTTGCTTTGTCAGTAGAAATCCCGATAACCTTGTCAACCTTATTTTCAAAAGCGCAATCAATAATATTCTGCGTACCCTGCACGTTCGTTTTTACTGCTTCAAAAGGATTACGTTCACACGAGTCCACGTGCTTTAGCGCGGCAGCATGAAAAACAATATCAATATTTTCCATAGCCATATTCAAACGTTCTTTGTCCCTTACATCGCCTATTAAAAAATTAACCTTTATACCCGCATTCAGGGTCTGTGCAAGTTCAAATTGCTTTGTTTCGTCGCGACTAAAAACACGAACTTGTTTTGGATTATACTCCAAAAGCTTCTTTACAATCATTGAACCAATTGAACCAGTCCCTCCGGTTACTAGGATTCTTTTGCCTTTAAACTCATTTTTCATACTTTTTTAATAAAATAATTAATCTGTTTATTATACAAGAAATATCGGATTCTTTCAAGCCCAAGTAAAACGGCAAAGCAAGTGAATTTTTGCTCATATTTTCAGCAATCGGATAATCTCCAGCACGGCAATGAATCTGTTTTTTATAAAAATCAAACAAATGAATAGACGGTAAATACGGCTTAGTAACAA
>Ga0210019_1002881_pt1 | contig 16215 bp, 17 predicted proteins | sample CryGeyCG2114_020_2_FD_183969 | JGI IMG/M metagenome (GOLD analysis project Ga0210019, IMG submission 183969) | Groundwater microbial communities from aquifer - Crystal Geyser CG11_big_fil_rev_8/21/14_0.20 (SPAdes) (version 2) | ecosystem: Environmental > Aquatic > Deep subsurface > Groundwater ...
TCCAGAAGAAATTGAAAAAATTGAGGCAGTGATTTTTTATGCGGTTTTGAAAAATTCCACACAAGGAATGTCTAAATTGTTTAGCTGGCATATTGAAAAAGATCCATTAGCCAAACGGCCGATTTTTGAAAAAACTTCAGGAGTGATCGGTAGATTTGATGCCCAGAGAAATAATAGTATGTATGTTTGCAGTTTGGCCCTGGAACCATTGATAAAAATGGCTAAAAATGAGGGAGTAGGAGTAATCGGCGTGTACAACAATAGTAGTTCATCGGGCGCTCTTGGTTATTATACGTCTCAAATAGCCAAGAAAGGGTTGGTGGGAATAATGTTTTCTTCAGCTGATCCTATCGGTGGAATTGCTCCAAAGGGAAGTAAACAAGGAGTATTTGGCAGTAATCCATTATCGATAGCCATTCCTTATAAAAATTCAGCGATTACTTTGGACATGAGTACGGCCAAATATACTTTCGGAGATTTGGTAACGGCTTCGATTAATAAGCAAAAATTAGAACCTGGTTATGCTTTTGATTCGAGTGGGATAATGACCCAAGATCCACAGGAAGCCATGAATGGAACCGTTACCGCATTTGATGGATCATTTAAGGGCTTGGGTCTAGCTTTTATGATTCAGGTGATTGCCGGAACTTTAGTGGGATCAGTTTATAACCAAAGCGATAGTCAATGTGATTACGGATCGTTAATGATTGCTATCGATCCAGAAAAATTAGGCGGGGTTAATTTTATTAATGAACAGGTCGAAAAATTAATTAAAGTTTATAAAAACAGTGGAGAAATAGGACAGATTTTTATTCCCGGCGAAAAAGGTCAACTAACAGCGGAAGCCAATAAGAAAAATAATTCAATTATTATTACCGAAGAATTGATGAACAAAATTACAAAATTTATTACTTAATTATTTCAGATGACTACCGCCACTCACAAAGAGAAAATTGCCGTTAAGGAACTTATGGGGATCGTTAATCAATAACATTACCGCGTCAGTGATATCTTCGGTGGTGGTCACTCGTTTCATTGGATTGGTTTCGGCAAAATTTTTCCAAAGTTGGTCATCTTTCTCTAGTTCTCCCCAATTGGCAGTTCTGGTTGGTCCGGGCATAACCGCATTAACCCGGATTCCGTAAGCTGGCAAATGAATCGCTAGCGCTTTGGTTAGGGAATTAACAGCCGCCGTTGCAATGGCATACGATAAGACTTCCGGGCTGGGGTGTTCATCGGCAGTACTCGAGATCATGATTACGTTGGCGTTTTCACCTTTTTTTAGAAGTGGTAAAGCGTATTTTATTGATAGCCAGGCGCCATGGAGTTTGTTGTCGAATGCCAGTTTCCATTCATCAAAACTAGAATCTTCCATGGTTTTATCAATACTCCTGGCGGCATCGTTAACTAACACATTTAAGTGGCCGAATTCTTTTTCGACTAAAGCCATAAGTTGAGAGACACTTTTCTCATCCGAAACATCGAGTTTTTGAAGAGATGATTTGCCGCCGGCTTTTTCGATTTCCTCCACCGTTTTTTGCCCTCCTGCCTCATCAGTATAATAGGTGACATAAACAAAATAACCGTCTTTTGCCAGGCGAATCGCAATTGCTTTGCCAATTCCTTTGGATGAACCGGTAACAAGGGTAACTTTTTGGCTTTTCATTAGTTTAAAGTTATCACAAGATTAATCGAGCCGCAATTAGCTACAGAACAACACGAGTGTATTGACACATGATATCTTTTTAGATATCATGACTTTATGATCTATAGCCAATATCTTAAAGAACGTTTTAAAGATCCACGATTTGAGAAACTGATTCTTGAGCATCCGGAGAGATATCAAGTAGCGATAGCCATAATTAAGACAAGATTTAGAAAGGGATGGTCACAGCGGTATTTGGCTAAAAAGGCAAAAACCACCCAAGCAGTAATATCCAGGGTTGAGAATATGAACGTAGATTCAACCGTGCGGCTGATCAGGAAAATTGCTGTGGCCTTGGGTAAAAGGTTGGAGATTAGTTTTGTTTTTCCGGCTTAGCCAATTTCCACAACACTTCGAAAATCTGTTTTTGGGTTTTGGAGATTTCCGCGTTGTGGATTTCCAGGCCAAACATTTCGTCTTTGATAAAGTAAAAAAAGGCAAAGACGTCATTATAGATATAGGTGTCGTGTTTGATGTCGACGATTTTTTTATCTAAAAACCGGCATTGATAGATTTGGCCGTAATTTTTAATATTAGTCCAGTCGCTCATCGGTCCCAGTTGATCGGTATTTTGGATTTCCCGGTCGGAAATCTGCCGTTTGACCAGCTCGGCGCGCAGTTTTTCGGCAAAGTCGCGGCCGACGCTTTGGTTCCAATCGGCGTAGCCGTAACCGACCGATTCACCCTTGGCTTTTAAGATATTCCACAAAAGTTGTTTTAAACCACTGACGCCGCGGAAATAAACCATTTGGGTGGAGGGGACGGGTTGGTCTTTGATGGCGCTTAAACTAGATATTAGATTAGAGAGATTAGATTTTAGATAAGTCAATTCAGTTTCTTTTTGCGTTAACAGTAAGTTTAAATTTTCCGGGGCGACGGCTTTAACTTTAATTCCCCGGCTGTCAATGATTTCTTCGGCCAGGTTCAGGGTTTTTAAATCTTCGACCACCCGGTAAATGGTGGTCCGGTTAATCGTGGATTGGCGGGACAGCTCCAACAGGGAAGTTAACCCCTGTTTTAGCAGCAGTAAATAAATTTCCGCCTGATTGTCAGTCAGACCCAACAGATTCAGCTTTTGCTTGAGATCGAGTTTGTTCACCATCTTGAACACCAATTATACAACTACTATCCCATAGTGTAAAGTAGCGGGCAATGAAGATCAGCGTATTAGTCCCAATCAACGAATTTACCCCAAGTCAAATCAAACGGCTAAGGTCTTTGGGGCAGGTAAAATTTATTCCCCGGCGTCGGGAAATGAGCTTAGTCCAGCTGGAAAAATTCTGCCGCGACTGCCAAATATTGGCTGCTGATCCGGACACGTTGGGAGGATTTGATAAGGCAAAATTAAAATTAACTGAATTAGTTTTGAAACTGCCAAAGTTAAAGGGTGTGGCCGTGCCAACTTCTTATACCGGTTGGATTGATAATAAATATTTTAATCAAAGACAGATTCCGGTCAGTTTTGTTCCAGGATATGCGACCGAGTCGGTGGCGGAACATACTTTGGCCTTAATGCTGAGTTTGGCTAAAAAGACTTTTCAAACCGAAATGATGCTGGGAACAGAATTAGCCGGAAAAACCCTGGGGATTATCGGTTTAGGAAAAATCGGCAGCCGGACGGCAGAGTTGGCTTTAGGGATTGGCATGAAAGTTATAGCCTGTAATCGAACGCCAAAAAAACAAGCCGGAGTCAAAATAGTGACTTTAACTCAATTATTAAAACAGGCTGATGTGATTTCTTTGCATGTTACCGATTGCGTCGGAAACTATCGGTTGATTGGCAGGGCAGAAATTGGTTTGATGCGGCCGGGGGCGATGGTAGTGAATACCATCGGCAATGCCAAAATGGTGGATGAACGGTCAATGGCCAAGGCGCTTAAATTCGGCAAAATCGCCGGTTACGCCTTTGAAGCCGATGATTTAGAGCACACGCCGTTAAAAAATTTAAAAAACGCCGTCGGCCTGCATAACTTTGCCTGGTATACCAGAGAGTCTTTAGTAAGGTTGGCAGACATTTGGATTGATGATATTGCCGGATTAGCTAAAGGTAAGCCCCAAAGCGTGGTTAATTATGTTACACTTTTTGACGCACGTGCGGTATAAAGTGTAACAATGAATTTAGGAGTTATCGCCTTTGAGGGTAACTAAGGCGGCGGCGGCGATGACCAGCAGACCGCCAAGAAAAGTCGCCAGAGTCGGAATTTCCGCCAAAAATAAATAGCCGATAAAAACGACAAAGACGTTTTCGACCAGCATGACCAAACTGCCGGTAGCGGCTTTGACCAGTTGGAAGCCTTTACTCATTAACAGCCAGCCGAAAAAATTGATGGACCCGGCGACTAAAGCCGCCAGCCAGGATTGCAGAGAGAGAGAGTCATAATTTTATCGGTAAAAAAATCCGGCGCCAGCCACAGAGTAAATAAAGTCATGGTGATTACTCCGGCAGCGGTGTTGGTCACCATTAACTGCTGGGACGAGTATTGGTTGAGTTTTTTCCGGGCGATTAAATAGAATGACTGGCCCAGAGCGCAAAGCAGGGCAAAAAGGCTGCCGAGTTTCCAGGTAGATAAAGCATTGGGTTGGAACAGCAGCAAGAGAGATAATATACCTAAGCCCAGACTGATAAAGTTAAATTTATTAGCCTTTTCTTTCAAGAAAATGAACGCCAGGACCGGAGTCAGAATCGCAAACGAGTAGAAAATAAACATAGCCGTGGAGATTTGAGTGTAAATAATGGCGTAGGTAAAGAAAAAATTAGTTAGGGCGTAGCCAAAGATGGCAGCTAGAGTTAACAGTAGTAAACTTTTCTTGTCAAAAAGGAATTTAGATTTAGATAGCTTAAAATAAATCCCGGCGATTAAAAAAGCAAACAGATAACGCATCAGGGTTTGGGCGCTGGGTTCGACTTTGGCGGCATTTAAAAACCGGATGAAGATCGATAACGAACTATAGATTAAGGCAGAGGCGAGGAGGTAAAAAATGCCTTTGGTGGATTGAGTCATTAACCTATTATATGATATTTGACGGAATGCGTAAAACGTGTAATATAATATAGATAGGGAAAAATGAAAAGAGTAATTGATATTCCTATAAGCGGTCCGGTGGTGAGTAGTCCGGATATTTTATCGGGGACACCAGTAATCAAAGGCAGCAGAATTCCAGCGGCGTTGGTGCTTGAGTTGATGCGCCGCGGTTATAGTTTACAGCTGATTAGAACAGAATATCCATCTTTATCAACGCGTAAACTGAATGATTTTTTAGCTTTGATATCAAGATCAATGGATGTCCGGCAACCGGCGGTTTAAACTTCTTTTAGATGAGATGATGCCCCGGAGGGAACGGTTCCCTCATTTAAACAATTTCCATGATTTGAAGCATATAGTTCATGATATGAAAAAGCCGGGAATTAAGGATTCGCAGATAATTATGATGGCCAAGCGGAATGGTAGAATATTGCTGACTAAAAATGTTAAGCATTTTATCGGCAGTTGCGGTGACAAGAAGGTTGATTTAATCGGTGTGGGAGACTTGGTCGGTTTTGAAGAAATTGATCGAAAAGTGTCGGCCTATCTTCGGAAAAGAAAGACAAGGAAGATGACCGGAATTTTCCAAAACATTGTTCAATCTTCAAGGAGACAATAATAATAGTCACTACGCCGATTTTTTGTTGATTTGCCTTTTCAGGAAAAGTTGGGGTTGACAGGAATTTGGATTTGCGAGATACTTGAAAAAATGCCGGTCACACTTTCAGATTTACCCGAATAGCCTTGGTGGGGCAAGGGAACTCCGGTCCACCAGAATAACGGTTTCATGCGTCGGGGGGCTGTACTGTCATGACTTTGTCTACACCCGGGATTCGTTTATTTCTAATTTTCAGGGCAAGGTGATGATCAGCAATTTTTCCGAGCGTCAGCGCCAGCCGGAAGCCGAAGCCCGAAAAGCCCAGTTTAAACAATTGCCGTATAAGATTAACATTTTGCCGGACCAGGCTTTTGCCGAGGGCGGCGAGTTTTTGTATGCGCCTAAAGAGAGTTTATTATTTTGCGGCCAATCGAGAAATAATGCTTTAGGCAACCGGCTGGTGGCCCGGTGGCTGAAAATTAAATACTGGTTTACCGTCATTTCCCACGGTTATCATTTAGACACGGTTATGGCTTTGGTTAAAGATCGGAGCGACCGCGTTAAAGCCGTTTTGGTCTGTTGGGACCGAATCAAAAATAAGCGGCCGTTAGCCGCTTTTTTAATGGCCCGGAAAATTCCGGCGTTTACGGTTGAACCAGTCGACAGTATCGGCAATGGGGTTTTAGGGACTTTGGCGATTAACTGTTTGGTTTTGCCGGGAATTATGGTCGGCGGCGACCGGTTTCAAACGCGGGGATTAGCCGCCAGACTAATTACCGGTTTTTCCGGCGGTTCGATCCACTGCCTGACTAACGAGCTTTAGCCGGGGGTCAAACGGATTGGGTAAAATACAATCCGGAGTGGGATTTTTAACCAGAGCGGCCAGAGCTTTAACCGCGGCCAGTTTCATTTTAGGCGTAATTTGAGATACTTTGGCGGTAAACGCGCCTTTAAAGATGTAGGGAAAACACAATAAATTATTAACTTGATTAGGGCAATCGCTCCGGCCGGTGGCGACGATGGCCTCGGGAACGGTTTTTTTGGCCAAAGCGTAGCTGATTTCCGGATCGGGATTAGCCATGGCAAAGACAATCGGTTGGCTGGACATCGAGCGGATCATGACCGGGGTCAGTAAATTTGGCCGGGAAACGCCGATAAAAACATCTGAATTAATAATTGTTTGTTTCAAATTAAGGGTTGTTACAGATCGGGCCAGTTTTCGCTTGTATTGATTAAGGTTCCGGCGGTCGGCGGTAATTAAACCCTGACTGTCGAAAACAAATAAATTTTGCAATTTCAAGCCAAGGGTAAGGAGCATATTGGCAACAGCAATACCGGCGGCCCCGGCGCCGGAAAGAACCAGTTTAATCGAGTCGATTTTTTTACCGGTAATTTTTAAGGCGTTAGTTAAACCGGCGGCAACGACGATGGCCGTGCCGTGTTGATCGTCATGGAAAACGGGGATTGATAACCGCTTGATCAGCTGTTCCTCGACGTAAAAACACTCCGGCGCCTTGATATCTTCAAGATTGATGGCGCCGAAACTGGGAGAAATAGCCGTAATTATTTCAACTAATTTTTTCGGATCGGTTTCATTGATTTCAATATCCACAGCGTCCAGGCCGGCGAACCGTTTAAATAAAGCCGCTTTTCCCTCCATGACCGGTTTAGCCGCCAATGGGCCAATGTTGCCCAAACCCAGAACGGCGGTGCCGTTGGTGATTACTGCCACCAGGTGGCCTTTATTGGTGTAATCAAAGACTTTATCGGGGTCAACGGCAATTTGCCGGCTGGGCTCGGCCACCCCGGGAGTGTAGGCCAAAGATAGGTCTTTGACGGATTTTAAGGGTTTGGTAAGAGCGGTGCCGATTTTTCCTTGAGGTAAGCGGCGGTGATATTCCAGCGAATCCATGTTTTTACATTATACGCTTTCAGGAAAAGTTGGGGTTGACACGTATGTGAAAAGAGTTGAAAATGGATCAAAGTGGTGAAAAGTGGTGAATATATGCTCATTGGTCAGTATCAAACTAAGATAAATGCCAAAGGCCGGGCGGCGCTGCCGGCCAAGTTTAAACGCAGTTTGGGTAACCGGATTATCATTACTGCCGGGTACGAGCAGTCATTAATGGTGGTGGCCCAAAAAGATTGGCAGGGAGAAATTGACCGGGTAACCGGCCAGAGTTCAACCTTAGGCTTGACCCGGGAAACCGACCGGTTTTTGCTGGGCAGTGCTTATGAAATCGAGCTCGACAGCCAGGGGCGGTTCATTATTCCGAAATATTTGCGCCAGTATGCCGGCTTGACGGCAGAAATTGTGTTTGTGGGCGTGGGAAAGCGGGCAGAGATTTGGAGCCAGGCTAAATGGGATAAATATAGCCAATACTTAAACCAAAGAGTCAAAGAGCTGGGAGAGAAATTAAATGCATAAATCGGTGCTTTTACCTGAAGTGATTGACAGCCTGAAGGTTAGATTAGGGAAGGTTTACCTTGATTGTACCCTCGGTTCGGGCGGCCATAGCCGGGAAATTGTCGAAAAAGGCGGCCGGGTTTACGGCTTGGACGTTGACCCGGAAGCGCTCAAACGGGTTGAATCAATGAACTTGATTACCAAGCAGGCCAATTTTAAAGATTTAAAGGCAGTAGCCTATGAATGGGGTTTGACCGAGGTGGGCGGAATCCTTTTGGATTTGGGTTTATCGACCGAACAGATTGAGACTGACGGCCGGGGTTTTTCCTGGCAGACAGACGGACCGCTGGATATGCGCGCCGACCCGAGCCTGAAAGTGACCGCGGCTGACTTGATTAATGGTTTGGGTGAGGGTGAGCTCGTTAAGTTGTTTAAAACTTATGGCGAAGAGCCGCAAGCTAAAAGTCTTGCTAAAGCGATCGTGAAAGCCCGGCCGTTCAAGACTACAGGCGAGTTGGTCCGGGCAATCGAGGCGATTAAGTATCCGGTGCGCCGCCATCATCCGGCCACTTTGGTATTTCAAGCCTTAAGAATAGCTGTCAATGATGAACTGAATAATTTGAAAGCGGTTCTGCCCCAGGCGGTCGAGCTACTCGAGCCGGGCGGGAGACTGGCAGTTTTGAGTTTTCATTCACTGGAGGACAGAATCGTCAAGAACTTTATGAGAGACGAATCAAATTTAAAAATAGTTTTAAAAAAGCCGGTAATCTCGGACCGGCCGCACGCGGTTTTAAGAGTGGGGGAGAAGTTATGACGGCCCAGCAACAAAAACAATTTAATTTGAATATCTTAAAAAAATGCCGTTTTAGCTTTTTTTTGAGCTTGGTTTTAGTTTTAACTTTGGCTTTGGCTAAGCTGATCCTGGTTAATCGTTCGGCTACCTGGGGCCGGCAGTTGGAAGCGATCGAGGCCGAGACACTGGCGGTTAAGACGGAGACAGACCAGCTGAATCTGCAGTTGAACCAGCAGGGCGGCAGGCTAACCGAGCTTAAAGAAAAAGCTTTAAGCCTGGGATATGTGGAAAAACCCCAATATTGGTATTTGCCTGCGGGAGACAGCGTCGCCCAGAAATTGCCATGAATTGGCGCCTGCGGCTGAAGCTGTTGAGCGGGTTTTTTGCGCTGTTATTTTTCCTGTTGTTATCGAAACTGTTTTATTGGCAGGTGCTGGCCCGGGAGAGTTTGAGCCAAATTGCTTTAAGCCAGCAGCAGTCGACGTTGTCCGTGCCGGCCAAACGGGGGGAAATTTTTTTGGCTGACGGTTCGGCTTTGGCGGCGAACCAGCCTGGTTGGCTGGCTTACCTGATCCGGCGGCCGGACCAGGAGCTTAAGCCATTGGCTGAAAAACTGGCGCCGATTTTATACCCGGAAGCGACCGACAGCGCCGCGCTGAATTCTTTGGCGGCAAAGCTGGATCAACCGGAATGGCAATGGCTGACTTTGGCTAAAAAACTGACCCAGGCGCAAAAACTGGCCCTGGACGGTTTAGATTTGGACAATTTGTGGTTTGAGCCGACCCAAGGCCGGTTTTATCCCGAAGCGTCGATGGCCGCCCATTTTTTGGGCTTTGTCGGTTCAGACAGCCAGGGCAATGATCAAGGTTATTACGGTTTGGAAGGTTATTACCACCTGGAATTATCCGGCCGGCCGGGGATTATTAAGCAGGATCAGGATGCTTTAAACCAGCCGATTTTAAGCGGCGATTATCTGGTCCAGGAGAAAAAAGACGGCCGGACCCTGCAGTTGTCCGTTAATAAAAGCCTGCAGTTTTTAGTAGAGACTAAACTCAAAACGGCCTTAGAGCGTTACGGCGCTAAAGCCGGCTCGGTCACGGTGATGGATCCGGGTACCGGGGCGATTCTGGCTATGGCCTCTTTGCCGGCCTATGATCCGGTCAAATATCCGGAATTTTCCCCGAACTTATTTACTAACCCGGCGGTGGCCGATGCCTTTGAGCCGGGGTCAATTTTTAAAGTGCTGGTGATGGCCGCGGCCATCGATAGCGAAGCGGTCAAGCCGGAAACAAGCTGCGATATTTGTGACGGACCGGTCAAGATCGATAAATACACTATCAATACCTGGAATAATGAATATTACCCGGACTCCACGATCAACGATATTCTAGTGCACTCGGATAATGTCGGCATGGTTTTTGTCGGTCAAAAGCTGGGTCTGGATAAGTTTTTAGATTATTTCAACCGTTTCGGTTTTGAGGAAAAAACCGGTATTGATTTACAGGACGAAGCCCTGCCGGCAATAAAAAGCGATTCGAAATGGACATATGTTGATTTGGCTACTGCCAGTTTTGGCCAGGGATTTTTAGCCACCGGGATTCAGCTATTAACGGCGGTATCGGCAATTGCCAACGGCGGCGAATTGGTTCAGCCGCGTTTGGTTGAAAAAATTATCAGCGAGGATCGGACCCTGCCGCTGCCGGTTAAGTTGAAGCGCCGGGTTATTAGGCCGGAAACAGCCGTGATAGTAAGAGATATGATGGTGGCCGCTGTCCAAGCCGGCGAGGCCAAATGGGCGGCAGTCAAAGGCTATAAAATTGCCGGTAAGACCGGTACGGCCCAGGTAGCGGCTGGCGGCCGGTACGAGGAAGAAAAAACCAACGCCAGCTTTATCGGTTTTGCTCCGGCGGACAAACCTAAATTTGCCATGCTGGTGACTTTAAAAGAGCCGTCGACTTCCCCGTGGGCGTCGGAAACGGCGGCACCGCTATGGTTTTCAATTGCCCAGGATTTGCTAAACCATTTTAATGTCATCCCGATGGAGTAAAATAGACTAATGGGTTTAGTGAAACAATGGCTGATTAATCATTTTTGGCATTTACCGAGTGCGGTGTTAGCGAGTCTGGTTTATGGTTTCCCCGCCAGAAAGTTAAAAATTATCGGCGTGACCGGGACTTCCGGTAAAACTTCCACCAGCCATTTAATTGACCATATTTTAAAGAAGAGCGGCTATAAGACAGCTTTATTATCGACAGTTTCTGTTCCCGGTTTGCATGTAACTAATCCAGAACCATTTATTCTGCAGAAAATACTGCGTCAGATTAAAAATAAACAGGTTGATTATGTAGTTTTGGAAGTCACTTCACATGGTTTGGACCAGTTTAGGAATTGGGGAACCCCCTTTGTTTACGGGGTAATTACTAATATTACTCATGAGCATTTGGATTATCACCGGACGATGGAAGGTTATGCCCGCGCAAAAATTAAATTGATCAGTCAGAGCCAAGTGGCTGTTTTAAATCCTAATGACCAATTTTTTAAGTTAGCTAAACAGGCTGTCAAAGGGAAAATTCTGACTTTTTCCGATCAGCCGGATTTTTTTGCCGCCAATATTAACGCGGCGACGGCCGTAGCCTGGGATTTGGGTATAAAAGCAGCCAGTATTAAGGCGGCTTTAGCCAGTTTTCCCGGGGTGACTGGCCGGATGGAGATGGTCTTGGAAAAACCGTTTAAGATTTATATTGATTTTGCCCACAAGCCCGATGCTTTGGAAAAGGCGCTGCTTTGGCTGCGCCCTAAAACTAAAGGCCGTCTCGTTGCGGTTTTTGGCTGTGCCGGTTTAAGGGATCGGACTAAGCGGCCGATTATGGGCGGGATTGCCGGCCGGTTGGCGGATATCACCATTCTGACTGCCGAAGATCCGCGGACAGAAAAAGCGAATGAGATTATTGATCAGATTGCCGCCGGGTTTAAAGCCCGCAAAAAACTTTACCGGGAACCGGACCGGCAAAAAGCGATTAATTTAGCCATTAAATTGGCCCGGCCGGGGGACGTGGTTGCTTGTTTCGGCAAGTCCCACGAAAAATCAATGTGTTTTGGTACAATAGAGTATCCCTGGTCGGAACATCAGGCAGTCAGAAAGGCGTTGGCGTTATGCAACTACTAGTTTTAGCCGCCGGTGAGGGCAAGCGGATTAAACCAATTGTTACCAGCAAACCTTTGCTGCCGTTTATGGGCCAGACTTTATTGGAGCGGGTGATTGATTCAGCCTCGGTTTTGAAACCTGATCAGATAACTATCGTGGTTAATCCGAAAGATAAAGCGGCAGTCGCTAAACTTTTTCCCAAAGCCAAAGTGGTGATCCAGGAAAAAGCTACCGGCATGGCCGGAGCAGTCGAGGCTGCAGGGACTGTCCTTGCAGGATCCATAGTCGTAATTGACGGGGATGACTTGATTGACCTAAAAATTATTAAAAATTTTAAAGAACAGATCAACAAGACTCCAAATAGAGTTGTTTTAACCGGAATCAAGAGCAATTTAACCGGTGGTTATTTTGACCTTCAGGGAGAGTCCCTGAAGGTAATGGAAAAACCCAAGGTGCGGCCGAGCCAGTGGGCCAAAATTGTCCTGGACTATTTTCCGAAAATTGAAGATTTTACGGTGAAGCTGAAAGACGATTATGAGGCTGGTTTGAATCAGCTGGAAAACTCTGTCTTAGTTAAAGCCGAGGGGAATTTTTACCAGCTGAAATTTCCCTGGCAGATATTGGATCTGACTGCCGGATTGCTCACCGGGAAAAATTTGATTGATAAGACCGCTAAAGTCATGGCCGGAACCGAAATAATCAATTCATATTTGGGCCAGGGAGTGGTGGTTGGCCAAAACTGTTTGATCCGCGATTCGATTATCGAAGCGGGTTGTGTAATTGGTTTCGGCACGGAAATTGCCAGAAGTTATGTGGGGCCGAAAAATTGGTTTCACCGCAATTATATCGGCGATTCGGTGATCGAGGGCGAATCGAATTTCGGCGCCGGGGCGGTTTTGGCTAATTTCCGCTTTGATCATAAAACTATCGGCGGATCCGGCCGGGAAAAATTCGGCGCCGTCATCGGCCGGGGCGCCCAGGTAGGCGTTAACGCTTCAGTTATGCCCGGAGCGATGATTGACAGCGGCGGCCTGGTTTGGCCGGGGACAGTGCGGCAATGAACTGGTTTAAAGCCAAAACAATCCATTTTACCGGCATTAAAGGGGTGGGGATGGCGGCGCTGACCGGGATTGCTTTAGACCAAAAAAAAATTGTTTCCGGCAGTGATACTGCCGAAGTTTTTCCGACCGACGCTTGGCTCAAAACCACTAAAGCTAAAATCAAAATCGGGTTTGAGGCGGCCCATCTGCCGAAAAATTGTGACTTACTGGTTTATACCGGTGCCCACCAGGGATTAAGTAATCCGGAAGTGCTGGCGGCCAAAAAGCGGGGAATAGCGACCTTGAATTACGCTCAAGCTTTGGCCCAGGTCAGCCAAAGAAAGACTTTATTGGCCACGTCCGGGGTCGGCGGTAAATCAACCACGGCTTCGCTTTTAGCCACAATTTTGGAAAGCGCCGGCGCCAAACCGAGTTGGGCGATCGGCGTTGGCGGCTTAGCGCCTTTAGGCCAGCCGGGATGCTGGCGGAATGCCGGCCAGTATCTAGTCGCGGAAACCGACGAGTTTGTGGCCGATCCGTCCGGAGATTTGACCCCAAAATTTCACTATTTAAATCCGGCGGTAGCCATTATTACCAATCTTGAGCACGACCATCCGGATATTTACCCGACACTTAACGATGTTTACGCCAGTTTTACTGCTTTTGCCAAGCGGGTGGTGCCGGATGGGATTGTGATTGTTAACATCGACAATCCTCATATTCAGGCTTGGGTAAAAACCTTGGATCGGCCTGACTGCGCAGGCAGGCCGGTTTTAACTTATGGCTTTTCTCCCCGGGCCGACTGGCAAATCAGCGCCAGTCACACGGCCATGGAAAAGCAGATATTCAGTTTGCGTTATCAGAGAATGGACTACAAAGATTTAGTTTTAAACCTGCCCGGCCGTTACAATTTGCTAAACGCCGCCGCCGCTTTCGCCGCCGCTCATTACTTGGGTTTTGACCCGGAAAAGTTAAAATTGGGGCTTAAGCTATTTACCGGCACCAAGCGCCGGTTTGAGCTGGTAGCCGATATTAACCAGATCCGTTTGTATGACGACTATGCTCACCACCCGTTGGAGATTCAGGCAGTTTTGGCCGCCGCCAGAGATTGGCTCCCAAGACGGCGACTGGTAGTTATTTTCCAATCCCATACATATTCCCGGACTAAGGCTTTGCTGCCCCAGTTTGTGAGTAGTTTGGCAGCCGCCGATGTAATTTTAATTAACGATATTTTTGGCTCGGCCCGGGAAACGGAAACTTTGGGAATTTCCGGGCAAATACTGGCCAATTTGATCAAAGCCAAACACCGGCAAACATTTTATGCTCCGGGACAAGCGGCGACTTTGACCAGGTTGAAAATCCTGCTGCAACCTAATGACGTGGTGCTGACTTTGGGGGCGGGCAATAATTGGCTGTGGCATAAGGAGATAATTAAACTGCTGCGGTCCAGATGAAAATCCTAAATAATATTTCTTTGGTCCAGTATTCGACTTTCAGAATCGGCGGTTCGGCCGAGTATTTTATTGAGGTTAAGAACCAAGCGGAGTTGATCGAGGCGGTGGCTTGGGCCAAAGCCAGGCGACTGCCGATTTATATTTTAGGAAATGGCAGTAATACCTTAATTGCGGACGCCGGGATTAAGGGTTTGGTAATCAGAAATTTAACCGGCGAGATTAAAGTTTTAGATTCAATTCAAGCTTTTAGCAATAAAAAAATCCCGCCCAGATTTCAGTTAGTCGAGCCGGATCCGGAATTAACTAACTTAACTTATGATGAGAGTCAATTCCCGCCGGTGTTAGTTACTTTGGACAGCGGCGTCTATCTGCCCAAAGCGATTTTTCAGCTGATTGCCCAGGGAATTACCGGTTTGGAATGGTTTGCCGGAATCCCGGCTACGGCCGGCGGGGCCACGTACATTAATCTGCACGGGGCCAATAAATTTTGGTCGGACTATTTGATCGAAGCGGAAATTTTAGATCCGGCCGGACAGATAAAAACAACAGCGGCTGACGATTTTCATTATGATTACGACCAGTCAGTTTTGAAAGATTCCGGTGATTTGGTTTTGGCAGTGACGCTGCGGCTGCGGCGCGGGCCGAAAGAGCAGGCGTTAAAAATTGCCAAATACCGGCAATTAAAAAAAGCCCATCAGCCGCAGCGATCTTTAGGCTGTGTCTTTCAAAATTTGAGCGCCGCCGAACAAAAACGGCTGTATTTGCCGACGCCTTCAATCGGCTATTTGATCGATAAAAAATTGAATTTAAAAGGGACTAAAATCGGCGGGGCCTGGATTCCGGAAAAACATGCCGGTTTTGTAGAGAATTTGGGCGGGGCCACGGCTGCAGACGTACTTCAATTAATTGAATTAGTTAAGAAGAGGGCCAAGCAGCAGCTGGATTTGGATCTTAAACTGGAGATTGTTTTATGGCTAAATTAGTGATTGCCTCCGGCCGGCCGCTTAAGGGAACGATCAGCCTGGCCGGGGCCAAAAACTCCAGTTTTAAATTGATGATTGCAGCTTTATTGGCGTCCGGAGAATCCCGGCTGACCAATTTATCCCAGATTGAAGAGGTCCGCCACGTTAAGTTAATGCTGGAAGCTTTGGGGGCCAGGGTTAATCCGGTGGCTGACCGGGGCTGGCTGATCGATACCCGGGGAGTGAGAGCGGCGGTCATTCCGGAGGCGCTGGGCTGGTTTTCCCGGGCTTCGACGCTGTTCTTGGGACCGCTACTTGCCCGGTTTGGCCGGGGAGCCGTGCCTTTGCCGGGCGGTGACCTGATCGGTAAACGGCCGCTGGAACGCCATTTTGCCGGTTTAAGCCGTTTTGGTGTTCAGCTAAACCTGAAAGGAAAGCTGGTTGAGGCCCGGGTGGACAAATTGCGCGGGGCGGATTACCGGTTTGCTAAAAATTCCCATACCGGAACGGAAACTTTAATTATGACGGCAGTTTTAGCCGAAGGCCGGTCGGTCATCACTAACTCTGCCCGGGAACCGGAAGTGGATGACTTAATTGGCTGTCTGAATCAAATGGGCGCCAAAATTACCCGGAGCGGCCGGACGCTAACCATTGACGGAGTGAAGGCGCTCCGTCCGGCCCGATACCGGGTAATGCCGGACCGCAATCAGGCGGTATCTTATGCCATTGCCGCTTTGGCTACCCGCGGTGAAGTGACTATTAATAATGCCCGGCCGGAACACTTGCGGGCATTTTTGGCCAAGCTTAAATTAGCCGGTGCCGGGGCGGAAATAAGTTCAGGCGGTATCCGCTTTTTCTTTAAACGGCAGTTGCAGGCAACGGGAATAATTACCCAACCGCACCCGGGCTTTATGACTGATTGGGAGCCGCTTTGGTCGGTGTTAATGACCCAAGCAGTCGGCCGGTCCAAAATAGTCGAGGGGGTGTTTCTTAACCGATTCCAGTTTGTGCCTGACCTGATGGCTATGGGGGCGAAAATCCGCTACTTTGACCCCCGGCCGGAAAACCCGGATAAATTTTACAATTTT
>Ga0210019_1002883_pt1 | contig 16213 bp, 8 predicted proteins | sample CryGeyCG2114_020_2_FD_183969 | JGI IMG/M metagenome (GOLD analysis project Ga0210019, IMG submission 183969) | Groundwater microbial communities from aquifer - Crystal Geyser CG11_big_fil_rev_8/21/14_0.20 (SPAdes) (version 2) | ecosystem: Environmental > Aquatic > Deep subsurface > Groundwater ...
ACATTTCCACGTTGATGTCTTTTTGCACCACCTCGTGCCCGGCAGGGCGCAGGACGGCCGCCAGCGACGGCAGGCTCAAGTACGGCTCCGACGGCAACCAGTCCGGGGGAAATAGGAGCAGGACTTTCATGATCGGCTTCCCAAAATCTTCAATTTGCAACTCAGGTCTGGCACAGCACTTTATCCTTATTTCCCGGTTGCCGGGCCCCTCCCGCGAGGGCGTCCTTTCCGAACCGGTCCAGGTATAACAGGAAATGTTCGCGCGGCAGGGTTCCCCACAAATGCAGAGTGGAAAACTTGTCCTCGGCCATCTTGATGCATTTTCCGTTCATTTCCGCGGCTTCCTTCCGGCTCATGCCCACGTCGATTTCAAAATCGAGGTTCATGGCGATATCGGCGTCTTCATCCTGAAGGATCTTCCTGATGGAATACCGCTCGGGAAACTGGTACACGCTGGAGTCCCGGTTCAGCAAAAAAACCCCGGGCCCGAAGGAGTGAATGGACTCCAGGTTGTCCATGAGGAAGTCGATGGTTTCCTGCGCCTCGGGTTTCTCCTCGGTGGGGAAACCGAAAAACAGGAAGGTGTGGTTCCAGATCCCGGCCTGGTGGCTCCGCAGGAGAACATCCCGCTCGACCGCCTTGCTGGTGCCCTTGTCGATGAGCGAGAGGACCCGGTCGTTGGCGCTTTCCAGTCCGAACATGAGGAAGATGAATCCCGCCTGCCGGATTTTTTCAAACAGCGCGCCGTCCATGACCTTTTCAAATTTGAGGAGCGCCAGGGCCTTCACATCCAGCCCGCGTTCGAGCAATTCATCCGAGACATCGTTGAGCGAGTGGGGCGACACCGCCTCGTCGGAAAAGGTAAAGTACCGGGTGTTGTATTTGCGGGCGTGGTTTTCCAGCTCATCGGCCATCTGCTGAGTCCGCTGTTTTCCATACCGGTGGCCGTAAACGTAACTGTGCGTGCAGAAGGTGCACTTCCCCCAGTAACATCCGCGGCTCTGGAGAACGGGAAGAATGGGATAGGGGGAAAGGTACAGATCCATCGGCAAGCCGTCAAAGGTAGGAGAAGGAATGTCCTCAAACCGCATCTCTACCCGTTCCTTATTAATGCGGACCTCGTTCTCCTCGCAATAGACGAGGTTCGGCACCACCCCCAGCGGGGTGCCGTTCTGGAGGGCGGTTAACAGCCGGTGCAGGGGTTCCTCTCCCTCAAAGGTGACGAGGCTGTGGCAGAAATCCTCGAAAAATTCCGGCCTCCCGCGAAGTTGTCCTGCGTTGACGCTGAATATGGGGCCGCCGATCGTCACATGGAGATGGGGATAACGCTCCTTCAGCATGCGCGCCAAAGTGAGGCCGGGGACGATCTGCGAGATGCCCACGATGGATATACCCGCCACGGAACAGGCCATCCAGTCTTCGCTGGGGAGCAGGGCCTCTTCGTACAATTCGATGAAAGGGTTGGTCTCCCGGTCGCGCGTGACGGCGGCGACACGGCGCGTGGACTCCTCCGCCCGCGTCCCGCTTTCGAACGTGGACAGGTTGAAAATGGACGGGGCATACAGATCCGACACCAGTTTGAGAGCGGAACGGATGACCATGTCCGCCTGACGGTAAGTGTCGAAGTCGAAAAACCGGTCGGGCGTACGCATCACTTTCTTGGCGTCTTCCACCTGGGAAACGATCGAACCGGAAAACCGGAGCCCCGTGCTCAAAACATCCAGAAGAGATTTCTCTTTAATAGAGAACGATTTCCGGGACCGGATGGAGGCCACCTTCGCCTCGATGCGGGACGCCACTTTCTTGAGTTGAACCGGAGAAAGAAAGTGGTCGTAGGATTCGATATTGAAGTCCCGTTGGGCAACATCCCATCCCTTGGACCGCAAAAACGCGGTCAGGTAGGGTGTGCTCAGGTAAGGCTGAGTCGGGTACCATTGCGCGGGAAAAACCAGGATCGTTTTCATGGGTTTAATATGATAGCATTTTCAAACTTCTATTAACAAACAGTTATTGACTCCGCGGGCCTTGGGGAGCGCGTCCCCGAAACCGTCGGGGGGAAATTACGTTGACATCAAATTGATGAAACGTATAATCAAGGATTTATGCAGATAAACTGAGTTGTTCGAATTTGTACTCCGCCTTGGAAACAACCGTTTTCGCGTGTCGGGTTCGAGTTTGAATCTTGATGGATCCCCGCATTGACTGCCTCGCAAGGTCCTGCCAGGGGATCCACTCATGTTGGCGAACCAAATCGAGGACAGAACATGCACTTTCATCTTCATCATACGGCCACCAAACTGATGCTTTCAGTTCTTTTCCTTTGCTGGGTTCCGCAAATCGCCGGGGCCCTTCCCCTCTCCGCTCCGGTGGAAACTCTCAAAACCGAGATTTCGCTGGTGGATGGGATTGCCGTGGATCTCGATGGAAACATTTTCATTGCGATGCGGGATCACAATATCATCAGCAAAATAGACACCCGCGGAATGTTGAGCCGGGTCGCGGGAACGGGGGAAGCGGGTTTTGGCGGGGATGGCGGACCCGCCCTGCAGGCCACCCTGCGGGTGCCCGCGAATCTCGCTTTCGATAAGGAAGGAAACCTGTATATCGCCGATCGCGAGAACCATCGCATCCGCAAGATAGACAAGAAGGGAATGATCGCCACGGTGGCGGGAAACGGCACCGCAGGATTCGGCGGGGATGGCGGACCGGCCGTTCAGGCCAGCCTGAACCTTCCTTCAGGGGTGGTGGTGGACGGGGAAGGCAATCTCTATATCGCCGACCGGTCCAATGACCGGGTCCGCGTCGTGGACAAGAAGGGTATCATCCGGACCTTTGCGGGTGCGGGTGTGGAAGGCTATTACGGCGATGCCGGCCCCGCCCTCAAGGCGCAACTGAACAAACCCTTTGGCCTTGCCCTGGATGGCAAGGGCAATCTTTACATCGCGGACCGCGGCAACAACCGCATCCGGAAGGTGACCCCCAAGGGCATCATCACCACGATCGCGGGGGACGGCGGATTCTTCTTCATGGGTGACAACGGCCCCGCCTACCGGGCCAGCATTGCCGGACCCACAGGGGTGACGGCGGACAACGAGGGCAATGTCTACATCGCCGACCGGAACAATAACCGTATCCGGGTGGTGGACGAGCAGGGCATGATCCGCACCGTCGCGGGAACGGGACAGCAGGATTACAACGGAGACTCGGAACTGGCGCGGGAAACCAACCTGTATCTTCCCTTCGACGTCACCATGGACAAACAAGGACATCTCCTTGTCGTCGACCGTTCCCATTACCGGATCCGGCAGATCGATCTCGCTTCGGGCCAGGTGGCCACGGTGGCGGGGAACGGAAAAAAATTGTTCGGGGGCGATGGCGGACCGGCCACCGGCGCGGTCCTTGACTTCCCCCACGGGCTCGCGGTGGATTCCAAGGATAATCTGTACGTCTCCGACAAATCGCATTTCCGCATTCGCAAAATCAACCCCAATGGAATCATCACCACCATTGCCGGGAATGGGGTGCGGGGAAACATCGGTAACGGAATCCCGGCCCTCGAAGCCAACCTGTATGGGGTCACCACGCTCGCAATCAGCCACAAAGGCGAGATTTACCTGGTCAGTCCCAGCGGATTCGTCAGCATCATCCGAAAAATCGATGCCAAAGGGATCATTCACAACGTCCTGGACACCTCCGATCCCAAGTACCTGGAAACCATCAAGAAAGACAAGTACCGGGGACTTTCGGCCTCGAGCAAAATCGAGGCCATCACCCAGTTTTCGGACCTTACGTTCGACAGCAAGGACAACCTCTATATCCCGGACCGGATCAATCACCAGATCCGGAAGCTGGACCTTAAGGGAAATATCTCCACCATCGCGGGAACGGGAGAATCCGATTACTTTGGGGATGGGGGCCCGGGGGTGAAAGCGGCATTCCGGGATCCCGGATCCGTGGCCCTGGACGCGAACGGCAATCTCTTCATCGCCGACACCGCCAACAATCGAATCCGAAAAATCGACACGAAGGGCATCATCACGACCTTCGCCGGAAACGGGAGGCATGAAGATTCGGGGGACGGCGGACCCGCGCTACAAGCCGGCCTCCGGTCCATGGACGATCTCGTATTCAGTCCCTCGGGCGAGCTCTACATCGTGGGTTCGATCACCCACATCATCCGGAAAATCGGTAAAGACGGGAAAATCGAAACGGTTGCGGGGAACGGTTACGGCGGTTACGCGGGAGACAACGGCCCCGCGGTCAGCGCCATGTTGAAAAATCCCTCCGCGGCGGCATTCGACTCAAAAGGCAATATGTACATCTCGGACATGGGGAATAACCGGATCCGGAAAATATCTCCGGATGGAACCATCACCACGTTTGCGGGGTCCGGAGAAATCGGTTGGGGCCTTTCGGGCGAGACGGTGGAAATCTATTTTCAAAACTTCCCCTGAGCCGGGTTTTCCCGCCCCGCTCCCCAAAACAACGCCATGATCTGTCAAACCATTCTTGGAGAAGTTCGATGATAAAGTCCTTTACACTAGCGATTCTGGGTGCGTGGATGGTCATGTTCTCCCTCATCCCGGTAACGGTTGAGGCCGCCGATACCAAGGCTTATACGGATATTCTCAAAAAAATCGATTCCCTGGTCTGCTCCCAGCCCAACAAGATCACGGAATTCTACAGTTCCAAACTGGTGATCATGACCGATGACAAGCGCGCGCTTCTGGAGAACCGGATTCAGGATTACCAGCAGATGATGTCGGACTTCAAAAATCTGAAATGCAGTAATACGCGATCGGTCCTGGCCGGGGAATCGGGGGAGAAGGTCGGATACATCCTTGTGGACGAATTGATCAGCGTCACCTCGGAAAGCACCGACACCGACATCCGCCAGCACAGCGTTTGCAACTATGTGTTCACGAAGGACGGGGCGAAATGGAAAATCGCTCTTGAGCAATGTTCCAGCCTTCCCGATTACACCATCCGTCCAGGGGAGGACGCATTGTATTATTTTCATAATCCCGTTTATTGATTCCTCTCCCCCTGGGGATCCCGTATGAAGCAGTCCGGTAAACCTTACCCGCTTGGCGCGACATGGGACGGTTGCGGAGTCAACTTTGCCCTGTATAGTGAAAATGCCACCCGGGTGGAGCTCTGCCTCTTCGAAAGCATTCATTCCCGACGCGAGACCCGCCGGATCGACGTCGTCAACAAAACTCACCATGTCTGGCATTTCTACCTGAGAGATATCCGTCCCGGATGTCTCTACGGTTACCGGGTTCACGGACCTTACGATCCGGAACGGGGCCTGCGGTTCAATCCTTTCAAAGTCCTGCTCGATCCTTATGCCCGATGGGTGGTGCGGTCGGGAAACGCCAACGATTTCATGTTTTCGTATCGGCTCCTCGCGCCGGGTCAGGACCTGGCGCAGGACAAGCGCAACAACGCGTCTTACGCCCCCCTGGCGGTCGTGGTGGATCCCGCGTTCACCTGGGGAAACGACCGGCCTCCGCGCATCCCCATGAACGAATCGATCTTCTACGAAACCCACGTCAAAAGCATTTCCGCCCTGCATCCCCAGGTGCCTCCGGAATACCGGGGCAAGTTCTGCGGGTTGGCTTCGGAACCGATATTAAAACACCTGACCCGGCTGGGGATCACCACGGTCGAGCTTCTCCCCATCCATCAGCATTTCACCGAGCGGCACCTCTACGAGAAAAAGCTGACCAATTTCTGGGGATACAGCACGCTTTCCTTTTTCGCGCCGGATCAGCGGTTCGCCACCGCGGCGGGAAATCCCGTTCTCGAATTCAAACGCATGGTGCGCGCGCTTCACTCGGCAGGCATCGAGGTGATCCTTGACGTGGTATACAACCACACCGCGGAAGGAAACCATCTCGGCCCCACGCTCTCGCTACGCGGCATCGACAATCCGGTCTATTACACCCTGCGGCCCGGTCAGCCCCGGTACTACGAGGATTTCACGGGTTGCGGCAACTCGTTGAACATCAATCATCCGCGAACCCTTCAACTGGTGATGGACAGCCTGCGTTACTGGGTGACGGAAATGCATGTCGACGGATTTCGTTTTGACCTTGCCTCCACGCTGATCCGTGAAAACGCCGGGAAAATCAATCCTCACGCCGCATTTTTAAAAGCCGTGCACCAGGACCCGGTGCTGTCCGCCGTAAAACTGATCGCGGAGCCCTGGGACCTGGGTCCCGACGGGTACCAGGTGGGACGCTTCCCGGCTCCCTGGAGCGAATGGAACGACCGGTTCCGGGATAACGCACGACGTTTCTGGAAGGGAGACGAAGGTCAAATCTCCGAACTGGCCAGCCGGTTGACGGGAAGTAGCGACCTGTACCTCAATTCCGGCCGCAAACCCCAAACCAGTATCAACTTCATCACCTCCCACGACGGATTTACCCTGCAGGATCTGGTCAGTTACAACGGCAAGCACAACGAGGCCAACGGGGAGCAGAACCGGGACGGCACCGACAACAATCTGAGTTTCAATTACGGCGTCGATGGCCCGACCCCAAAATCAAAAATTCGCGCCCTCCGCTTGCGCCAGAGACGGAACCTCATGGCGACCCTGCTCCTCGCCCAGGGCGTTCCTCTGATCTGTGGCGGGGATGAGTTGGGGCGCACGCAATCGGGCAACAACAACGCCTATTGCCAGGATAACGAAATCAGCTGGTACAACTGGAAACTCTCCCCGGAGCAGGCGCGGTTCATGGAATTCACGCGGACCCTGATTCGTCTGCGCCTCTCCCAACGGGTTTTCACCCGCCGCACGTTTTTCAAGGGCGCCCCGGTCAATAATTCAAAGTCGAAGGACATCGCCTGGATTTCCTGCACCGGACGGGAAATGACCACCGCGGAATGGAACACCCCCTTCGCACGTTGCCTGGGCATGCGGCTCAACGGCGAAGGAATCGAGGACCTGGACGAACAGGGACGAATCATCAGCGGGGACACGATCCTGGTTCTGATCAACGCCCACCATGAAACCATCCCCTTCATTCTGCCCGCCCAGCAACGCGGCACACGCTGGGAACCCATCCTGGACACGTTTGAACCCACCCCGGGAAGCGAACGGCAAATCGCCCGGGGGGGACGGGCCTACCCTCTGGAAGGCCATTCTCTCGCTATCTTCCGCCTCGATGCGGGAGGTAAAAAACGATGAGTGGGTCCCCCGATCTCGGGGCCTGGATGGACGAAGCGGGAACTCATTTCCGGGTCTGGTCGCCGACCGCAAATCTTCTCGAACTGGAAATCGTCTCGGCATCCCCCTCCCGCCGTCTTCCCATGCGGAAAGACGAACAGGGCTACCACACCGCGACGGTCCCCCATCTTGCGCCGGGAACGCTGTACCGCTACCCCATCGATGGCGGGATGGCCTTTCCCGACCCGGCGTCCCGATTCCAACCGCAAGGGGTGCACGGTCCTTCGGAAATCATCGACCTGCGCCGGTTTCCCTGGAGCGATGAAAACTGGACCGGAATCGACCTGGAACATCTGGTCCTTTACGAATTGCACGTGGGAACGTTCAGTCCGGAGGGAACCTTTGCCGGGGTGGAACACCGGCTTCCTTACCTCCGGGATCTGGGGGTGACGGCCATCGAACTCATGCCCGTGGCCGAATTCCCCGGCCGATGCAACTGGGGTTACGACGGGGTGGACCTGTTTGCTCCCTCGCGCAACTACGGCCGCCCGGAGGATCTTCAACGCCTGGTCAACCGCGCGCACGACCTTGGCCTCGCCGTGTTTCTCGACGTGGTTTACAACCACCTGGGACCCGAGGGCGCCTACCTGGGATCGTTTTCACCTCACTATTATTCTCCCAAGCACAAGTGCCCCTGGGGCGATGCGGTGAATCTCGACGACCGGTTCTGCGAACCGGTCCGGCATTTTTTCATCGAGAACGCTCTTCATTGGATTCACGAATACCATATCGATGGGCTCCGGCTCGATGCCACCCACGCGATGGTGGATGAAAGCCCGACGCACTTTTTGAAAGAACTCAACCTGAAGATCCGCGCCACCCTGTCCCCGAACCGCAAGGTCCTGATCGTCGCCGAAGACGACCGCAATGATTCGCGGATCATCCGAACGGTACCCGAAGGAGGATACGGACTGGATGCGGTCTGGGCCGATGACCTGCATCACCAGATGCGGTGCCACCTCGCGGGGGATCGGGAGGGGTACTTCCAGGATTTTTCGGGTACGGTGGCCGACCTGTCGCAAACCCTGCGGCTCGGGTGGTTCTATACCGGCCAAACCTCCGCCTTCCGGAACGCGCCGCGTGGGAGCAACCCCGAAGGCATCCCGCTTCCCCGCTTCGTGCATTGCATCCAGAACCATGACCAGGTGGGAAACCGGGCGTTGGGAGACCGGTTGAACTCGCAGACCGGCCTTCCCGCCAGCCGCGCCGCAACGGCGGTTCTTCTGTTTAGCCCTTCCACTCCCCTCCTGTTCATGGGGCAGGAATGGGCCGCCACCACACCGTTTTGCTATTTCACCGACCATCCCGAAGCGCTGGGAAAGCTCGTCACCGAAGGCCGGAGAAATGAGTTCCGCCATTTCAAAGCCTTTTCGAAACCGGATCAGCGCCGCCGGATTCCCGATCCGCAGGATCCGCAAACGTTTTTCAACAGCCGGCTGAATTGGGAGGAAAAGGAAACCGGTGCGCACCGGGGCATGCTGAATCTGGTCCGGTGCCTGCTCACTCTGCGCAGATCCGAACCGGCGTTGAAATGGGGGCCGGATGCGAGTTTTGAAACGGGGTTCGAGTCCGATTCATTTCTTTTTCTTTTCCGGGCGTCGGGAAACCATCCTCCCCTGCTCCTCGCCGCGTGCCTCAGCGGACAGGGATCGTGCACGATCCCGTCCCGCCTGTACGGTCGATCGAAATGGGAAACGATCCTGACCACCGAAGAAGCCCGCTTTGCCACCGACCCGCCGCCCATCGAGACGAAGGGAAGCGAACTCGTCTTTCCGCGTCCCGGGGCCGTTATTCTCCGCCGTCTTTCCTGATGACTCCCGCAAGGTCTTCCCCCTCGCTTGACTTGAGGGATTTGAAGATGGAAAATTGTAACCCATGACCCAATCCAATGAGAGCTTCGACGCGGAGATCCTTGAGCGGCTGGAACGAATCAAGGAAAACCTCTCCCATCAACGCCGCTTTCCGATCAGTACCTACCGCCTGCAATTGAACCGGGATTTCACATTCCGCCACGCGGTAGAGATCGTTCCCTATCTGCATGAAATGGGCATCACCCATTGTTACACCTCGCCCTACCTGACGGCGGAACAGGGATCGTCTCACGGTTACGATATCTGCAATTACAATCAGCTGAATCCCGAGTTGGGGGGTGAAGAAGCATTTGAAGAATTCGCCGCGGAGCTGGACCGATTCGGGATGGGACACATTCTCGATTTCGTTCCCAACCACATGGGCATCGCAAGCGAGAGAAACGGCTGGTGGCAAAACGTCCTGGAAAACGGCCGGTGTTCGCCCCATGCCGAGTTTTTCGATATCGACTGGACTCCCATCAAGAAGGAACTTTGCGGGAAGGTACTGCTCCCCAATCTGGGCGATCAGTATGGCGACGTCCTCGAACGGGGGGAGCTGGTGCTGGAACTTTGCGAGGGCTCCTTTTTCATCCGTTATTACGATCACCGTTTACCCGTCAATCCCGGATCCCTCCCTTCCCTGCTGGAGCACAATCTCGGGAATCTCCAGAACCTCCTTGCGGAGGATGACCCCAAGCTCCTTGAATTCCTGAGTATCATCACCACGCTGAAGCACCTCCCCCCGACGACCGAGACCGATCCGGAGAAAATCCGCGAACGGTCCCGGGAGAAGGAAATCATCCGGTCGAGGTTCATGAAGTTGCTGGAAGAAGCGCCCGTCATACGCACCCACATCGCTGAAACGCTGAAAATCTTTAACGGAAACCCCGAGGATCCGGGAAGCTTCGATCTCCTTCACCGACTCCTGGAACAACAAGTCTATCGCCTGTCCTACTGGAGAACCGCCGCACACGAGATCAACTACCGGCGGTTTTTCGACATCAACCACCTGGTGGGAATTCAGATGGAGCGGGAGGAGGTGTTTCAACTCGCGCATACCCTCATCCTGAAACAGCTCGCGGAAGGCAAGATCCACGGATTGAGGCTGGACCACGTGGACGGACTGTATGATCCGGCGTCCTATTTCGACCGGCTCCAGGAGGCGATTTTGTTCGAGCGAGCGCTCCAGGATCCCGTCCTGGCGAAGGTGGATCCCGATATCCTTCGCGGACAGATCCACCATTGGCGGTGGGAGGAAGCGGCGAAGGATCCCGGCGGTCCCGTCCAGATCCCGCTGTTCGTGGTGGTGGAAAAAATTCTGACCGGTCACGAAACTCTTCCCGCGCATTGGTCGGTTTGCGGCACCTCCGGATACGATTTCCTCAACCAGGTCAACGAGTTGTTCGTCGACGCTTCCAACGAGCCCGGAATCACCCATGTTTACACCCGGTTCACCGGGATCACTCAGGCCTATTCGGAGATCGTGTATGAAAGCAAAAAACTGATCATGCAAACCTCCCTGGCCAGCGAATTGAACGTGCTGGCTCACGCGCTGAACGTCATCTCGGAAAAAAACCGCCACCACCGGGACTTCACCCTGTACAGCCTGCGGGACGCGCTGAGAGAAGTGGTTGCGCTGTTTCCCATCTACCGGACCTATCTCGATGCCACCGGGTACAATCCGGAAGACCGCGACACCCTCCAGAACACCATCTTCCAGGCCCGGCACCGGAACACCCAAATGGAGCCGACCATCTTCAACTTTATCCGCGACATCCTCCTGCCGATCTTCGAGGAAGGCCCCTCGCCCGACACCACGCGGTACAATTTCATTATGAAACTACAGCAGTTCACGCCCCCCGTTCAGGCCAAGGGACTGGAGGACACGGCGTTTTACCGGTTCAACCGCCTCATCTCGCTCAACGAGGTGGGAGGCCACCCCACGCGTTTCGGGGTATCCCCCTCGGCGTTCCATGCGTGGATTCAGAAACGGCAGAAGGCCTGGCCGTTTTCCCTCAATTCCACCGCCACCCACGACCACAAACGCGGGGAAGACGCCCGGTGCCGGATCAACGTGCTTTCGGAGATCCCCGATGAATGGCGCAAGGTGATCCGGCGATGGTCCCTGGTAAACCGCTCCAAGCGTTCGCTGGTCGACAACACCCAGTATCCCGATCGGAACGACGAGTTCCTCCTCTACCAGACGCTGGTGGGAATGTGGCCGATGCCGCCCGGCTCCACTCAACAGCTTCCGAAGCTTGCCGAACGACTGGTGAAATACATGCAAAAAGCCACCAACGAGTCGAAAGTCCACACCAGTTGGATCAACCCCAATTTGAAATATCACGACGCCCTGAAAAAATTCATCGAGCGCCTGCTCGCTCCGGGAAAAAACAACCGTTTCCTGCAAACGTTTCTTTCTTTCCATGAACCGGCCGCCCGGGCGGGAACGATCAACTCTCTCGCCCAGGTGGTGCTCAAATCCACCCTGCCGGGAATTCCGGATTTTTACCAGGGGACCGAGCTTTGGGATCTGAGCCTCGTGGATCCGGATAATCGCCAGCCGGTGGATTACGCGTTGCGCCGGAAATTTCTGCAAGAGATAAAATCCCTGCTTCCCGGGGAAGAACCCCGTGAACCCGGCCTCCACCGAAAAACCGTTCTGGAGTTGCTGGATAACTGGATGGACGGCAGGATAAAATTATTCATCACCGCCTGCGTGTTGCGGCATCGCCGGGCTCACCCGCAACTGTTTCTGAAGGGAGATTATCAGCCCCTGACCGTGGAAGGTCCCCGGGCGGAGCACGTGGTCGCCTTTGCCCGGCAAAAGGACGAGGAGGCCACCATTGCGATTCTGCCCCGGTTGTGCGCCCGATTCATGGCGCCCGGTGTTCCCTGGCCGGTGGGAGAGGCGTTTTGGCAGGACACCCGGGTTCTGCTTCCCGCCAATCTCGCGAACTCGGTTCCCCTTCAGGAGCTTTTCACGCGGGAACCCGTTGAAATACATGAAGTTGAAAAACAGAGTTCGATATCGGTTGGAAAAGCGCTATCGGTTTTGCCGGTTGCCTGCCTCATCCGAGCCCCACGGGAGCGGGATTAAAACAAAACCGGCGCGGAATCAGAAATCCCGGGTTGAAATTGCGGGCGAGTCCTCATAGATTAAAGAGATCAATCGACGGTTGAGAACGGGACATGCCTTTTCAATCTGAAGGTGAATCGCTGGATGGGAAATTCGTCGTTCGAATCGACCCCAGTTTGAAGGAACTGATTCCGACCTACCTCAAGAACCGGCAAACCGATCTGGAAACGCTGGCCCGCGCATTGCTGGATAACGATTTTTCAGGCATCGAAAATGTGGCGCACAAGATGAAGGGATCGGGCGCGGGGTACGGGTTACACAAGATCACCGCGATCGGCCAGGGGTTGGAACACTCCGCCAGGACAAAAAACGCAGAACAAACGAAACAATACATTCAGCAACTGAAACGTTTTATGGAACAGCTTGAGATCGTTTATGGATAAGGCCGTTTTCAGCCGGTTCTTCCGGCCCTGGATCTCAGGTTCCTTTCGCCTTTTACACCCCACCGTCAACCTTGAAACCGTTTAAAACAGTTTTTTCCCCGGTCCTGGCCTGCGCCTGGATCTTACTCGCGGGACTTTCCGCACAGGCCTCGGATGAGGAGTGGCGGTATTGGCAGGAACAGTTTCACCGGCTTCAGGCGGACCGGGAACCCGATCCGGCAAAAAAGCTGGAGTGGTCCGGCCAACCGCTGGGGGTCAAGGAAATCGAGGTCACCGCCGTGATACCCGGATCCCCCCCCGTCCCGGTATCCCGGTTCCGCGGTTTTGATAAAGAGCGGTGCCCCACCTGCCATGACGGAATCGAGATCTCCAGCCTCTCGCATCCCCGGGAGTTCGGATGCACGGTCTGCCATGGGGGCGATGGAAATGCCCTGGACCGGGAAACCGCCCACGCTTCCTTGATCTACGACCCGGAAGCGGGAACCGGGAAACGCAATCCTTCCAGCCTCCAGGTCGCCGACCAGAGTTGCGGACTTGCGGGTTGCCACGCCGGGCATGCAGACGAAAGCAGAAATCACATCGAGCGGGTGCGGAAATCCCTGATGGGAACCCTGGCGGGGGTCATTGCGGGATTGCGCTACCAATGGTCGGGACAGTACGGGAAGACGGCGCTCTATGGCATCCACGGAGTGGTGGACCGGGATGGGGACGTCCCCCTGGACCGGGGAGCCCTTCCGGCATTGAAACCCCTGCCCTTCTTTGCCCCGGCCCAACGGCCGGACTCCCCCGCCTCCTCCACCGAGGAAGCGCATGAAGTTTCGGGGCACGTCGGCGATCTCCTGCTGAGAACCCAATGCCTCCAATGTCACCTGGACCGGACCGATCGTTCGGGAAATATCTCATCGGAAGGATGCGCCGCATGCCACTTCGCTCCGGCCTCCGGGGAGGCCTCCGAGGGAAGGGATCCCACCCTCCGGTCCGATTCGGGGAAGGGACGCCGTTCGCATCGATTGGCCGCCCTTCCGGGCATCGGTCTGTGCTCGCAATGCCACCGAAGTTATGCCCTGACGGCGGACTCCGGTCGGGGAGGAGAAGGAAGATTGGACAACGGAAGTCCGATGCCGGATATCCATTTCGCCCGCGGGATGGAGTGTATTGACTGCCACACCCAGTCTGATATCATGGGCGACGGCAACATATATTCCAAACAATTTCAAGCGACCGAAGTCCGCTGTCAAACCTGCCATGGCGACAGCGGCTCCCCGCCCCTCTTTGATCCGATCACCGGCCCGGAGGACCCCGTTCTGCGCTTGAGCCGGCATTACCGGGGATGGACCAACTCGACCGGAGATCGAATGGCTCTTACCGCCCGCAATCGCAAAATGGCCAACGTCAAATTGGAAAACGAAGCGGTCGTCGCTTATGGAAAACGAACCGGATTGAAGTGGGTGGTTCCGCTGGCCCAAAAGGTTAAAGGCCCGCACTCCATTCCCCAGCATCGGGAAAAACTGGAATGCACGGCATGCCACTCCCGCTGGGTTCCGCGGTGCGAGGGATGTCACACCTCGATCGACCTGGGATCGGCGCAACGTGGAAACGCCTCGGCCCGGCCCGGAGGACGGACCTTCGTGCAATACCTCTCGCCCGCCTTAATGATCGGCCCCCGGGGCAAGGTGGTTCCCATGCTCCCTCAGCCCCCGCGCACCCTGACGGTGCTGGACGCCTCGGGGAATCCCGTTCCGGCTCTGGACGATTCGGGCAATGTGCTTGGCTATTACCGCGACTGGGAGTTCAGCAATCCGCACGGCGATTCGGGGAGCAACCTGTCCTACGCCACGCAACCCCACTCGGTGACCCGCGAGGTTCGCCCCTGTTCGGGATGTCACCTTGCTCCCCAAACCCTGGGCCTTGGGGAAGGGGATCTCGATATCGGGGCCGCGCCGACGGGAAAACTCGACGCCATGGACTACCTCAACCGAACCGACCGGGTGACACAAAAGCTGGATCTGGGAGGGGAGGCCAAAGTCACCCTGCGCGGCGAAGCCATCTCGGGATCGTCTCAGCCCGGCGCGCGGCCGTTCAACCAGGGCGAGATCAACCGCATCCTTAAAGTGGGGAACTGCCTGCCCTGCCACGACCGCTACGAGGATCCCATTTACCGGGATATCGACAAGAGCTACAAATTTGAAAAAAACCTGAAACACCGCAAACTGCGGGACAAAATTTTAAATCCCTGACCGCGCGCCATGCCTTCTCTCAAAAAAACGTTTTGCATCCTTATGGTCATCGCGTGCGGATTGGCCCTCGGCGGACCCCTGCTCTTCGCGCAAACCGATTCTCCGGAAACTTTGACCCCACCGCAATCCCCCTGGCCGAAGATGGCGCCGGAGTCCGGAAACGGAGCGATTTCCAGCCAACCGGTGGAATCCGATTTCATCGAGCGTCGCCGCAAGAAAATGGTGGAGGTGCCCCCCAGGGAAGGAAAGCGGTATTTCGACGCCGCCGACTTTAAGAATCCGTTCTATTTCCTGAACCGCGCATCCAACGACCCCGAAGAACCTCTCGAACCGGGAGTCACCCTGGATGGGGTCCAGTTTCATTCCTACGCCGATGCCGATGCGTTCATCGAAAAATTCTACAAACTGTCACCGTTCACGCTGGAGGACGTATTCGGAAAAATCTCCTACCTGGAGCGGAAAGACAGTTGCCTCAAATGCCACCAGGGGATCGAAGAGATCAGCGGGAACCACGATTTCAGGTGTACGCAATGCCACGAGGGGAACCCCCGCAAGCGGACCCTGCCGGCGGCGCATGAAGACCTCGTGTCCAATCCGTCCGACATGGAACACGCACCCGAGTATTGCGGCAAATGCCATGCGGATCAGATCAAGAAAATGGCGTTTTCCTCCATGGCCTCCGCCCGCGGCATCATCAACGCCACCCGATACGCCCTGGGCGCGCAAGCCCCCAACGAACCACCCTACTCGCTCAATCCGGGTGAAGGGGAGCAACCCCTTCCGCCCGCCGGGAAGGACCATTTCGCCGACCGTTACCTGAAGACCCAATGCCTGCGGTGCCATCTCCAGTCGGAGGCGCCGCACCGGCCCGGAGATTACCGCGCCAGCGGCTGTGCCGCCTGCCACATGGTTTATGGAAACGACGGGATGTCCCTCACCCACGACCGGGCCATCCAGAAGAAACAGAAGAAGGAAGTGCACGCCCGGGTGAACCGGTTTGAACGAAAATTCGCCGCCAACTCGCTGAAAAATCCGCGCGGTTATCCCCTGCTCCACAAGTTCACCCTCGCGGTTCCCAGCGTCCAATGCGAGCATTGCCACAACCACAACGGGGTGGGAAACGAATTCGAGGGGCTGATGGGGAAACCGGAGCGGCCTGAAACCACGCCGGATGCGGTGCGGAAAACCCGTCCCGTGCTGTATGGACGAGAACACACGTTCCTCCTTCCCGACATTCACCGCGAAAAAGGAATGCATTGCATCGACTGCCATGGGGGGCGGGATTTGAAAGGTCATGAAGGCCCCGACGGCAAATGGGTCTCCGGATCCGAGATCCAATGTTCCGATTGCCATGGAACCCACTCCAAATA
>Ga0210019_1002886_pt1 | contig 16196 bp, 17 predicted proteins | sample CryGeyCG2114_020_2_FD_183969 | JGI IMG/M metagenome (GOLD analysis project Ga0210019, IMG submission 183969) | Groundwater microbial communities from aquifer - Crystal Geyser CG11_big_fil_rev_8/21/14_0.20 (SPAdes) (version 2) | ecosystem: Environmental > Aquatic > Deep subsurface > Groundwater ...
CAGCCGAAAGTCCGGATAAAGACTTTGGGGGCAAAAAATTCGTAACTCTTTTTAGATTCTTGGTTTGGCATTTTTGTTTTTCCTCAAAAAATAAAAAATTAAAGGGGGCAAAAAATTCAAAAGAAAAGAGCTTTTTGTGGGCGATTTTGATGTTTTTGCGTCCTGCTCTTCGAGCAGTCCGTGTTCCGCAGTTGCGGGACTAAAAAGCAGATTTATAGAAGAGATATTAATTACTATGTGGTATAGGAAAACCGATGGATATGCGAAAAGGTATAGTTGCTGGGTATAAAAAATTAGGGCCAACGGGACGTTTTTTGTTCTGGTGCGCTATAATCGCAATTGTGTTAGCAATTGTAATTTTTATAATACAACAAAAAACAGGGGCGACAAAAGAAGGACAGGTAGCCGCGCAACAGGACAGAGATACGAAGCATAAAAAAGAGATGATGGCGTTATATAGTATTGATTCTAAGTTAGAAAATGAAATTGGGCAAACATCTACTATTGATTTCATACCGATTGGCTGGAGGCAGATAAAAACTATATCTGCCGATTGTGGAATAAGGGCATTTTTTGTTGTTAATAATGGAGAGATGCTTATTAATAAATTACGTCTACTAGACGAATATTATATATGCGTTGAAAATCTTCCAAATATCCAGCGTTGGTTATCCGAAGCAAGTATAACTTTTGATAGAGAGAAAGAAGATTCTCTTGTTTTGTACCACAAGACAATGCTTGAGACTTGTAAGAAGATAGTACAAATTTTTGAAGACAAGCATAATACTGATATGGATTCGTCAAAACTACAGGCCATATTGGATGTAGTTGGCATCAAGTCGCAGGTTTATGGTCAAGAAAAAGAGTACTATTTTGAGCCAAGGGTCATGAGGCCGCATGAGAAATATCCTTATGAGTTTGGTAGATCAACGGGGCAAGAATGGCTAGAAAGCGCGGTCTTGGATAGCGGTACTAGCATGTTAGTTATAGTTTCGATATTAGAATATGAAGATAAGGATGGTAATATTTTCAGAGAGTTCTTGGTAAGTCGAAGTGACGTAGGTCGAGACAAATTTATTAAAACTTCACAGAACGTTATTTATTATCCGCTAATTGAATTTAAAGAATGGACTGCAAAAATAAAGTGATGGGATTAGCAATATACATTAGAGTTTCTACCGAGGATCAAGCCAAGGAAGGATACTCCCTTGAGGTCCAGCGAGAATACCTTGAATCTTTTGCTAAACGTGAAGGCCTTGGGATATTCAAGGTTTATCAAGACGACGGCATAAGTGGTTATTCTACCGAGCGCCCTGCCTTAAAAGAACTCCTTAAAGACGCTAAAGAGAAAAAATTTGATTTGGTTTTGGTTTACAAGATAGACAGATTTAGTCGCAATCTGAAGGATTTGTTAAATTTAGTGCATGAACTGTCAACCTATGGGGTTGGGTTTAAATCCGCTACGGAACCATTTGATACAACAACATCAGCAGGTAAACTGATGTTTCAGCAGTTGGGGAGTTTTGCGGAGTTTGAGAGGAATAGGATTGCCGAGAGAGTATTTCCGGGAATGGTTAAGGGTGTTCAGCGGGGTAATTGGCAGGGCGCTCGGTATGCGCCTTATGGATATAAATACAACAAAGAGAAAAAGCTTTTAGAAATAGACGATGAGGAAACGAAAGTCGTTAAACTTATCTATACCATGTTCCTCTGCGACAAAAGTATTCGCAGTATTACCGAATATCTGACCCGCAAAGGATACAGAAATAGGAAAGGCAATATATTTAGTACCAAGCTGATAGGCGATATTTTAAAGAATAGAATCTATACTGGCAAGCTTGTTTGGAACGCCCATTATTACGACAAGACGCAGAAGACAAAAAAGGGCTACAAGTATGTCAAGAACCCGCCTGAAAAAGTTATAATCTCACAAGGTAAGCATCAACCTATTATCTCAGAGGAAGATTTTGAGCTTGTGCAGGCGAAGCTAAAAACGCGAAGGATCGAACAAAGAAGGAAGGCAAGCGATTATCCGCTTTCAGGCATTCTCTATTGTGCGAGGTGCAATCATAAGTATTTAGGCATTTCGTCTATTTCTAATCACCGCACAGGCGTTAAGAAAAGATGGTATCGTTGTATGGGGCCTTATAGAAGTTTTATCAGTTGTAAAAACAAGAGCGTGAAGGCCCAAGAAATAGAGTCGGAAGTTGCAGAGATTTTAGAGACACTTCTTAAAAACGATAAGCTAAAAACGAGCCGATGGATGAACGTGACTCCGGCAAATTTTCCTTCTTTTGCAGAAAGCGCAAAAATTGACCTTGAGAAGGTCAAAAATAGGCTTCAAAGTAACCTAAAAAAGCAGTCAAAATTGACTGACGCCTATTTGGAAAATTTGCTGAGTGAAGAGCTATACAAGCAGAAGAATGAAGGGCTACGACAAGAAGAGGAGGAAGTAAAGAAACTCATTGCATTACAAGAGGTTAGAGATATTGAGAGGGAGCGTTCAAGGGACTATCTTAACCGGGTAGAGGAGTTTTTAGAAGGCTATGATCCAAACAAGAAAGAGGTGGATTTAGAGACTAAAAAACTCATGCTAAATCTGCTTTTTAAAAACATCAAAATCGCCCACAAAAAGATTTTTTCTTTTGAATTTTTTGCCCCCTTTAATTTTTTATTTTTTGAGGAAAAACAAAAATGCCAAACCAAGAATCTAAAAAGAGTTACGAATTTTTTGCCCCCAAAGTCTTTATCCGGACTTTCGGCTGGCCGATGTCTACCCTATAGACACAGCATGGCAGACCTTGCGGAGGCGCTAGCGGGATAGATGAAAATCGTTAGGATTACAAATGATAAGTGTTCTTGTTCCGATTTATAACGAAAAAGAAGTTTTGAGCGAGCGATCAGCGATGTTTCAGAATATTGCCAAAGTTGCGGAATTGCTTTTTGTTGACGGTGGCAGTACAGACAAAAGCGAGGATATCGCCGCCCGCTACGGTAGGATTATAACAAGCGAAAAAGGCAGGGCCCGGCAGATGAATGCTGGTGCGCGAGAAGCATCCGGAGATATTCTTTCCTTTCTGCATGCGGATAATATTGTATCTCCGGAAACGATCAATAGTATAGAAAAAGCAGTGCGGGAAAACGAGGTTATTGGCGGCTGTTTAACCCAGCGGAACGAAAGCGAACGGCCTGTTTTTCGGTTTATTGAATGGCAGGGCAACAACCGCGCCCGTAGAACAAAGATTTTCTATGGGGATCAAGGCATATTTGTACGAAAAGACGTCTTTGATCAGCTTGGCGGATTCCCTGATGTGCCGATTTTTGAAGATGTGCTTTTTTCCCAAAAGCTCAAGCAGGCAGGTAAAACAACAGTTTTGCCAGATAAGATAAGGGTTTCGGCGCGCCGGTGGGAGAAACGAGGCATTTTCAAGACAACGCTTATGTTTAATAAGCTTTTGATCATGTTTAAACTGGGGCATCCGCTTGAGAAAATAAAAAGATTGTATGAGGATTTACGATGAATAGGGCGCTTATCGTGTTTGCCAAGGAACCGGTCAATGGCACTGTCAAAACGAGGCTAAAAGGCTGTTTTGCGATGGATGATCTTACCCTACTATATAAGGCTTTTGTTAAAGACATGCTTGCGGTTGCTCATGCGGTGAAAAATACGAGAAAAATACTGGCGTTTGCGTCGGAGGGCACACCGCAGTATTTGAAGAGCGTCGGCACTGGTTTTGAGATGATCGAGCAAGGAGGCGCGACGCTTGGGGATAGAATGCACAACGCTTTTGTATATGCCCATAAAAAAAATTCGAAACAGACAGTAATTATAGGTACGGATTCACCGACCCTGCCGACACGATTGATTGAAAAGGCGTTCAGTGCCTTGAGGCGAAAAGATGTCGTGATCGGGCCTTCGACTGACGGAGGATATTATCTGATCGGTATGAAAGAGCCGCGCAAGGGAATATTCAAAGGAGTTAGATGGAGCTCTGCTTCGGTGTTGAAAAAGACTCTCGATAACGCAGGATCGTTGGGGATGACAACTGCTATTCTTGATGAGTGGTATGACGTGGATGATTCTTTAAGTCTTAAACGTTTGCTTGAAGATTTGAGTGAACCCAAGAACGCAGGCAATGCAAAGCATACCAGACAGGCTTTGAAAAAATATCCCTGTTCGGTGAGGTAGCTCACAGAAGTATTTTTAGAAAAGAGTAAGGTGTAGACATGAACAAGATATGGTATCTCAAAAGATGCGATCTTTTTCACAATCTGAAGAAAGAGGCGATTGAACGTATCGCGGCGATCGCCAATGAAAAGAACGTGCCGAAAAAGCAGATTGTGATGTCGGCGGACGGCGAAGACGATATTATGTATGTTCTCAAGAAGGGTACTGTCCGGGTGTTTAAACTTTCGCCTGACGGCAAGATGATCACGCTGGATATTCTCAAGGAAGGCAATATCTTCGGGGCGATGTCAGCTGTCAAAGGCGGAACGGCCGGGACTTACGCCGAGACGTTGGAAGATTCCTATATATGCGCGATACGGCAGGAAGATCTTACCGGCATTATTAAAGAAATGCCCGAACTGGCTATTTCGCTGATTGGGAAGATCAACCAGAAGCTCAAAGAGGCAGAAGAAAGGATAGCGGATTTGGTTTTTCGCGATGTGCCCGGACGGATCGCGAGCGTGCTTCTAAAGTTAGCGGAACAGTTCGGCAAAAGCGGCGGTATCGGTGTTGAAATTTCGATCAAATTGACACATCAGGATCTTGCGGATATGGTCGGGGCAAGCCGCGAAACCGCGACAATTGTCTTAAACGAATTTAAAGAAGATAAAGTTGTTTCAATTAGCGAGAAACACATTTTAATAATCGATGAAAAAAGGCTTAAACAATGGGCAGGAAAAGATTTAATTTAAGAAACATAGCCGCAATAGGACTTATTACCTGCGCGGTTTTAGTGCTGGGAGGACAAGCCATGGCGCAAGACACAAATTTTCCCAAAAAAGAAATAGGTTTACAGGTTGGGACGATTGCTCCTGACTTTGAGGGTGAGACATACCGTGGCAATGCGTTGCGGCTTTCAGACCTTTACCGGAATGGCCCTGTTGTATTGATTTTTTACAGAGGCGCATGGTGCCCGTATTGCAATCTGCACTTGAAGGCATTTCAGGATAGATTCTCTGATTTTACAGCATTGGGAGCAACGCTTTTGGCGGTGAGCGTTGACAAATCGGAGTATTCGACAAAAACGGTTCAGGATGACGCGTTAGGTTTTGAGGTTATAAGCGACCCGAGCGCGGAGATACTTGAAAAATACAATCTAGTTTACCGTGTTTCAGATGAGCTGGCGGAAAAATACCTGAGCGAATACAAGATCGATTTGGAAAAACATTCGGGCCGAAAAGACCATGTTATCGCTATACCGGCAACATACATTATTGACAAAACCGGCAAGGTCGTCTTTGCTTATGCCAACGAGGATTATAAAGTCAGGGCAGAACCACAAGAAATATTAAATATTTTAGAGAATATGAACAAGTAGTTTTATCAAGGAGATATCCTATGGTTTTTGATTATGATCTTATCGTTATTGGTGGTGGAGCGGCCGGGCTGGTCGCGGCAACCGGCGGAGCGTCGTTAGGTGCCAAGACCGCTTTGATCGAAAAAAACAAGCTGGGAGGCGACTGCACCTGGTACGGATGTGTACCGTCCAAGACTCTTTTAAAGTCAGCGCAGGTATTCTCGCTTGTTAAGCGTTTGAAGGAATTCGGGATTACGGCAGATTCGGACATTGAATTAGACGGATCTTTGGTGATGGCACATGTCAGAGACGTTATCAAAAAGATCAGCGAACATCATCCTCCGGAAGTCTTTGAAAAACGCGGCATCAAGATGCTGTTCGGCGCTTCGAAATTCATTGATCAATACACCGTTGAGCTGGGAGGGCAAAAGATCCGGGCCAAGCGATTTATTCTGGCGATGGGTTCTCATCCGATGGTTCCTCCGATAGAAGGGTTGAAAGATATTGATTATTTGACGAATGAGAATGTGTTTGACCTTAAAGCCCTGCCGAAATCATTGGCTGTGCTTGGGGGCGGGCCGATAGGAATGGAGCTTTCTTTGGCGTTTGCCAGGCTGGGAGTGGAAGTTTCAATTATTGAGATGGCTGACAGGTTGATGGCAAGAGAAGATAAAGAAATAGCCGATGTTTTGATCGAAGAATTTAAGAAGCTGGGAATTAAGATCTATACCGGCCAAAAAGCAGTTAAATTCGCGAAAGGCGAGGGACTGGCAGAGGTAACTCTTGAGGATAAAAATAAAAAACAATCGGTTGTCAAAGCCGAAAAAGTACTGGTGGCGGTGGGCCGGGCGGCGAATGTTGAAGGGATCGACCTTGAAAAAGCCGGAGTCAAATATTCCAACCGCGGCGTTGAAGTTGACGCGGCTTTGCGTACATCAGCAAAGAATATATACGCCTGCGGGGATGTCGCCGGGCCGTATCAGTTCAGCCATATGGCTGAATATCAGGCTGTCATCGCGGTCGGAAACGCCTTGTTTCCGTTTAAAAGGAATGTTGATTACATCGCTGTTCCGTGGTGTACATTTACTGATCCGGAAGTGGCGCGTGTTGGCTTGACCGAGGATGAAGCTAGGGCTAAATACGCAGGCATAAAAGTTTATCGTTCGGCATATAGCGGAAATGACCGGGCGGTCACCGACGCTGAAGAGCAAGGGTTCGCCAAAGTAATTACGGATAAAAAAGGCTTTATTCTTGGCGCGCATATTGTGGGAGCCAATGCAGGAGACATTATCCATGAATATGTTTTTGCTAAAGCCAATAAATTGAAAATCGGCAGTCTTAGCTCAACGATTCATATTTATCCTACACTCGCTCAAGTCGTCAAGCGTTCGGCGGATCAGTATTACACTGAGATGATGGATAAGGCATGGATCAAGAGTCTCTTTAGATTACTGCTTAAATTTTTATAAAAGGGGATAATGTGTCGCGAAACTATAAAAGCATAATCATTCGCCTGTTAGTCGGGCTGACCATTGTAGCCGGTGTCTGGTGGCTGGTAAGATGTCAGTGCATAAACCTCCCGTCATTATCACCCGCTAGCTTGCGTGATTTTATTCAGTCATTTGGCAGTCTCGCTGTTATTGTTTATATTCTGGCCTACGCTTCTAACACAATTTCTATTATGCCCCCGATAGCCGCTCTTTCATTGACTGCAGGGCTCGCGTTTGGTGAGGTGTGGGGCGCTGTGTATCTGATGGTCGGAGCTTTACTTGGTACATCAGCCACATTCACGATCTCGCGTTATTTCGGCAGGAGCCTGGTAGACAGGATGTTGAAAGGGAAATTCAAGAATCTTGATGAAAAGCTGGCTAAAAACGGATTTATGACAATTCTATTTTTCAGGGTTGTGCCGCTTGTTCCTTATGAAGTTTTAAATTACGCGGCCGGATTATCAAAAATTAAATTTAAGGACTATTTTCTGGCGACTCTTTTAGGTCTTATTCCGGGAGTTGTTATCTCAGCGTTTTTCGGGGGAAGTTTAGGTGAAATACAAAGTTTTAAAGATATCTTCGCGCCAAAATTTCTCATCGCGATAGGGCTTATGGTATTGATCATTGCAGTTCCTGCGGCATATCAATTAATAAAGGCATGGTTTGGTGAAAATAAAAATCGAGAGGTATGAAATGAACGCATTTTTAAACGTATTGGAAAAACATAAAATAAAAAGAAATGCTCTTTGCCGGGGTGAGCTGACAACCCTTCAGGTGAATATGGGCGATTTATGTAATCAGGTGTGCGCGCACTGCCATATTGAAGCGTCGCCAAAAGGGAAAAAGATCATGTCACGCAAGGTTGCGGATGATATTGTGACTTTTTTGAAGAACAATAAAATGCGGACGCTGGATATAACGGGTGGCGCGCCGGAATTAAATCCGAATTTTGAATATTTCGTTGAGTCAGCCCGGCCGCTGGTTGATGAACTTATCGTCCGTTCGAATCTCACGGTTTTGTTCGAGAAGGGCAAGGGGGACTTGCCGGAATTCTTCAGGCAAAACAAGGTACATCTTGTCTGCTCTTTGCCCTGCTACACGAAAGAAAATGTTGATCGTCAGCGCGGCGCCGGAGTTTTTGAAAAAAGCATAAAGGCGCTTAAGCTTCTTAATGAAACAGGATTCACGAAAAGAGAAGACCTTCAATTGGATTTGGTTTATAACGCGTTAGGCGCATATCTTCCCGGGTCGCAGGTGTCTTTGGAAAAAGATTATAAAAAGGCGCTCAGAGACAATTATGGCATCGAATTTAACCGTCTTTTAACTATTACCAACGTACCGGTGAGAAAGTTCAAGGATTATTTGGAAGCGGGCAAGGAATATGAAAAATATTCTGATCTTCTGGAAAGCAGTTTTAATCCGGCAACGATCGAAACCTTGATGTGCCGATCGTTTCTAAGTGTGGGATATGACGGCAGATTATATGATTGTGATTTTAACCTCGCTTTGGGTTATTTCCTAAAGGACGGATCCGGGAATGAGTTAAATATTGCTAAATTGCGGCTGGATGATTTGGAAGGAAGGGAAATCGTTACTGGCGAGCATTGTCTTGCCTGTACTGCGGGAAGCGGATCAAGCTGTCAGGGCGCTTTAACAAATGAAAGTGCCTGTGCCTTTAGCGCTTCCAAAGATGCAAAAGAGAGCGTTAAAGAGTATTACGGAAAGATCCTAAAAACCAAAAACGATTTAAAAACCAGTGCGTGCTGTTCAATTGAGGCTTTTCCCGAGGCGATGAAATCCATTGTTAAGAACATAGAGCCGGAGATATTGGATAAATTTTACGGATGCGGGTCGCCGTTGCCTCCGCTCTTGGAAGGGTGCCGGGTTCTAGATCTGGGATCAGGCACGGGCCGTGATATTTATATTGCCTCGGCTCTCGTGGGTGAAAATGGATTCGTTACCGGGGTTGATATGACGGATGAACAGCTTGATATCGCTCGCAAGCATAAAGACGCGCAAATGAAACGATTCGGCTTTAAACGGTGCAATGTGGATTTCAAAAAAGGTTACATCGAGGATCTTAAGGAAGCGGGCATCGAAGATAATTCTCAGGATGTTATTATTTCAAATTGCGTGATCAATCTTTCTCCTGAAAAGAGAAAAGTCTTTTCAGAAATATTCCGTGTTCTAAAGCCGGGAGGCGAGCTTTACTTTGCTGATGTGTTTGCCGACAGGCGAATACCCGATGATGTCAAAAACGATCCGGTCCTTTATGGCGAATGTTTGGGCGGAGCGATGTATATTGAAGATTTCAGGCGTATGCTCAAGGATTTAGGATGTCTTGACGTGAGATATATGTCGAAGCGCGTTATAACGATCGATGACCCGAAGGTCGCGGAAAAGACGGGAAACATCGTTTTTTGTTCTGTAACTGTCCGGGCGTTCAAGCTGGATAGTCTTGAGGATATTTGCGAAGATTACGGTCAAGTGGCCTATTATCAGGGGACAATCCCCGGGATGCCGCATCAATTTGTGCTTGATGATCACCATGTGTTTTGTACCGGGAAGCCTATGCTTGTGTGTGGAAACACCGCATCTATGCTGACCAATACACGTTTCGGAAAGCATTTTAAGATCGTTGGTGATAAGACCCGTCATTTCGGGCCGTTTCCCTGCGGGCCAACTCCTATAGCGCCAAAAGCTGATGGGGTCAAAACAGGCGGCAGTTGTTGTTAATACAAACGTATTATTTAAGGAGGTATTCCCATGGGCATGACACCTGAAGAAGTCAGGCATATGGAACATATGCACACAAAAATGAGCTATAATCAGATAACGGATTATATTTACGCGGGGAATAATCTTTGCTGTCAAACTCATTTTGACATGGAGCTTCTATCGAAAGGCATCATCGCGGATATTTCGCTGGAGTCCGAGAGGGTGGATAACCCTCAAGGGGTGAAATACTTTTTCTGGTTTCCGTGGGAAGAAGACACCGCGCCGTCTAATGATTTGATCGATCTGGCCATGAAGGTTTTGTATGACACCGTGACAAGTGGGGTCAAAGTGTATATCCATTGCAAGAACGGTCATGGCAGGACAAGCACGTTTCTGGCTTCGTATTTTATTTATAAGTATAAAATATCAGCTGATGAGGCTTTGAAAAGAGTCTTCGAGAAGCGTCCCTCCGGGCATTTGAATGACGTGCAAAAAGAATTTTTGGCGGGATATGCAAATCGAATAAAACAATAGTTTATATTATTACCGGTCCCTATGGTCTTGCAACAAAGCATGGCCATAGGGCTTTTTTCTGCCTCAAAGCAACCACGGGTCCTTCCGGGGGCGGCTTGGGTGAGGGTCGGGCGAGGCGCGGGGAGTCAGTGATAGTGGTCAAAAAAATCGATGTCCATGTCCATCACTTTTGGGGTTCGGGCATAAGTGGTCAAACCGGATAAAATAAGCGTCCAGCGACGGGAAACAGGCGATTTTAGGGGTGTTTTAGGGGCTCCCGGGAGTGGCAAAAATGGGCATTTTGATGGACATCAATGGACATGAAAAACTTCGAAAGAAAGATAGTGCTTGATTATTCTTTTCTTGTGCAATATAATGCAAGCTATGCAAGAAAAATTAAGAAATATAACTTCCCCGGAGCAAAATTCCATGGACATTCTTAAACAATTAGAGCTTTATCGCTTGGAGAATAGGGTCACGCAAGAGGAGCTTGCTAAGGAGATTGGTGTCAATTTTTCTACGGTGAGCCGGTGGCTCAATGGGAAGACCACACCGAATAAAATTCAGCAGTATCATATTGAGAAATTTTTGAATTTATCTGCAAATAAAATATCTTTAGGGAACACAAATGGGAAGTAATAATCTGACGTACTTTGGAAATAATCAGCATAAAATTATCTTAGGAGATGCAATTCAAGCATTGCATACGATACAAGATGAGTCTATAGATCTTATTTTCATCGATCCTCCGTATAATATTGGAAAGGATTTCAATGGCTATAAAGACAAGTGGGAAAAAGATCAAGATTATTTAACATGGTGTTATGAGTGGATCGCTTTATGTATAAAAAAGATGACTTCTGTGGGCAGTCTTTATATTATGACTTCGACCCAGTTTATGCCATATTTCGATATATTCATAAGGGAAAAACTGGAAATTCTTTCAAGAATTATTTGGTTTTATGATAGCTCTGGTGTTCAAGCAAAGAAATATTACGGATCTATGTATGAACCAATTTTGTTCTGTGTAAAAGATAAGGATAAATATATTTTTAATTCTCAAGATATATTGGTTGAGGCGAAAACAGGCTCACAGCGTAAATTAATAGATTATCGAAAAAATCCCCCTCAAGTTTATAATTCGTCTAAGGTCCCGGGCAATGTATGGGAATTTGCGCGAGTTAGATATCGCATGGATGAATACGAGGAACACCCTACACAGAAACCGATAGCCTTACTGGAAAGAATCATAAAAGCAAGTTCTAACGAGGGTGATTCAGTACTTGATCCTTTTTCAGGTACATTTACAACATCTTTTGTAGCAAAGAAACTAAATAGAAAATCAATCGGGATTGAGTTGCAGGAAGATTATGTAAAAATTGGTCTTCGGCGCTTGCAACTGCAAGATCATTTTAATGGTGAGAAGCTAATAAGGAAGCCAAGAACCTTTGAAAAGGAAAGCAAAGAACAACACTTGCTTTTTAAATAATATGGATCATCAGTTCACAAAAAAAATACATAAAATCTTATCTTCAGTTTTTGGGAAAGACAGTCAGGACATATTTGAAAAGAGTTTGTTATTACAATATATAAACATAAAAACTCGTTCTGCGAGTCGCGGGGCAAAAGCGCGAGGCAGTTTCGCAAGTTTGTATGCAATTTATGTCGTTGTTGAAGATTATTTGAAGAATGGCTTCGATAAAAAAGAAGGATATCCAGAATACGAGGGGGCGGAGTTTACTAAACTATTTCGCAGGCAGAGAGAATTGCCTTTTGGGGCTAAATTGCAGAATCACGCACTAAATAATCGAATGAATGCGGAGTTTCAGAAATTCTTCCCTACCTCGAAATATACCCCAATTTTACGAAATCTCGAAACTAACAGATATTGGATAAACGAGAACCTCGTCAAGGTATCCGTTGGCAAAAATATATTTAATATTGCTGATGTTGTAATTAAGATAATTGATGAGTATGCTAAAATGAAGAAAGATGCGTTCGAGAGATTTATTCAGACTTGTCTTGATTTGCAACAAATAGAAACAAAGAAACCTAAGGATGTTGAAGCGTTTATTCTTCGATTGGTCGCTCCGAATGTTGACGCACGATTATTTGAAATAGTTAGTTATTCCATTTTAAAATATTACTATCACGATCAGACAATTTATTGGGGGTTCGATCTCGATAAGTTAAACAAGGAAAATTTGAGATTATTTAAAACGGGGCGAACGAACGCAAACGATGGCGGAATAGACTTTGTTATGAAACCATTAGGAAGATTTTTTCAAGTTACCGAAACGCTTGATTTTAAGAAATATTTTCTCGATATAGATAAAATTCATCGATATCCCATCACTTTTGTAATAAAGTCGGAGCTGTCAGATAAAATACTTCTTCAAAATATCAATGAGAACGCTCTTAAAGTCTATTCTGTAAAATCCGTTGTAAATAAATATATGGAATGTATAGAAGAAGTTATTAATATTCCGGGACTTCAAAAATGCTTTATTTCCGCGGTAAAACAAGGTTATTTAAATAAAATTTTAGAAGAAATTATTTTACAGAGCAAAGTTGAATTTAATTTTAGCGATGATGAATTGGAAGAAGAAGACTAGGGTTTACCCTGAAGGATAGTATGCGTCCAATAGACGATTACATTAGAGAACAATTAAATAATCATTTGGCGAAGATTGAGCAATTTCTCAATGCGGATGGGATCTCAATTATCAGTCCTATTCTCTACGGGTTGGATTTGCGCGTTCGGGATGCCATTGAACTGATTAAAGAAAAGAAGAATACTCTGGTCGTTATTCATGATACTCCCGGTGGGGTAGTGGAGGTAGTCGAGCGCATTGTTGATTGTATCCGCCATTTCTATAAAGAAGTTATTTTTATCATTCCTGACAGAGCTATGTCAGCTGGCACTATTTTTGCTTTGTCTGGCGACCGAATATTGATGGATTATTATTCTTGTTTAGGCCCTATCGACCCACAAATTGAAAAAGATGGAAAACTTGTTCCGGCGTTATCATATCTAAATCAATTTGAGCGACTTAACAAAAAGGCACAAGAGGGAAAACTAACTTCTGCGGAATATGCTCTTTTGAGCAAGTTAGATTTAGGTGAATTATATCAATTTGAACAGGCTAGAGAGCTTTCATGTGAGTTGCTGGTTGAATGGCTGACCAAATATAAATTTAAAAACTGGACAAAGACGAAGACAAGACAAGTTGAAGTGACAAATCAGCTAAAGAAAGAGCGAGCAGATGAAATTGCTAAGTTATTAAATAATACTGAACGGTGGCATACACATGGACGAGGTATTGATAAGCAGACTTTGATGGATGAGATTAAATTGGAAATTGAAGATTATACGACGATAGAAGGCTTGGGGAAGATTATCAGAGAGTATTCTGAATTATTAAAAGATTATATGGCGAGAGGTAATCTGATTTCTTTTGTTCATTCAAGGGGGTATTTTTAGTTATGAAAAGAAAGAGGTTTGAAAAAACTCTTATCATTCAAAAAAACAGCATGATTGATAAGAATTTAGTTGAGGAAGCTGAGGCATTTGAAAAAAAACTGTCCGAGTATGGAGAAAATACTAAATCAAGATATACATTGACCCCACCTTTAAATACTACAAATTCGTATTACTTCAACAGGTAGTCTCTATTTATTCAGCTATCGCAATAGATATGTGGGGTGTTACAGAAATATTTATGGTTGGAAGTAAAACGTCCGAGCCTATTCATGGCAAGCGTGACGGTATATTTTTGCGAATAACTATGGACAAAAAGAACGAGCTTGAATGCATTAACGAATTTTGGAAGAAGTGGTCGTTGTATCGGGACGTCGCTTCTCACTGGGTATTGGCTCTGGATAGACTGAAGTTATCGTCAATCAGCCACTATGAACGGTTGACTGATGACGAGAAAAATCGCAAGTTTGAGAGCACATTAAAGAAACGCGGTATAAAAATACCCAATTTATGGAAATTGCATCAAGAGGCAAATGATGCGGCAGTACCTGTTTTAGATTCTCTTTTTGGTCCTAACGAGATACCTGTTATTCCTGAGCTTCCCGGGGGATGCCCCAATGGGTATGATGAATGGTTGAAGAAAACGGAGGGAATTGAGCTTACCCTGATGAGCCGTATCATTGGGGCCCGGAATAGAATCTCATCTGCCGGATTCAAAACCAAAGCAAAGATAGTTCCTCGTAGCGGCTGGTCAAGCCCATACCCGATAACTCACTGGGCAAAGGTATTTAGTATCAGCCGTAAAACCATGCAAAACTGGCTTGAGAATAATCAACTGTTAGCCCGCAAGATCGGCAGTAAATGGCAGATCGCCGTTGAAGAACTTCCTACCGCTGACGATCAGGATTCATCTCAGTAATAACTCCACAATATAAAATTAGCAGTAATCCCCACTAAAACGCCTTAGGGCGTTTTTTCTTTTTTAAGCACAATCATTGTAAAAATTTGGGTAATTTTGGGTAAAGCTGGGAAGGCATTATTTTTTCGGTGATAAACTCCAAGTAGAAAGGAAATTCGCGAGGAGGTTATCACATGGAAAGTTTATTGACCGTTGAACGGCTTATGACCCATCTCAATCTAAAGCGGAGCCAGATTGATTATCTGGTGAAGAATTGGCTTATTCCGCATTTCCGGCTTCCCAGCGGCGAGGTTATGTTTCGCGCCTCGGAGATCGAAATCTGGCTCTATACCTGTAGCGTGCCGGATAACAACAGAAAATTACGGGAGATACTCGACAAAACACGGACGTGGCGATGCAAACAGCAAGGTTAGATTTTAACAAGATGTCTTTAGTCATTCCGGCTGAGATTAGGTCTCAAAAGGCGTGGGTTGGGTATGTCACTAAGCAGAACAACGGCCGTGTTGACAAAATCCCGATGAATGTCATGACCGGCGCCCCCGCAAAAAGCAATGATCCCGAGACTTGGGCGGATTACGAAACGGCAATCGATTTAGCCGTTCAGCGTAATTACGCGGGCATCGGTTTTATGTTTCAGCCTCCGTATGTGGGTGTGGACATTGACCACTGCGTGAAAGATGGCGTGATCGCACCCTATGCCGTAGAAATCCTCAAGGCGCTTAAATCATATTCGGAGTGTTCGCCAAGCGGCACCGGTATTCATATTCTTTGTAAAGGCGAGATTGACCGGGCCTGCAAGATTTCCAAAATCGGCTTGGAGATTTATACCAAGGGCAGATTCTTTACTGTTACCGGTAACCGCCTTGAAAATTATCCGGCTGAGCTTAATGAATGCACTGAAGCGCTTAAAAGCATATTTAGTCGGTTTGTAAATAAAGGTCCCGCGAACGATCTTCTTTCCTTGATCGCCAAAAGCCAAGATGCAGATAAATTTCAGCGGCTGTATTCGGGCCAATGGCAGAGCGATTATCCCTCTCAAAGCGAAGCTGATCTGGCTTTATGCAATAAGCTGGCATTTTGGACAGGTAAGGATACAGCGCGAATGGATTCGCTCTTTCGCCAGTCCGGGCTTATGCGTGCTAAGTGGGCTGAGAAGCATTTTGGAGACGGCAGGACTTATGGGCAAAGCGTTATTGAGAAGGCCGTTCAAGACACCGAAAACGTGTTTGATGCGGCAATATCTCCGAGGCAGAAGAAACTTACCCAAGGCGAAATTATCACTCGCGACTGTGAAGAAACAGTTAGCGAATACCTGCGCGACCAGCAGGGCAATCCTTACGTTGTCTTGCCGTTTGATAAGCATCTTGAAGTTTGCCAGACAAGCAGTTCCCGCTTCAGGAATTACTGCGCTCTGCGTTACCGGCAGGATTTCGGCCATCCGCCGGGAAGCGAAGCCTTAAAGCAGGCGAAAGTTCAGATTGAGGCGAAATGCGAGGGCGGAAGGCAGGTTGAGCTTTATAACCGTGTCGGTTGGCATGACGGGGCTATTT
>Ga0210019_1002888_pt1 | contig 16186 bp, 27 predicted proteins | sample CryGeyCG2114_020_2_FD_183969 | JGI IMG/M metagenome (GOLD analysis project Ga0210019, IMG submission 183969) | Groundwater microbial communities from aquifer - Crystal Geyser CG11_big_fil_rev_8/21/14_0.20 (SPAdes) (version 2) | ecosystem: Environmental > Aquatic > Deep subsurface > Groundwater ...
AAACCGCAAGTTGCGTACAAAGAAACGATCACTAAGTCCGTCGAGCACGAGAATAAATATGTTAAGCAGAGCGGTGGCCGTGGCCAGTATGGGCATGTTGTTATCCGGGTTGAGCCTAGAGAGGCCGGGGCGGGATTTGAGTTCGTTAATAAAATTGTTGGGGGTGCGATTCCCCGTGAGTTTATTCCTGCTGTGCAGAAGGGTGTTGTTGAGGCGATGAGCAGGGGCATTATGTGTGGCTACCCAACGGTGGATGTTTCCGTTACTTTGTTGGATGGTTCGTATCATGATGTTGATTCTTCTGAGATGGCTTTCAAAATTTGCGCTTCCATGGCTTTTCAGGAAGCTTGTAAAAAGGGATCTCCTCAGTTGCTGGAACCGGTAATGGAAGTGGAAGTCGTTACGCCTGAGGAGTTTATGGGTGATGTCATCGGTAAGCTGAATTCCAAGCGCGGCAAAATCAAGGATCTTTCAGACCGTGCCGGTGCCAAGGTGATTCGAGCGGAAGTTCCTCTCTCTGGAATGTTTGGGTATTCTACCGACCTTCGGTCTGCTACTCAGGGACGCGCGAATTACTCGATGGAGTTTGCCAAGTACGAGGGTGTTCCTGCCGCGATTGCCGAGGAGTTGATAGCCAAGGCAACCGGGTCTAAACAGAAATTAGCGGTTTAATAAAAATTATCAGAAAATACTTTGGAGTGAATCAGTATGGCTAAAGAAAAATTTATTCGAGATAAGCCTCATTTAAACGTTGGGACCATTGGGCACGTTGACCACGGAAAGACGACTCTTACGGCATCGATTACGGAGGTTCTGTCCAAGAAGGGGTTCGCTGAGAAAATCGCCTTTGATCAGATTGACAAGGCCCCTGAGGAGAAAGAGCGGGGAATTACCATCGCAATCGCCCATGTTGAATATACTTCGGAGACTCGGCATTATGCGCATGTTGATTGTCCGGGCCATGCCGACTATGTCAAGAATATGATCACCGGCGCGGCGCAGATGGATGGCGCTATCCTGGTTATCTCTGCTAATGACGGCCCGATGCCGCAAACCCGCGAGCATATCCTTTTGGCTCGCCAGGTGGGTGTTCCGCGCATCATTGTGTTTATGAATAAGTGCGATATGGTTGACGACCCTGAACTGCTTGATCTGGTTGAGCTGGAAGTTCGCGAGTTGTTGACCAAATATGAGTTTCCGGGAGATGACGTTCCGGTTATCCGTGGAAGCGCTCTTCAGGCGCTGGAAAATCCAGAGGATGAAGAAAAAACAAAGTGTATTTGGGAATTGATGGGAGCGCTTGATACTTATTTCCCGGTCCCTGATCGTCCTGTCGATAAGCCATTCCTGATGCCGATTGAGGACATCTTCAGTATTTCCGGGCGTGGAACGGTTGCAACCGGACGTATTGAGACTGGAGTGATCAAGGTTGGAGAAGAGGTGGAGATAGTTGGATTTAAACCCACCACCAAAACCACGGCAACCGGCGTGGAAATGTTCCGCAAGCTTCTCGATGAGGGGCGTGCCGGGGAAAACGTTGGTATTCTTCTGCGCGGAACCAAGCGTGAGGACATTGAGCGTGGCCAGGTGCTGGCGAAGCCGGGCTCTATCACTCCGCACACCAAGTTTAAAGCGGAAGTTTATATCCTGACAAAAGACGAGGGCGGGAGGCATACTCCGTTCTTTAACGGGTATCGTCCGCAGTTTTATTTCCGGACTACCGACGTAACCGGTGTTGCGACTTTGCCGACGGGTGTCGAGATGGTAATGCCTGGTGATAATGTTTCGTTGGAGATAACGCTGATCACTCCAGTGGCGATGGCTAAAGAACTTCGCTTTGCTATCCGCGAAGGTGGCCGTACGGTGGGAGCCGGAGTAGTTGGTGAGATTATTGAATAATGAGTGACCAGAAAATTAAGATAAGACTCAAGGCTTACGATCACAAACTGCTGGATTGGTCGGTAGGGGAGATAGTGGAAACCACTCGGCGCACTGGCGCTAAAGTGGTGGGCCCTATTCCCTTGCCTACAATGAAAAATAAATGGACCGTTTTGCGCTCCCCTCATGTGGATAAGAAATCCCGCGAGCAATTTGAGATCCGAACGCATAAGCGGATTCTTGAAATTCTTGAACCAACTCCCCAAACCGTGGATGCGCTGATGAAGCTGGATCTGTCGGGGGGTGTTGATATTGAGATCAAGCTTTAACATAGAGAAAATATGAGTGCTTTAATTGGAAAAAAAATCGGCATGACCGAAGTGTTTACGGAGAAGGGCGATTGTGTTCCTGTTACCGTGATTCAGGTGGAGCGTTGTGTGCCGGTTTTGAGGCGGACCGAGGAGAAGGATGGTTATAAGGCTCTCATGCTGGCCTATGGAAACCGTAAGCTGAAGCACACCAATAAGCCCTTGCGGGGGTTTTACGACAAGCTTAAGGCGGAGCCGGCGAGAATTCTCCGGGAATTCAGAGACGAGGATGTGGATGACGAGGCGATGGGTAAACCGCTGAAGGTAGATGTTTTCAGCGAAGGCGACAAGGTCGCTGTCATAGGCATCGCCAAGGGCCGAGGTTTTGCCGGGGTTTTAAAGCGATTCAATTTTGGCGGCGCGCCGGCTTCTCATGGTCATCATGAAAGTTATCGTGGAACCGGTTCGATAGGTATGCATACGTATCCTGGGCGGGTTTTTAAGGGAACTGGTATGCCGGGTCGAATGGGTGGCAACACGGTCCGTGTGAGGAACCTGAAGGTGGTTCGGGTGGATGTGGAGAATAATTTATTGCTGGTTAAGGGGGCGGTCCCCGGAGCCAATGGCGGAATCGTCAATATAGTTAAATCTTAAGAAAAGAGTTTTCGGTTATGCCGGCATTAGATATTGTAGACAGTAATAATAAAAAAGTGGGAACCGTGGAGGCTCTTGATAGTGTTTTTGGGAGTCGGGTCAGTGAAGTGCTGGTCCAGAGGTATGTGACCATGCAACTGGCGGCTCGTCGAGGGGGTAACGCCGCCACCAAGCAGAATAAGGGAGAATTGCATGGTAGTAATGCCAAGCCGTGGCGGCAGAAGGGGACGGGCCGTGCCCGCTCCGGAACCACTCGGTCTCCGGTCTGGCGTGGGGGTTTGACGGTTTTTGGGCCTGGGCCGAGAAGTTATGCGTTCCAGCTTTCAAAAAAGTCCAAAAAGCTGGCGATTAAATCGGTTTTGACGGAAAGGCTCAAGGGGCAGAACTTCACGGTGGTTGATTCGCTCAACCTTGAGAAACCCAAAACCAAAGACGCTGTGGCTTTGCTGGCAAGTTTGAACCTTCCCGAGAAAACCCTGTTTCTGATTTCGGAGAAAAACACTAATTTGCAGTTGGCGGTTCGCAATCTGCCTCGTGTGGATGTGCTTCTGGTTGATGGGCTCAATGTGTTTGACCTGCTGGCCCATGAGCGGATTGTTTGTACTCCCGAAGCGCTTAAAAAGATTGAGGAGCGGTTGAACTGATGGATATTTATCGAATTATAGAGAAACCGCTGGTCACGGAAAAGGGTACTGGAATGCTTGCCGACGGTAATTGGGTGGTTTTCCGTGTGAACCCTTCTGCTAATAAAATCCAGATCCGGGAAGCGGTGCAAAAGATTTTTGATGTCAAGGTTCTTCACGTCAACACCCAGGTTGTGCGGGGTAAGCGCAAACGGTTCGGCAAAACAATGGGCCAGTCCAAGAATTGGAAGAAGGCAATGGTTCAATTGAAAGAAGGCGAGAAGATTGAAATTTTTGAGGGAGTTTAAGCTGTAATGTCTATCAGGAAGTTAAAACCTAGATCAGCCGGTGTCAGGTTCCAGACCATTTCCGGTTTCGATGAGATCACCAAGTCGACTCCCGAGAAAAGCCTTCTTGTTGCAATAGCAAGAAAAGGTGGGCGTAATAACCATGGGCGTGTCACTGCCAAACGGCGCGGTGGTGGGCATCGCAAGCAGTACCGGATTATAGATTTCAAGCGGCAGAAGGATGGTGTTCCGGCGAAAGTTTTGGGCATTGAATACGATCCTAACCGTAGCGCCCGGATAGCTCTTTTGTCCTACGTGGACGGTGAAAAGCGATATATCATTGCCCCCGCTAAACTGAGTGTCGGGGATGGGTTGATGTCGGGTGAGCAGGCTGATATCCGCATTGGTAATTCACTTCCTTTAAAAGATATTCCTGAGGGTACCCTGATCCATAATGTGGAACTGCGTCCAGGCAAGGGAGCGCAGATTGCCCGCAGTGCGGGTAGCAGTGTTCAGTTAATGGCCAAAGAAGGTGAGTATGTGAATCTCAAGCTCAAGTCTGGCGAAGTCCGGCTGATTCATAAAAACTGCCGGGCAACAATTGGCACGGTCGGTAATGCGGACCATGAAAATATATCCATAGGTAAAGCTGGTCGTGTGAGATGGTTGGGGCGTCGGCCCCGTGTGCGCGCGGTGGCAATGAACCCTGTTGATCATCCCATGGGTGGTGGTGAAGGGCGGTCTTCGGGCGGACGACACCCGTGTAGTCCTTGGGGCCAGAGCGCTAAAGGATTAAAGACCAGGAAGCTTAAAAAGTTATCCAATAAATTTATTCTCAGCCGCAAGAAGAGAAAATAAACTGTTTGTAAACTGAGGTTTTGGTATGGCTCGATCGTTAAAAAAAGGCCCGTTTGTCGATACGCATTTGCAAGATAAAATCGAGGAGATGAACCGGAAGAATGAAAAGAAAGTGTGTAAAACCTGGTCGCGTCGGTCAACAATCACTCCTGACTTTGTCGGGCATACTTTGTCGGTGCATAATGGTAAAAAATTCCTCCCGGTTTTTGTGACGGAAAATATGGTTGGCCATAAGTTGGGTGAATTTTCTCCCACGCGAACGTTCAGGTCGCATGGCGGAAAAACCAAAAAAGCAGTGACCAAATAAGATAGGAAAATCATGGAAGTTAGAGCTCTACTAAGGCATACAAGGACGGCGCCGCAAAAGGCGCGGCTGGTTGCAGATTTGATTCGCGGAAAAAATGTCAACGAAGCAATCAATATTCTTGCTTTTACCCGCAAGCGGGTGGCGGGAAAGTTTCAGAAGCTCCTGAAGTCTGCGATTGCGAATGCGGAGGAGAACCATAAGGTTCTTGATGTGGATGATCTGTACGTTAAAAACGTTCAAGTCGATGAGGGTGTGACCTGGAAAAGGAATATGCCGAGAGCGCGTGGAACGGCAACCAAGATCGAAAAAAAGACCAGTCATATTACTTTGATACTTGAAGAAAAAGAATCTTAAGGAGATAAAGCGTGGGTCAAAAAGTTCACCCTTACGGGTTTAGGTTGGGATTCAACAAGACTTGGATATCTAACTGGTATGCCAGGAAGGGGTATTCTGAACAGTTGATTGAGGATATTCAGCTTCGCCAGCACATCTTCAAGACACTTGCTCATGCGGGAATCTCCAAGGTGGAGATTGAGCGTTCGGCGAATCGGGTTCGGGTTAACATCCATACCGCGCGTCCGGGCATCATCATCGGGAAAAAGGGTCTTGAAGTTGACAGGTTGAAAGAGGAATTGCAGAAGGTGTTGTCTGGAAAGCAGGTTAATCTCAATATCAAGGAAGTGCGTCGTGCTGAACTGGATGCTACTTTGATCGGACAGAATATCGCTCTGCAATTGGAAAAAAGGGTTTCCTTTCGGCGGGCAATGAAAAAGAGTGTGGTTTCGGCGCTGAGGTTTGGGGCTAAGGGAATTAAAATCCGGGTATCGGGTCGTTTGGGCGGTGCGGAAATTGCCCGCAGTGAATGGTACCGCGAGGGCAGGGTTCCTCTGCATACTCTGAGGGCGGATATTGATTATGGGACCGCGAACTCCAACACCACCTTTGGAATTATCGGGGTGAAGGTTTGGGTCTATAAGGGAGATACCCTTCCAGGTAAGGGATTTGAGCGGCCGCAAGGCTTTCAGGAAAAGGAAAAAGAAAAAGGTGCAAAGGCTTCGGCCTGATTTTGTCGGTGGGCGGAGGTTGTGGCCTGGTTGTGAATGTTTTTTGGAGATAAAGCATCATGTTGATGCCCAAAAGGGTTAAGTATAGAAAACGCCATAAGGGAAGAATGCGTGGCACGGCCTACCGGGGAGGTTCTCTGGATTTTGGCACTTATGGTTTGCAGGCTTTGGAGTGTGGACGTATCAGTAACCGGCAGATTGAAGCCGCCCGTATTGCGATGACCCGCCATATCAAGCGCGGGGGAAAAATATGGTTGCGGATTTTCCCTGATAAGCCGGTCTCCAAAAAGCCATTGGAAACGAGGATGGGTAAGGGCAAAGGCAACCCGGAATTCTGGGTGGCCGTTGTAAAACCGGGCCGAATGCTTTATGAAATGGAAGGTGTGTCGGAGGCTGTTGCTAAAGAGGCGTTTCGTTTGGCGGCGCACAAATTGTCAGTACCTACCCGGTTTGTTGTCAAGCAAGCCTATATGAGCGAGTGAAAAATATATTATGAAAGTTGAAGAAGTCAGAGGTCTTTCTGAAAAAGAGCGGGAAGAAAAAATAGGCGATATCAAGCAGGAAATTTTTAACCTCAGGTTGCAATTGGCGGCCGGTAAGATAGAAAATCCCAGCCGCCTTCGGTTTCTTAAAAGAGATATTGCCAGGCTTAAAACTATCCAGAATGAAACCCGGGCTTCAGAGGGTAAACCGGTACAGCAAGGCGAAGTGAATAAGGCAGGTTCCAATAAATAACACTCGGGATGAGCAGTAGTCTCGAACATTAAACGGGAGTGGTAAAAGCTTTTGCAGAAAACGACTAGAAAAACTCAAATGGGCCTTGTGGTGAGCAACAAAATGGATAAAACCGTGGTGGTGCAGGTGGAGCGGAAATTCATTCATCCAAAATTCAAAAAAGTGGTGATAAGTTCCCGCAAATACAGCGCTCATGATGAAAAGAACGAATGTCGTCCTGGTGATTTCATCAGCATCAGCGAAACCCGGCCTTTAAGTAAAACTAAACGCTGGCGTTTGGTGGAAATTATCAAGAAGGGCGAGGAGGCAGATAAAGCGTCATGATTCAACTACGAACTGTGTTAGATGTGGCAGACAATTCAGGGGCCAAGGTGGTTCAGTGTATCAAGGTGCTGGGTGGTTCTCGACGCCGTTACGCTCGCATTGGAGATGTTATTGTGGTCGCGGTCAAAGAGGTGGACCCGGCGAGCAGTATTAAAAAGGGCGAAGTCAAAAAGGCCGTTGTGGTGAGAACGCGGAAAGAGATTCGTCGCCCTAATGGAACCTATATCAAGTTTGACGGTAATGCCGCTGTCCTGATTAATGAGGCTAAAGAGCCGGTAGGAACCCGGGTTTTTGGTCCTGTGGGTCGTGAACTGCGCGCCAAGCGTTACATGAAAATTCTTTCGCTTGCTCCGGAGGTGTTGTAGTGAAAAAGGCTTCATACAAACTTCACCTTAAAAAGGACGATATCGTTCAGGTGATTTCCGGAAAAGAAAAGGGAAAGAAGGGGAAGTTGCTGGCCATTTTCCCGGAAGAGCAGAGAGTGACGGTTGAAAAGCTCAATATGGTTAAGCGTCATACGAAGGGTGATGGTAAAACCCGGCAACCCGGCATCATAGAGAAAGAGGGGAAAATTCATATCTCCAATGTTCTGCTGGTTAGTGACAAGGTCGGTAAGGGAGTGCGAACTAAGCTTAAAAAGCTTGAAGATGGAAAACGAGTCCGCGTTTGTGTGAAAACCGGCGATGTCCTGGATAAGGTGTAGCATGGCAAATTTTAAGACAAGTTATTTTGAAAAGCATCAGGCGGCCATCCAGAAGGAATTGGGGCTTGCTAATGTGATGCAGGTTCCCAGGATGACAAAAATCACGGTAAATATGGGTTTGGGTGAGGCGTTGCAAAACTCCAAATTGATTGAGTCGGGAATCGAACAGTTGCGTGTGATTACGGGGCAACAACCTGTGGTCACCAAAGCTAAAAAATCCATTTCCAATTTTAAATTGCGGGAAGGGGTTCCTATCGGCGTTAAGGTAACTTTGCGGGGAAACAGGATGTATGAGTTTTATGAACGATTGGTGTCGTTCGCGCTCCCCAGGGTTAGAGACTTTAAGGGTTTGCCTCCCAAAGCGTTTGATGGGCGGGGCAATTACACGATTGGCATTAAGGAACAGTTGATCTTTCCAGAGATTAGTTACGATAAAATTGAAAAAATCAAGGGAATGAATATCACGATAACCACCACGGCCCAAAACGATGAGCAGGGCCGGTGTTTATTGACCCATATGGGACTACCGATTAGAAAGTAAAGGAATATGGCAAAGAAATCACTAGTCGCCAAGGCGAAGCGGGAACAGAAATTTAAAGTGCGCCAGTATAACCGGTGTCAGGTCTGCGGTCGGCCGCGGGCGTTTCTCCGAAAATTCGGCATGTGTCGGATTTGCTTTCGGGAAAGAGCCTTGCGCGGTGAGATCCCAGGTGTTACCAAGGCGAGTTGGTAGTTTAATATGATTATTTTTTTGGGAGTTTAGTTTCACTATGATGACCGATCCCATCGCTGATCTGTTTACCCGAATTCGAAATGGGTTGATGGTCAGGCATCCGAGGGTTGATGTCCCCGGCTCAAAAATGAAAGCTCGTATTGTTGAGATTTTGAAGGAAGAGGGCTACATTAAAAATTTCCGAATCTATGAGGATGACTTGCAGGGGATTATCCGGATTTATTTGAAGTACGCAGGCGACAAGCCGGTAATTCGCGGAATTAAACGTGTTAGTAAGCCAGGGCGGCGAAATTATGTCAAGCGGGACGAAATCCCCAAGGTTCTCAATGGGCTCGGTCTTGCTATCCTCTCGACCTCTTCGGGTGTAATGACCGATGAAAAATGCAGGGAAAAAGGAGTCGGAGGAGAAGTGCTGGGTCTCGTCTGGTAAAGTTGCGGGAATTTTGATGATGGCAGTCTCGAACAGGGCCCTCATTAGGAATGATGTTTAATTAAAACCGATCTCAGACTTGAAGCCTGAAAAAAAGCCGAGTCGGTAAAACCTGAATTTAATAAGAAGCGTTAACATGTCTCGAATTGGAAAACAGCCTATCAGTGTACCCTCCGGGGTGGATTTAAAAGTCAATGGGTCAAGCGTGGCAGTAAAAGGACCCAAAGGGCAGTTGCAACGCGATATGCATCCCAATATGAAAATTGAGTTGCAGGATGGTGTTGTTACGGTGGTTCGGCCTACCGATGGTCGGCTGGATCGTTCCCTGCATGGGCTGACGCGAACCCTGATCAGCAATATGGTGGTGGGGGTTACGGATGGTTACTCCAAGCAACTCAATATTGTCGGGGTAGGTTATAAGGTGGATCTCAAGGGTAAAGACCTGGTTTTAAACCTTGGGCATTCGCATCCGATCAACTACCCGGCTCCTGAGGGAATTGAGTTTGATGTGGACCCTAAAAAAAATACAATCGTTATAAAGGGTGTCAATAAGGAACGGGTCGGACAGACCGCGGCTGAAATCCGCAGTTTCCGTCCGCCGGAACCTTATAAGGGAAAAGGGGTCATGTACTCCACGGAAAGAATACGCAGAAAAGCCGGTAAAGCGGCAGGTAAAGGATAATTTATGAAAGTCTCTGAACGGGAACGACTACGACTCCAAAGGAAGAAAAGGGTAAAGCTCAAGGTGCAAAAGCAAATGAGCCGACTCCGGTTGACGGTGTTCCGAAGTAGCAAACATATTTATGCCCAAATTGTTGATGACAAGGAAGGTAAAACCCTTGTGTCCGCTTCTACGCTCTCGCAAAATTTTAAAGATCAGATGAAGGCCGGAGGAAACCTGAAGGCGGCAACGCTGGTGGGTTCCCTTATCGGGGAGGCGGCGGCGGCAAAGGGAATTAAAGAAGTTTATTATGACCGAAACGGATTTCTGTATGCCGGACGCGTCAAGGCTTTAGCCGATGCGGTCCGGGAAAAAGGAATAAAATTTTAATCCATAACGCTGGAGGAAGTGTTGCGACAACGGGAGCCGGAAAAACCCACAGATTTTGTTGATAAAATTGTCAAGATCAACCGTGTGGCCAAGGTTGTGAAAGGTGGCCGCCGCTTCAGCTTTAGTGCGCTGGTGGTGGTTGGCAATCGGGATGGCAAGGTAGGCTGGGGTTTGGGAAAGGCCAACGAAGTCCCGGAAGCTATACGCAAAGGTGTGGAAAAAGCTAAAAGATGCATGGTCTCAGTGAGCCTGGAAGGTTCTTCCATTCCCCATGAAATAACAGGGGCTTATGGAGCGGGCCGGGTGTTGATGAAGCCGGCGTCAAGGGGTACTGGTTTAATCGCGGGGGGTGCTGTCCGGGCCGTTCTGGAGGCGGTTGGTATCCGTGATATTTTGACCAAGTGCTTGCGGACCAATAACCCGCATAACGTGGTCAAGGCAACCATTCAAGGCCTGACTGGTTTGCGTGACGCAAAAGAATGTGCCCGCTTGCGCGGTAAATGATGGGCCCGAATTTTACAGAGGATTAAGAATGTTGCATTTATCAAGTTTAAAGGGACCAGATCGAAAAAACAGGAAGCGGATAGGCCGTGGCATTGGCTCCGGGACCGGTAAAACTTCCGGCAAGGGTCAGAAGGGGCAGAAGTGTCGGTCAGGTGGAAGCCCACACCCCTGGTTTGAGGGTGGACAGATGCCGATTCATCGAAGGTTGCCAAAGCGTGGGTTTACCAACATCTTTAAAAAACAGTTTGAGATCGTTAATGTGAGCGATTTGGTTCGATGTGCCGGAATTGACCCGGTGACCCCCGAAGTGATGAAGGAAAAGGGGCTGATAAAAAAAACCGGCCTGGTGAAAATTCTGGGATGCGGTGAGCTGGCAGAATCCTTAAATGTTCATGCTCATAAGTTCAGCGGCTCGGCACAGGCCAAAATTGAGAAGTCCGGGGGAAAGGTTGTTAACCTTTAAATGAGCGGCGCTGATAGTTTTGGCAACATCTTTCGTGTGCCCGAGCTGAAAAAACGTATTCTTTTTACGCTTGGACTTTTGGTTGTTTATCGGATCGGGGCGCATATCCCCACTCCGGGAATCAACTCGGTAGCACTGGCAGAACTGTTTGCTCGGGCTCAAGGTACTATCCTGGGATTTTTCAATATGTTCTCCGGCGGGGCTTTGAGCCGGTTGACCGTATTTGCTTTGGGCATCATGCCCTATATCAGTTCTTCGATCATCCTGCAGTTGATGACAATTGTTTCTCCTTACCTGGCAAGGTTGAAAAAAGAAGGGGAACAGGGGCAAAAAAAGATAACCCAGTACACTCGTTATGGAACGGTCTTGCTGAGTACGATCCAGGGTTCCGGTATTGCTGTAGGCCTGGAAGCTATGAAAAGCCCGAGTGGTGGGCTTATTGTTCCTGAGCCGGGCTGGTCGTTCCGATTGATGACGGTTTTAACCCTGACCGCTGGAACTTGTTTTTTGATGTGGCTTGGTGAGCAGATTACCGAGCGGGGAATTGGCAATGGAATTTCGCTGATTATATTTTCTGGAATTGTTGCTGGAACTCCAGCGGCAATCTTCCAATCGATGGACTTGATGGGAACAGGCGAAATGTCGGTGCTTGTTATGCTGTTCCTTCTGGTGCTGATGATCGTGGTGGTTGGGGTCATCGTTTTTACGGAAGGTGGGCAACGAAGGATTCCGATCCAATACGCGAAGCGTGTGGTGGGTCGAAAAATGATGGGGGGGCAGTCGACACATTTGCCTTTGAAGGTTAATACTTCGGGAGTTATTCCACCGATTTTTGCTTCTTCCATCATTATGTTCCCGGCGACTATTGCCCAGTTTATCAGCCATCCATGGATGCAATCGGTTTCGGCCATGTTGACTCCCGGAACAATCGTGTACAGTTTGATTTTTGTTGGAGCCGTCTTTTTCTTTTGTTATTTTTATACGGCTGTCATATTCAACCCGGTTGATGTGGCGGATAATATGAAAAAACATGGCGGGTATATACCAGGAATCAGGCCGGGGCATAAAACCTCTGAATACATCGATACGATTCTTTCAAGGGTCACTTTTTATGGGGCGTTATACCTTTCTTTAATCTGTATTTTGCCCGATTATTTGATAAAATACTTTAATATCCCGTTTTACTTTGGTGGGACAAGCTTGTTGATCGTAGTGGGTGTTTCGCTAGATACCATGCAACAGATAGAGTCCCATCTGGTCATGAGAAATTACGACGGTTTTGTGAAAAAGGGGCGATTGAAAAGCCGAAGAGGCTGATAGATGAGGCTGATTCTTTTAGGCCCGCCAGGCGCTGGCAAAGGCACCCAGGCCAAAATGCTGAAAGAACAATTCGGCGTTCCGCAGATATCCACGGGTGATATTTTACGGCAGGCGGTTAAGGATAATACGGAACTGGGAATTCAGGCCAAATCGTTTATGGATGTCGGCAAGCTGGTTCCCGATGAAGTTGTGATCGGCCTGATAAAGGAACGTATTAAGCAGGACGATTGTGAGGCGGGGTTTATTCTGGACGGGTTTCCCAGAACCATCTTACAGGCCGAAAAGCTTTCGGAAACGTTGACCGAAATGGGCTTGGCGATTGACACGGTGGTGAATTTGGAAGTCAATGCCGAAGAGGTTATCAGTCGGCTGGCTGGGCGTAGCACCTGCCCCGATTGTGGCGGCATGTTCCATGAGGAGTCCAGGCCTCCAAAAGTTTCAGGGGTTTGTGACGGTTGTGGGGGGCTTTTAGCCCAGCGTGAGGACGATAATGCCGAAACAATATTAAAGCGGTTGGATGTTTATCAGGAGTCCACTGCCCCTTTAAAGCAGTTTTACAAGAAACAAGGAAATTTGAAAACAGTATCAGCCAGAGGGTCTGTAGAAGAAATATTTTCCCGCGTTTTAGAAATGGTGAAGTAACGGATGTCTAAAGAAGAGTCTATAGAAGTAGAAGGCACCATACTTGAACCATTGCCAAATGCGATGTTTAGGGTGGAACTTGAAAACGGGCATAAGGTTTTGGCCCATATATCGGGAAAAATGCGCATGCATTTTATCCGCATCCTGTCCGGTGACAAGGTGAAAGTGCAACTTTCCCCTTATGACTTGACCCGGGGACGGATCACCTATCGGTATAAATAAAAGAGGATGGAATCATGAAAGTCAGGGCATCGGTCAAGCCAATATGTATGAAATGCAAGGTGATTCGGCGGCGAGGAGTCGTGCGGGTCATTTGTGAGAACCCGAAACATAAGCAACGGCAGGGTTAATTTCAAAAAGGAGAAGCAGTGGCGAGAATAGCGGGTATAGACGTTCCTAAGGATAAGCAGGCAATAATCGCTTTGACATACATATATGGCGTGGGCCCAACAACTTCCCGGAAAATCCTGAAAAAAGCGCAGGTTGGGGAAGAGGTCAGAATGAAGGACCTGACAGAGGAAGAGGTGACCCGGATCCGTAGTGTTATCGAGAAAGAGTGCGAAGTGGAAGGTGACTTAAGGCGCACTGTCACCATGAACATTAAACGTTTGATGGATATAAGTTCCTACAGAGGGCTTCGCCATCGTAAAGGGTTGCCGGTTAGAGGACAAAGGACGCACACCAACGGCAGAACCCGAAAAGGTCCCAAGAAAACCGTGGGCGCACGAGCAAAAAAATAAGGACGGAGATTAATGGATAAAAAAGTAAAAAGCGGTAAAAAAAAGCAAAAGACAGTGCCGGAAGTGGGAGTCGCCCACATTCAGGCTACGTTTAACAATACTATTGTCACCATTTCCGACATGTCTGGAAATGTGGTGTCCTGGTCCAGTGCGGGTGCCCAGGGTTTTAAGGGCTCGAGAAAAAGCACCCCGTTTGCCGCGCAGGTGGCGGCCGACAAAGCCGCTGTTAAGGCACGGGACATGGGAATGAAAAAACTGGAGGTGCATGTCAAAGGTCCTGGTTCCGGGCGAGAGTCCGCGATACGATCTTTGCAGGCCGCGGGAATGGAAGTTCTTGTGATTCGTGATAAGACCCCGATTCCGCATAATGGTTGCCGTCCAAGAAAACGTCGCAGAGTTTAATTGCGTAAAACCGAAAGGAGAAGCTGAATTTGGCCAGGTATACAGGTTCTGTTTGTCGACTTTGTCGGCGAGAAGGAATAAAATTATATTTAAAAGGTTCCCGTTGCGAGACGGCGAAATGTGCTATAGAAAAAAGAGCATATCCGCCAGGCCAGCATGGCCAGGGCAGGAAGAAATTCTCGGAATATGGGATTCAGCTTCGTGAAAAACAAAAGGTAAAGCGAATTTACGGTATACTGGAAAAACAATTCCGTAATTACTTTTTTTCGGCAGATAGAAAAAAAGGTGTTACCGGTGAAAACCTTCTGCAAAATTTAGAGTTGCGGATGGATAATGTTGTTTTTAGAATGGGGCTCGCCTCGTCCAGAAGTACGGCTCGCCAGTTGGTCCGCCATGGTCACTTCACGGTTAATGGGAAAAAGATGGATATCCCGTCCTATGCTCTTGGACTGGGTGATACAATAGCTATGAATCCCAATAAGGTGAAAAAAGCGCCCGTTAACAACGCCATTGAGAATATTAAAGGAAAAACCTTGCCGGACTGGCTATCGTTTTCTGCCGATAGCAAGCAGGGTATTGTTCAGGCTTTGCCTGCAAGAGAGCATGTAACTATGCCGATTGAGGAACAGTTGATCGTTGAGCTTTACTCACGATAAGCCGGGCCGGATCGTCAAGAGAAACTAATTTAAAAACTGTTAAGACCCTAATAAAGAGGTCGGAGGCTTCATGTTCACAGCCCAGGGAATTGTTAAACCTAAGCGATTAGAATTTGATAAGAAAAACAAGTCGGACTGCTACGGTAAACTCAGCGCGGGACCATTTGAGCGCGGATATGGAGTAACCATAGGCAACTCCTTGAGAAGGATGCTTTTGTCATCCATTGAAGGGGCCGCCATTGTAGCCGTAAAGTTTGAGGGGATCTTTCACGAGTTTTCTTCCATTCCGGGAGTGGTTGAAGATGTCACGGAAATCATCCTCAACTTGAAACAGGTTAATCTTAAACTGACCGGTTCAGCGGACTCCAAACGGGTTTATATCAAAGCCTCAAGTCCTGGCACAATTTGCGCCAAGGATATCACGGCTGACCCGGATGTGTTAGTGCTGAACCCGGATCTTCCCATCCTTACCATTGATCAGAGCGGTGAGGTGGAAATAGAGATGATTGTAAGGAAAGGGCGGGGGTATGTTCCCGCGGATATGCATATTATCGAAAATGAATCTGTGCAGATGATTCCCGTGGATTCCAGCTTTTCCCCAATTGAAAAGATCACCTACCATGTTGAGAACACCCGCGTCGGGCAGTCGACAGATTACGATTCCCTGATTATGGAATTGTGGACAAACGGGGGGATCACACCAGAAGATGCGGTGGCTCATGCCGCCAAGATTGTTAAAGACCATATGCAGATCTTTATCAATTTTGATGAAGAGCCGGAACCGGTACAACCCCAGGTCGATGAGAAAAAGCAAAAGGTGCTGACAAATATGGCCAAATGTGTGGAAGAGCTTGAGTTATCTGTGCGCTCCTACAATTGTCTTAAAAATGCCAATATCCAGACCATCGCGGAACTGGTACAAAAAACCGATGGTGAAATGCTGAAAACCAGAAACTTCGGTCGGAAATCGCTGAATGAAATTAAGGAAATTTTAGAGGACATGGGCCTTCATTTGGGAATGAAGGTTGATGAGGAAGACCTGAAACAAATCATTCAAGCGCAAAAGAAAAAAGAAATAGATACCGAAGTTGAGCTTTAACAGTTCTCTCGGTGAAGTAATAACAGGAGCGATAAATAACCATGCGGCATTTAAAAGCAGGTAGAAAATTTGGGAGAACCTCTGCTCATCGGAAAGCATTGTTCAGAAACCTTGTTGGGGCTCTAATTCAGAGGGAGCGCATCAGCACAACTTTGGCAAAAGCCAAAGAACTGCGGGGCAAGGTGGAAAAAACGATCACGCTGGGCAAAAGAGGTACGCTTCATGCCCGTCGCCAGGCATTCAGGCTGGTTCCCGCGAAAGATGCTGTTCAAAAGGTGTTTGGTCCGCTGGCGGAGCGTTATGCAAATCGACCTGGTGGATATACCCGGATCATTCGTATTGGTCATCGCAAGGGGGATGATGCCCCAATGGCTTTCATCGAATTGGTAGACCGTGAGGGCGATG
>Ga0210019_1002893_pt1 | contig 16167 bp, 14 predicted proteins | sample CryGeyCG2114_020_2_FD_183969 | JGI IMG/M metagenome (GOLD analysis project Ga0210019, IMG submission 183969) | Groundwater microbial communities from aquifer - Crystal Geyser CG11_big_fil_rev_8/21/14_0.20 (SPAdes) (version 2) | ecosystem: Environmental > Aquatic > Deep subsurface > Groundwater ...
CCTCCTGCGCGAAGCTGGGCCCGCTTAACGCGCCGCAGGGAAAGGCGGCAGGCAGGATCTCGCGCACGATCTGGTGCGGCAGAAGCGAGGTCTCGGTTTCAAATCCCTTGCACAGCCAGATCACGCCAACCGGTTGGGCATGCCCGGCAATCGCCTGCAAGGTGGCGCGCAAACCGGACACCGGAACGGCCACGATCAGCAACTCGGCAGTTTTGAGCGCCCCTTGCAGATCGGCGCTGACCGCCAGGTTATCGGGGAAAGCCACGTCAGGCAGATAACGCCGGTTGCGCCGCGCCTCCTGCATCGCTGCAGCCTGCGCCGGATCACGCGCCCACAGGGTGACATCATGCTGGCCGGCGAGACTGATTGCCAACGCCGTGCCCCATGCGCCCGCTCCCAATACGACAATTCTCATCGCTTATTCGCCCCAGACATCGGTATTTTTGATGAAGCCGGTCGAGCCATCGCGGTGGCGCACTTTGACCCAGCTTCCCACATTGCCCAACCATTCCAAGCCAACTTGTCGCTCCGCGCGAAACGCGATCGAGGCGCTGCTGCTCCAGCTCTGGCGCGCAATGGTGTCCCGTGCGGTGACCACGACATAGCGTTTGCTGCTCAAATTGCGTTTTTCGATCCAGAACACTTTGCCGGTGGAGTCGCGCGCCTTGACCCAACCCGCCAGCTCGACCAGTTTCTGCAGCGGCAGATAGCGCGTGGCGACATACAGTTTTTTCGCCTTGAGCGAATTGGCGTCGTACAGGATGGCCGGCTCAACGACCGAGACGAACTCCGCAGCGACCGCCGCCGTTCCGGCCAGCAGACCGCACAACAGGAGCGCGCAGCGCAGCATCAACGTGGCACTCGCGTAGCGAGGGCATGCCGTACCCCTCGCCCTCGGGGAGAGGGGGGACGGGGGTGAGGGAAAGGTCATGGCAAGTTTTATCATCATGTTGGCACACTTGCCATGACCATCAGTGTTTGACCGCAGCCGCCTCGGCTTGCGCCTGTGCCTGCTGCTTCTGCTGCTGGTAGATGGCGTCGAAGTTGATGGGGTTGAGCAGCACCGGCGCAAAGCCGCCGCGCACCGCGAGGTCCGACACCACTTCGCGCAGATACGGGTAAAGAATGTTTGGGCAAACCACGGCGAGCACGGTTTCCATTTCCTGCGGCGGCAGGTTGCGCACCTGGAATATCCCCGCCTGTTTGGCTTCGATCAGGAACATCACCTGGTCCTTTTCCCCCAACTTGGCGGTCACGGTGACCATCACCTCGACTTCGAATACGCCTTCTTCCACCGCTGTCGCCTTGCTTTGCATTTGCAGGTCGATCTTCGGGTTCTCGCGCTGCAGAAAGATGGCCGGCGCGCCGGGAATCTCCAGCGACAGGTCTTTCACGTACAGTTTTTCAATATTGAACAGCGGGGTGGTTTGTTCCTGGGGTGCGGCGGCTTCGGTCATTGCAATTTCCTCGGGTTAATTTTTCAGAAGCGGGGCCAGTTCACCGGCCTGGTCGAGTTCGACCATGTCGTCGAAGCCCCCGATGTGGCGGTCACCGATAAAGATTTGCGGCACGGTGCGGCGCTGGCTGCGTTGTTCCATGATGAGGCGCTGCTCCGGATCGAGATCGACGCGGATCTTTTCGATTTCGGTCACGCCCTTGCGCAACAGCAAGCGCTCGGCATTGATGCAGTAGGGACAGACGGCGGTGCAATACATGACGATCTTTGCCACGATGGTTTCCTCATTTCTCCAGCGGCAGGTTGGCTTTCTGCCACGCCAGGATGCCGCCGTTCAGCAGATAGGTTTCCTTGAATCCCTGTTTGCCCAGCCACGATGTGATGGGAACGGCGCGGCTGCCGCTGCGGCACACCACGACGATGGGGCGGTTGCGGTATTTCTCCAGTTCGCCGATGCGTTCCTTGACCTGGCGCGCAGGAATCAGACGGCTGTTGATGATGTGGCCGCCGTCATATTCGCCTTGTTCGCGCACGTCGAGCACCAGCGCGTTGTTGCGGTTGATGAGCTGCATGGCGCGCACGGTGTCGGTTTCCTTGACGCCGAGGATGCGGTTGCCGAAATAACTCCAGAACAGCATATAGCCGCTGATGAACGTGACGGACAGGGTTAACAGGTTATCGAGCAGGAACTGCTGCACTTCGGTACTCCTCGTATTTCAGGGTGGCGAATTCTAACAGAGGCTGGAAGCGCTCGGGCTGGCGCGTGGCGAGTTGCGTCAATTCGTCGTGTGCCCGCGGGTACTCGGCGGGATAAGACCAGATCACTTTTTCCAGCAGTTCACGTGCCGCCGGCAGCCGGTCTGCAAAAGCGAGCAGCCAGACCTGGTGATAGCTCAAGGTGGCAGTGGGGATGAAGCGCAGGGCGTGTTCATTCAGGGTGAGTTTCTGCTCCAGATGGTCGGCGCTGGGTTCCATCATGCCGGCGATGAACAACTGGCCGTAGGAGCTGAACAACGGGTAATCCAGTGTCGCCAGTAATTCGTCACGCGCCCGTGTCGCCGCGGCGACGCCGGAGGCGGCGCCACTGCGCGCTTTCAATGCACTTTCCAGATGGCGGTAACTTTGCAGCCCCTGCCACAGCGAGATCGCGCCCAGCACCAGAATGGCTGCCACCGCCAAGCGCCCTATGCTGCGCAACTCCAGCTTGTAGCTGACGCCGTCGATGGCACCCAGCAAAAAGGCGGCAATGCCGATGAAGTAGGCATACCACAAGGGGTATTCGAGCAGACTGTGGATGGCGAGAACGGCCAGCACGGCGTAGCCCCACCAGTGTTCGGGGGTGAACTCGGCGCGCCGCACAAATGCCTGCCACGCCCACAGTCCCAAGGTGACAAACAGCACGGCCAGGCCGGCCAGCCCGGTTTCTGCCGCGAGTTGCAGCACGATGTTGTGCGCGTTGTTGTACAGGCCGCTGATGGCCGGATTGCGCAGCTCCGCCGCCAGTTGCAGATGTTGCCAGGCGAACTGGCCGAAGCCGGCGCCGAACAGCGGATACTGCGCAAAAATGAGTCCGGCCTCGCGCCACAAATGGAGGCGGATGCTGCCGCTGGCGGCTTCACCGAACAGCCGCTCGGCAGCCGTCACGCTGCCGCCGCTGCCGCCCTGCAACCAGGGCAACTGCACCAGCCCGTGCATCAGCAGATAACCCAGCCACAGCGCGGCGGCATAGCCAAACAGCGGACGCAACGCGCGGTCGCGGCGCTGCCACAGCCAGGCCAATAACAGGATGAAGCTGAGATAGAGCCAGGCACTGCGCGAACCCGACAACACCAGCACGAACAGCATGGGCGTCGCCAGTAGCGCCGTCAGCCCTGCGCGCCAGCCGAATCGGGTGTGCAGCAGGCCGAGCGAACACAGGCCAAGGGCGATGTAGTTGGCATAGTGGTTGGGCTGCGCGATGTTGCCGAACACCGCAGCCGATACTTTGCCGGTTATCAAACCGTCCAGAAAGGTGTGCCAGCGATAGTGCTGCAGGATGCCCGCCAGCGTGTTCAGTTCGGCACCGACCAGCAAACAGGCGGCGAGCACCAGCGCGACCCGCGGCAACCCCAGTTCTGAACGCAGGTGTTGCCCCAGCAGCATGAGCAGCGCGGCAAACAGGAAATACAGGGAGAGCAGCAACACCTGATCGAAGTGCCCGACCTGGCCGGCGATGAATTGCAGCAGCAATAACATCATCATGCCGATTGGCAGCAACACGATGCCGGGCACTTGCGGCGCTTGCCAGAAACGGGGCGTCAGCAGCAAGGGCAGCGCCAGCACGCCGAGCAGCGCGGTCAGCCACTCCTGGTAGAAAGTGGTGATGGGATAAGCGTGGTACGGGTACAGAAAAGGCAAAACCCACATCAGGCCAACCAGGGCCAGACTGATGTGGGCGCTACCGAACTGCAGGCGTTGGTTTAGCAACTGCCTTTGACGCCGAACCTGGCAAGAATGCTATTGAGCGGGCAGATTCGGGTGAAGCCGCTCTGGAACAGGTTCAGCCCGACGAAGGCGGTGAACAACAGAAAATATTCGCTGACGAACAGCGGACTGGCGGTCACCCCCAGCGAGAGCGATAACAAAATGAAAAAACCGGCGACGATACGGACGATGCGTTCAGCGTTCATGCTTGATACTCCTTAAAAATTTTTGCAGATTTTAACCCAGATAGCCCATTTACCCGCCTGCAAAATTCAGGCTGGCTTGCTGCGCTGGCGCCAGATGAAGTAAAGCAATGGAATCACCAGCAGGGTCAGTGCGGTGGAGGCGAATGTCCCAAAAATAAGCGACACCGCCAGTCCGCCGAACACCGGATCCGTCACCATGATCGCGGAACCCAGAATGATCGCCAGCGCGGTCAGCAAAATCGGTCTGAAACGGATCGCTCCGGCCTGGATCACCGCCTCTTTTACGCTGCAACCCTGCGCCTCATGTTCGATGATGAAATCAATCAGCAGCAGGGAGTTCCTCACCACAATTCCTGCCAGCGCAATCACCCCGATCATCGAAGTCGCCGTAAAGGCCTGATTCATGATCATGTGTCCCGGGAACACGCCCACCAGCGTCAGCGGGATCGCGCCCATCACGATCATGGGAATCACGAATGACTTGTAATAGCCGACCAGCACCAGATAGATGAGCACCAGCGCCACGATGAAAGCACTGCCCAAGTCGCGAAACACATCCAATGTGAGTCGCATCTCGCCGCCCCACAGCAGTTGATACTTGCTTAAATCCTTGGGCTGGGCATCGTTAAAGCCCAGGTTGCCGGTAGTAAAGTGCTCGCCAGCCAAGGTTTTGCCGTCAAGCATCGTGTCCAGCGCAAGCACCGCGTAGACCGGGCTGGAGCGCAGCAATTCCGCGCCAACCATCACGACTTGATGCTGGTCGCGGTCATAGATCGGTTTGGCGGCGGGCACCCGGCGCAGCGTGGCGATCGACGACAAGGGGACTTGCTGCCCCATGGCATTCACTACCGCCAGCGATAATATCTGCCCCGGCGATTGCCGCTCGGCGCGGGGAAGGCGCACGGTCAAATTGATCGGCTCTCTGGCGTCCTCAATATGCAACGAGCCGAGCGAGAATCCGCTCACATAGTCGTGTATCAACTTGGCGACCTGTGCGGGCGCAATGCCGGCAAGCGCCGCCTTTTCGGCATCCACGCGGATTTCATAACTTTCCACCGTTGCCGTGACCGAGTCGTCGGCATTGATGATGCCGTAAATACTGTTGAAATCCTCTCTTACGATGGCTGCGGCAGCACGCAGTTGGTCGTAATCGGGGCCGTATAACTCGGCCAGGATCTGCGCCTGAACAGGCGGTCCGGGCGGTGTTTCGTACAGCTTGATCTGGCTTTCCGGGAAACGCTTTCTCACTGCTTGCAGCGCTTCATTCAGAGCCGTTACGATTTCGTGCGAGCTGGCCGAACGCTCATGTTTGTCCACCAGATTGACCCGGATCTGCGCAAGGTTTGTACCGCGCTTGAGGAGGTCACCGCGCACCAGTGCCGCAAAATCGACCGTGGCGGCAACGCCGAGGAATGTCTGGTAATTGACGACATGTTCAGTATGCGCGAGGACATCGCCCACCGACCGCGCCACTTCATCAGTACGCGCCAGAGCTGTTCCCGCAGGTGTGTCAACTTCGAGCAGGAACGTATTGGTATTGTCGTTTGGCAACATTTTCAGTTCCACGCCCAAAGGGCTGAGCGGCCCGTTCATCCCGGAAGGGCGAATAAACTGCCAGACCGGTTGCAGCATCGCCAGTGCGAGCATTACGCCCACGATCCCGAACAGCCAGCCGCGCCGTTTACGCTCATTGAGCAATGGCGTGATCACATCCACGTAAGCGCGATGCAAGATATCCCGGGGTTGTGCATCCTGTTCCTCCAGCGTGGGCGCTTTCTCCAGTGCCGCCAGGGCCTTGCCCTTGAGCATGCGGTAGGCCGCCCAGGGCACCACCATATAGGCGATCAGCAACGAAGCCACCATCGCGACCGGCACATTAAACGGGATGGGCTGCATGAAAGGCCCCATCATGCCGGTGACAAAAGCCATCGGGATGAAAGCCAGGATGACCGCGATCGTGGCCACGTTGGTGGGATTGCCGATTTCATTGGTGGCGCGCACCAGCGCCCCTTTGAAATCTGCCGCGCCGCCGTGATGCAGATGGCGGTGGATGTTTTCCACAACGACGATGGCAGCATCGACCAGCAGACCCAGCGACAGGATCAATGCAAACAATGTAATGCGGTTCATGGTCTGTCCGGCAACCAGGCCCACCGTCAGCACCACAAACAGGATCAACGGCACGGTCAGCGTCACGATGGCCGCTTCGCGCCACCCCAGGAAGAACAGCAGCACAACGACAACTGAGGCGATAGCGATGCCCAAATGCTCGACCAGCGTATTCACCGCATCGTTCGCTTTGGCCCCGTCATCACGGGTGACGACCACGCTCACACCTTCCGGAATGGCTTCGCGTTTGAGTGTTTCAAGTTTGGCCAGGACTGCATTGGCAACGACGACGGCATTGGTGCCGGCTTTTTTTGCAATCGCTATCGTCACTGCCGGTGCAGCCCCATCGAACGCCGGATTGTGTGCCGCAGGTCCGAAGGCGAAGTGCGACGAAGCCTCTGTTTCAGCAGGCCCATCTTCAATCTGCGCCACATCCTTGAGAAAAACCGGGCGCCCCCTGGGAGCGCCCAGCACGATGTCCCCCACTTCATGTGCGCTCTTGAGGAAGCCATTGAAACGCAGCGGGGTATTTTTGTTGTTATCGACCAGCTCGCCTGCCGGCATGGATATGTTGGTGGCATTCAACATGCGATCCACCTGATCCAGCGCAAGTCCCGCGGCAGCCAGCTTCTGTGCATCAATAAAAATATTGATCGCGCGCGGACGTCCACCCACAATCTCGGTAAAGGAAACCCCTGGGATGTTGCGCAATTGTTCCAGCACGTGCAGGCCCACATAGCGCAATTCATGGTCGCTTTGCTTTGAAGAAGCAAGGGTCAGCGTCATGATTGGCACATCATCCACATTGATCGGTTTGACCATGGGCTGCATCGCACCCGACGGCATGCGATCCATATTCTGCATCAACTGGTTGTACAGCTTGACCAGGCTTTTTTCCTGATCCTGGCCAACGTCAAACTGGACGGTCACGACACCGTAGTCGTTGACTGCGTAGCCAAAGGTATGTTTCACACCAGCCTGCGCGTTCATGATCGCTTCAAGCGGCTTGACGATGGTGTTCTCGACTTCGTCGGCTGTGGCACCCGGCTTGGCGACGATGATGTTGGCGGCAGGCACGACGATCTGCGGGTTGTATTCGCGCGGTGTCACCGCGATCGCCACCAGCCCGACCAGCGTGATGGCCAACATGATCATCGCGGTGATTTTCGATGACAGGAAGGTTTTCGCCAGACGCCCGGCGATGTTCATGGGCGGATCGAGTTCATTCATGGCTGGCTGCTTCCCGTCAGATTGATCCGATCGCCCGAATTCACTGCGCGCGTGTTGCCCACGATCACCCTTTCACCGGGATTGAGTCCGGCTTCAATCTCGACCACACCCTCCTGTTCGCCTCCGGTCCTGACCATGCGGTAGCGGGCAATCGCATCCGCATCAACCACAAACACCCCGGCAATGCCGGCGCGTTCAAGTAATGCGGCTTGGGGGACGCTGATTCCCTGTCTGCTTCCCACTGTAAATCGCACCCGTGCGAAACTGCCACTGCTCATCCCCTCGATTCCCGGCACCTCAAGCTTCACCAGATGGGTATGCGATGTCGCATCGGCCACCGGAACCAGCCGCACGATCCTGCCCGGCAATACTTTGCCACCCACTTCAACCGTTGCGTTTCCGCCCATCCGGAGATGCGCGTACGTTTCCTCGCTCACCGCTGTCTGAATCAGCAGTTTGTCTGGATTCTCCACCACCAGTACCGGCCTGCCCGGCGCAGCCAGGTCGCCTTTGTTGGCCATCTTTTGCGTCACGATGCCATTGATGGGCGAACGCACTTCCGCATAGCGCAATTGTGACTCTGCGGTATTGAGACCGGCGCGGGCGGCGCTGGCCTGGCTTTGTGCGATGTTGTATTGCAATTTGACTTTGTCGTATTGCAACTTCGGAATGGATTCCTCTTTGTACAGATTGGAGAAACGCTCAAAGTCGGCTTGGGCGTCATTCAACGCGGCCTCTGCCTGAACGACTCCGGCACGCGCCTGATCCACTTGCCCCTTGATATCCGTCGGATCGATGGTGAACAGCAATTGACCTGTTTTAACCGCATCCCCTTCGTGCACCACGATGTCACGCAGGTAACCCATCAACCTGGATGCGACTTGCACTTGCTGCTCCGAAATCACCGCACCCGGGGCCGCATCCACGACGGGAATTTCAGTCGTGCTGAGCGTTATTGTTTGTGCGCTGACTGTTTTGTTCTGCGCTGCCGCCGCTTGATCCTGAGGCTGGCAGGCTGCCAGCGAAAAAACCAGCGCCGCCGCGATGGTAAGGGTGAATGTTTTCTGAACTTTCATCATTTTTCTCCTTGATTTCGTGCGCGTCACAACTGCTCGCCGTCGAGTTTCCCCACCGCGAGTCGCAAAGCAGAGCGTTGCATGGTCAACTGGTAATGCGCAGCCACTTGCTCGGCGCGTGCCTGATCGAGCTGTGCTTGTGCCGCCAGCACTTCAACCATGGTCGTCACACCGTTCTCATAACGTTTTGCCACCAGCCGCTGCGCTTCCTCGGCCTGCGCCACGGCGGCAGTTCGTGCATTGACTCTTGACTCGGCTTCGGCTGACCCACGCCATGCGTCAATCACCTGGAACCGCACCCCTTCTTCAGCCTGTTTGAGCCGCGCCTGTAATTCTGCGCGGGAGGCTTCGGCGCGGCCCACCGCACCGCGCGTCACGCCCATATCGAATATCTGCCAGGAGAGCACGCCCGCCACGGTGTACGAGGAGGCAAACTGCTGGAATGCCGGCGCATTCCAGTCCTTTCTGATGACCGCGTTCAAATGCGGGTAATAGTCGGCACTTGCCACTTTGACGCCCGCACCGGCTGCATCCAGTTGATTGCGCAGCGCGAGGATGCCGGGATTGGCGGCGACCGCTTCGTCCTGCAGTTCGGCGACCTTTCCACCCAATGCAGCCGGCGTGAAATCCGGACCGATCTCCAGTTTTTCATCTAGCGACAACCCCAACAGCAAATGCAGTTGATCGATCGCAGCGGCTTCACCTCGCCGCGCTTCTTCCAGATTAACCTGCACGTTGGCAAGATTCACTTGGGCGAAAAGCAAATCGCTCCTGACGACCACGCCCTCATTCAGCAAATTCTGCGTCGTCTTGACGTAAGCCTCGGCCGCAGCGTGTGCCTGTTGCGCCACATTGACGTAGGCGTGGGCGGTATGCGCCCCCTGATAGGCTTGGATGACCTGAAATATCACCCGCTGGCGTGCAGCCTGATCCCCCGCCTGGGCTGCCTTGACGTAGGCACGAGCCTGATCGACATAGCCTGCAATCATCCCGCCGTTATAGAGCGGAATCTGCAATTCCAGGCGCGGGTTGTAATTGTTCACAGGATTGGGCTCGTTCACGGCGGTGGGTGCAACCGTGCCAATACCCGTGTATTCGCTCAAACCAAAGTCGTTGAAGGTGACATTGCGCTGTGAAAGTTTGAGGCCGAACGCATTCAGCGCATCGTTGCTGCGCGTCGCGGTGATTGAAGCGTTGAGCTTGGGCAAACGCTGCCCTTGAGCCTGACTCAAGGCCGCTTCGGCCTGTGCCAATTGGAACTGGCTGGCCAGAATATCCGGGTTCTGCCTGAGCGCAATACTGACGCACTGTTGCAGGTCCGCACCCAACGCGGCACCCGCCATGCACCACAAGAGCACTCCGCCGGCCAATCTTCTTAAGCGTGCCTTACGCAAAAAATCCATCTAACCCCCTCGATCACGCAATGTGCGGTTCAACCATCGGCGCGAACATTTCACCGCGCCGCCAAGCTCAATCCTGGCAACATTTCGTTTCATCACCCACACTTGAATAAATAACGTCTTCGTATATTAGCGCATCCTAATATTCAAGGCAAGCAAATTCACGCATTTGGATTTTGGATTCTGCCTGTCTGGGCTGTAAACACCGGTGTCATTTTGCACGCAACCCTAATTGGCAGCCTTTGCCACAACACACCTGCCGGAAGTTGCTTAAACCGTACAGAACACATCTCGCATCATGCCCACCAATTTGAGGGTGCGAGGGTCGCTGATGCGGTAATACACGCGGTTGGCATCCTTGTGCGTTGCGAGCACGCCTTTGTCGCGCAGGATGGCGAGGTGTTGCGAGATGTTGCTCTGGGACGTTCCCACCTGCTCCACGATGTCTTGCACGCTCAATTCCCCGGGGGCCAACACGCACAATATCTTTAAACGCAATGGATGGGCGATGGCCTTCATCGAGGCGGCTGCAATCACGATATCTTCTTCTTTCTCAATCGGCTTCCTGGACATTTTTTTCTCCCCGGCAGACAGGCAAAGCGCGTCCCTGTCACGCAAAATCGGCTAAAATCGCGCACGCGCTGCATCAGCAAAGTCTGATATTTCGACATCTTAAACGAGAAACCCGGTATGACCCAATCGACTCCACACGCCATCACCCCAGTCCTGTTGCTCATCCTTGATGGCTTCGGCCATCGCGAGGAAGCCGATTTCAACGCCATCGCGCAGGCGCGCAAACCCAACTGGGACAGGCTGTGGCGCGAATATCCGCACACCCTGATCAAGACTTCGTCACTGGATGTCGGTCTGCCGCACGGGCAAATGGGCAACTCCGAGGTCGGCCACCTCAACATCGGCGCCGGACGCGTGGTGTACCAGGACCTGACCAAGGTCGATCTGGCGATCGAAAACCGCAGTTTTTTTGACAATTCCGCGCTGGTGGCTGCCGCACAAACCGCATTGCAGCGCGGTTCGGCGCTGCACATCATGGGATTGCTCTCGCCCGGCGGCGTGCACAGCCACGAGGCGCACATTCACGCCATGCTGGAGCTGGCGGCACGTGCCGAACTGAAAAAAGTCTTCCTGCATGCCTTCCTCGACGGGCGCGACACGCCGCCGCGCAGCGCCGCCCAATCGCTGCAAGCCTTGCAGGACAAATGCGCGCAACTCGGCGCGGGGCGCATCGCCACGCTGGTCGGGCGCTACTTTGTGATGGACCGAGACAACCGCTGGGAGCGGGTGCAGGTCGCCTATGACATGCTGACGCAAGGGGTGGCGCCGTTCACCGCCGCCGACGCCCTGGCCGGACTGGAAGCCGCTTATGCACGCGGCGAAAACGACGAGTTCGTGCAAGCCACGGTGATCGGCGAGCCTGCGCTGATGCAGGATGGCGATGCGGTGGTGTTCATGAATTTCCGCGCCGATCGCGCCCGCGAGATCACCCGCGCCCTGACCGAGGAAAAGTTCGACAGTTTCGCGCGCACCCGCTTTCCCCGGCTGGCGAATTTCACTTCGCTCAGCAGCTATGGCGAGGATTTCCACCTGCCCTGTGCCTACACGGCCGACACCATCCACAACGGCATCGGCGAGTATCTTTCCGCTCTGGGCCTGAAACAACTGCGCATCGCCGAGACGGAAAAATACGCGCATGTCACCTACTTCATGAACGGCGGCAAGGAACAACCCTACCCCGGCGAAGACCGCATCCTCGTCCCCTCGCCCAAGGTCGCCACTTACGACCTGCAACCGGAGATGAGCGCCTTTGAAGTCACCGACAAACTGGAAGCGGCGATCCGCAGCAGGCAGTATCAGGCCATTCTGTGCAACTACGCCAACGGTGACATGGTGGGGCACAGCGGCATCATGGAGGCGGCAGTGAAGGCGGTGGAAGCGCTCGACACGTGCGTCGGGCGCGTGGTCAACGCCATGCTGGAATGCGGCGGTGAAGTGCTGATCACCGCCGATCACGGCAATGCGGAACAGATGCGGGACAACATGACGCAGCAGGCACATACCGCACACACCCTGAATCTGGTGCCGTTCCTGTACATCGGGCGCAAGGCTGCCATCGCTGCGCCGGGCGCAGGCGCGCTGCGGGACGTGGCGCCAACCCTGCTGGCAATGATGGGACTGCCGCAACCGGCCGAGATGACCGGCCAGTCCCTGCTCCATTTCGAGTGAGACCGATGCTGCAGGCAGGGTTGCTGGTCGCCTGCTTGTTTGCCGGCAATGCGTTCGCCGCCGACCAGAAGGACCTGGACAAACTGCGCCAGCGCATCACCGTCCTGCAGCAGGAATTCGATAAAGCAGCAGAATCCAAAACGGAAGCGGCCGATGCCTTGCGCGACTCCGAGCGCGCGATCAGCGACAGCAACCGCGCACTTTCCCGCCTCGAGCAACAGCAGCAAGCGGTCCGGCAAACCCTGCAACGCCTGCAACGACGCGCTGTTCAGGCACAGGCCAACTACCGGCAACAGCAAGCACAATTGGGCGGCCTGCTTTATCGGCAATATGTGAGCAGCACCGATGAGGACTATCTCAAACTACTGCTCGGCAGTGACGATCCGAATCAACTGGCGCGCAACCTGCATTACCTGAGCTACATCGCACGCGAGCGCGGCAACGCATTGCGCGCCCAGCAGGACGCTTTGACCGAGTTGACCCAGGCGACCCGCGAGACCGAGGCGCAACAGGCCAAATTGGGCGAACTCCGCGCTGCAGAGCGGGTGGAATTGGCACAATTGCGACGCGAGCAAGGCAAACACCAGCAGACCCTGCGCAGGATTTCACAACAGCTCAAACAGCAGCGCCGCGAGATCGGTCGCTTGCAACGGAATGAATCTCGCCTGTCGCGCTTGCTGGAAGAATTGTCCGGTGTCATGCCCGACATCTCGGGCGAAAAGTTGAGCCAATACAAGGGCAAGCTCCTGCTCCCGGTGGAAGGCAAGGTGTCAAATCAGTTCGGCGCACGCCGTCCCGATAGCACTCTCTCCTGGACCGGCTGGTTCATCCGTGCCAGGGACAAGCAGCCGGTGCAAGCCATCGCTGCTGGACGCGTGGTCTATGCCGACTGGTTGCGCGGCTTCGGCAATCTGCTGATCGTCGATCACGGCCAGGGTTATATGAGCCTGTATGGCAACAATCAGACGCTGTACAAACAAGTCGGCGATGCCCTGCGCACCGGTGATCTGATCGCCGCCGTCGGCAGCAGCGGCGGCAATGAGGATTCCGGTTTATACTTTGAACTGCGCTACAAGGGTCAGCCGATCAACCCCAACCACTGGATCAAACATCCCTGAGGAAAATCAAGATGAGTCGTCGTATCAAAGAATTGAGTCTGATCGCCATCGGACTGGCTGCAGGCATCATGGTCAGCCTGCACTTTTCCGCCGTGGCGGAGAAGGAAGTCGCGCTGCCCCTGCCGGTCGAAGAATTGCGTGCCTTCGCGGACGTGTTCGGGCGCATCAAGAGCGACTACGTCGAGCCGGTCAGCGACAAGAAACTAATCACGGAGGCGATTAACGGCATGTTGAGCGGACTCGATCCGCACTCTGCCTATCTCGATGCGGAGGGATTCAAGGAACTGCAGGTCGGTACCCAGGGGGAATTCGGCGGACTCGGGATCGAGGTCGGCATGGAAGACGGTCTGGTCAAAGTCATCTCGCCGATCGAGGATACCCCCGCATTCAAGGCCGGCATCCAGAGCGGCGACCTCATCATCAAACTGGACGACACGCTGGTCAAGGGACTCACCCTGAATGATGCGGTCAAACTCATGCGCGGCAAACCGGGCAGCAGCATCCTGCTCACCGTGATCCGCAAGAACGCGCCGCAGCCCCTGAAAATCAGCGTGGTGCGCGCCGTCATCAAGGTACAAAGCGTGAAGTCGAAGCTGGCCGAGCCGGGCTATGCTTTCGTGCGCATCACCCAGTTCCAGGAACATACCGGCGAGAATCTGGCCACCGCGCTGACCAGTCTGCGCAAACAAAACAAAGAACCCCTGCAAGGATTGATCCTCGATCTGCGCAACGATCCGGGCGGACTGTTGACCGGCGCGGTCGGCGTCGCGGCCGCTTTCCTGCCCAAGGATGCGCTGGTGGTCTATACCGAGGGACGCACCGACGATGCCAAAATGCGCCTGCTGGCCAGCCCGGAATATTATCTGCGCGGCAGCAAGGACGATTATCTGAAAAACCTTCCCGACGAATTCACCCGCCTGCCGATGGTGGTGCTGGTGAACGGCGGCTCGGCCTCGGCTTCGGAAATCGTGGCCGGTGCCTTGCAGGATCACAAGCGAGCAGTCATCATGGGCACGCAGACATTCGGCAAAGGTTCGGTGCAGACCATCCTGCCGCTGGGCAACAACACCGCAATCAAGCTCACCACTGCGCGCTATTACACGCCAAGCGGGCGCTCCATCCAGGCCAAAGGCATCGTGCCGGACATCGTGGTGGAAGACCCGGCGACCGCTTCATTTGACAGCTCGCTGCGTTTGCGCGAGGCTGATCTGGCCAAACATCTGACGAACGGGCAAGCGGGAACGGCCGAACCGGCCAGCAAACCTTTGAACAAGACGCCGTCGAAGGATAAAAACAGCAGTGAAGACAAACCGGAATTGGCCGAATTCGGCGCCAAAAACGACTACCAACTGAATCAGGCTTTGAATCTGCTGAAGGGAATGAGCATCCTGCGGGGGAATTGAGCGATGAATCCATTTGAACTGCACAAAGCGCGCATTCTGAAATTTGCCTCGGCCGAGCAGGCGGAGCAGGCTTACGTCCTGCTGGCTGGTCTCAACAATTTTGCCGTAGAACGCTGTGCGCAAGACAACTGGCTGCAAATTCGTTACAGCATCGTGCACTATTCACTGGAAGGTCTGCAAAAGGCACTGGCAAGGGAGGGTTTCATCTTTGAGGCCAGCCTGCTCGATCGAATGCGGCATGCGCTCTATCACTATTGCGAAGATGTGCAGTACCACAACCTGAAAACACCCGAGCCCCGCACCAAAAATAATTCACAGGAAGTGTTCGTCAAGGCCTATGGCCAACACCCGCATGGCGATCACGTCGATGCCGATACGGCAACCGGCGAAGCCAAGCCGTAGCCACTCTCAATCCGGCAGCGCGATTTTGTTATCAGTGCTGAACTGGTAATCGCGGAAGATGTGTTCCGCCGTCAGCAAGGCGTAGCTGCCATCCTCAAGTTTGCGCGACGTGTCTTTCAGGCGATAGGTGTACTGCCCGCAGGTCCAGCATTTGAAGTTGCGCATGTGGGTGCACAGACAGGTCTTGTCATACACCGCGACCTTTTTCTCATCCGGGTGCGCCGCCACTTCGCGATTGTAGGCGTCGATGTAATCGCAGCGCCCGTTGGCGTCCAGCAGATAGCCGTAGGATTCGCAGCCGGGACGGATGCCGGAACCGATGGAGGGGCTGCTCTTGAGCATGCGCATCGGATAGCCGGTGGGCGACGTGGTGTTCACCTCAATGTCGCTCTCGCTTGCCCTGAAGTAGTCCTGCTGCACATCCGGCGGCAGGCCGCACTCCTTGCTCACGGTGAAACGTGTCGCCACCTGCACGGCTGCCGCGCCCTCCTGCAGAAAGGAGGCGGCATCGCTGCCGGTAAAGATGCCGCCCGCCGGAATCACCGGAATATCCAGTTTTTCGGCACGCAGAAATTCGTGAATCTCGTTGACGATGGTGCGCAGATCGTATTGCGCCCAGTCCATGCCAAAACCCAGGTGGCCGCCGGCCAAAGGGCCTTCCACCACCACGTAATCAGGCAGACGCTGCGTCTTCAGGTTCTTGCGCAGGAACAATTGCAACGCGCGCAAGGATGACACGATGATGCCCAGCTTGACATCCCGGAAACGCGGATGATCCTCCATCAGCGCGAACGAACCCAGATGCAATCCGGCCGCGAGGGTGATGCCGTCGATGCCCGCGGTCATCGCCTCATGCATGCGCACACGCAAAGTATCGCGCGGCCCGTTCATGGTGAGTTTTTCCATGATGTTGATGAAGACCATACCGGAACCGCGCTTGCGCTCCATGGTTCTGCTGACATGCAGGCGGGTGGATTCTGCCAACTGGCCCAGATCGAACTTGATCAGCGTCTTGTCGGAATTGTTGATATTGGCTTTGTATTGATGCAGCTTCTCTTTGACG
>Ga0210019_1002896_pt1 | contig 16163 bp, 21 predicted proteins | sample CryGeyCG2114_020_2_FD_183969 | JGI IMG/M metagenome (GOLD analysis project Ga0210019, IMG submission 183969) | Groundwater microbial communities from aquifer - Crystal Geyser CG11_big_fil_rev_8/21/14_0.20 (SPAdes) (version 2) | ecosystem: Environmental > Aquatic > Deep subsurface > Groundwater ...
ACTTCCAATGATCTGTTTATGATTAGTACTGAACCTAGAGCAGATTATCTGAAGATTATAGATTTTGTCCGTTCTTCTATCGCTTCTCAAAAATAGTACCTAAATCAGGCACAAAATATTTGTTTTATTATAAACAATAATCTACTGTTTTTTTCTTTTAACTTCAAAAATACTATAACCGTATTTTTTCTTTATCTCAATGGAGTAAAATTGTGTAAATTCATATTCATCAAAATTTCTCAAAATTTCATATAGATTAATGCCAATCACCATGCTATTTTTTGGACAAAGTGAATTTATCTTAAAACATTTATTCACTGTAGGTCCAAAAATATCTGAAATTTTTGAAGTGGTACTCTCAGCTACTTTTACAGGACCATATGTTGCACTAATTTTATAATCTAACTCGCCTATATTTTCCGCATTGAGTTCTTTTTTTAATTCATCACGAGATTCAATCATATTTAAACAACATTCTAAGATATTTTTCATCACTTCACTGTTATTTGGATCAACATTTGGAAATCTAAACATTAAGGCATCTCCAATATTTTTTACTACTATCCCGTTATGTTTACGGACAATTTTTGCCATGAAATTAAGAAAAATTTCATACATTTTACTAACATCATCATCAGATAATCTAGATGATATTCTTGTAGAGTCTGTAACATCAATAACACCAACACAATCATTTTGTTCATGTTGCGAAAATTTCAACAAAATATCTTCTTGTTGTTTAATAACATCTTCTTTCTCTTTAATCTCAATTAATGATTCTTCTAGTTTTTGAGCCATTGAATCAAATGCAGAAGACAATTCACCAATTTCATCACCAGTAGTAATGTTAGTTCTTACTTCAAAATCCCCATTTGCAATTTTATTTGCTGCATCTTTTAATTTAAGAAGTGGTCTTGATAGAGATTTTGATATTGCAAATGCCACAATTCCCATTCCTATTGTTATTGCTATTCCTGTCTGAAATATTCTATATTGAAGAATATCTATTGGTTTTTCTACCTCTGTTTTGTCAATCTCTGCTAGTAATACTATACCTAAATCATTTGCACAATAAGATGATCCATAAATTAAAACACCTCTGTAATCCTCATAAAACCCTACAAATTCTTCTCCTTTATTGAAACATTTTTGGACAGCTAAAGTATCCGCTTTCTGTTTGAATATGGCATCCTCAATAAATCTAGATTCAGACAACATTACAGATTGATTATTTACAATGTAAACTTCTCCAGTTTCTCCTAACCCACTTCGATTTTTCAAAACATTATCAATTGATGTTGTTCGCATTTTTGAAATTATTACTCCGATTGGTTTATCTCCTCTTTTACTATCATCTGCAAAAACTGGAGATACAACAATCATCTTTTTTCCTTGCTCCGTTGGTTCAAACTCAATAAATGATTCTTTTAGTCCACGTTGAAATAACGGATCATCAAGAAAATCATTATTTACATTACTAAGAGAAAAGAAAACTTTTCCATTACTTCCAATTATTTTTATATCTTCAAACCCTATAGAAAACCCAATTAATTCTTGAAATGCTTGAATTTCAATCAAAAAGTCTCTACGATTACCCTCTTTAGATTTTTTTAATTCATTCTCGTCAATTTGATTCATTTCTGCAACTAGTAATTGAATCATAGGATCATTTGCAAGAATATTATTTTGTTCAATTCTTGATTCAAAAAGTAATCTCAGCGTATCTCCCCTTCCTGTTGATTCTCCTAACAGTTGGTCTCCAGCTCTTTCTATTAGAATTTGATCAGCATAATTAAAACTAAGAAACCCTGTTATTGAAAGAGCTACAACAGAGACAATCATTACTAAAAAAATGAGTTTTTTACCAAGATTAATTGAAATTGACATCTCTGTTCTACGTTTACTGTATACAAATATCAATTCTTCTTGAGTATGTTATGCCTATAGTCATTATATGAATTGATAATTACTTGCAATAATGAAAATGACCTCAAGTATTTAATTATCCAAATTTTATCTTTAGAATATGAAATTTCTTTTATTATCTACACTTTTTGTAATTTTAATCTCAACCTCATTCGTATATGCTGAGGAATACATTATTGATATTCCATTGGGAGCATATAATCCTGAACTAAACACACAAGCAGAAGTATGGTATGATCCTCCTCAATTGTTTGTAACTGTAGGAGATACTATAACTTGGCATAATAGTGACAAGGAAGGTCATACTGTTACAAGTGGAGAAGGTTCTGGAAGATTTGGCTGGATGAGTGATAATTTTGGAACAGCAAATGGTATTTTTGATAGTGGTCGATTCATGCCGGGTGAATCATGGTCCTACAAGTTTGAGGAATCTGGAACGTTTTCTTATTATTGTACAATTCATCCATGGATGGAAGGAATTTTAATTGTTGAAAAACAAATTCCTGATTATCCACATGATGCAACTGGTAAAAAACTAGAATTTCCTTTATTACAGTATACTCCAGATCAAAATATAGAAGTTAATCTATCGTGGGATCCACAAGTAATTAAAACACATGAAAAAATCCAATTCGTGTATCAGTTTTATGATCCACAAACAAATTCTAACCTTGCAGAAATGAAATATAATTTCATAATATTTCAAAATGGAAAAGAAATCTTTAGAGATGAAGGATTAAGTCAGATAGGAGGAGATTATAGAAATTATGTTTTTAGTGAATCTGGTTCTATCATAGTAAGAATAGAAGGAATTCATTCACCTTCAATTTTTGCTGAGGAGAGTGTCACTGTGTCTGGAAATATTCAAAATAAAGAACAACGTTCTGTTGATTTTACTACTGCAGTTTATGATAATCCAGAAAAAACATCTCATGAAATTTATCATACAAAACCAGCTCAAAGACTAACAACCTATTACGAATTAATGATATTGATCATTCTTGTTCCAGGAGTCATGTTCATTATTGCATTTCTATGGTTAAAGAAAAAACCTAAAATTAAAGATGAAAGACAGGGTGCCGTTAAAATTTAAAATAATAAAAAGAAATTAAAATTGATTGAACTAATCTAATCGATTAATTCAGTCCAACCTTTGACGAAGACTGAGTTCTTGTAGAGTGGAACTGGTTGTCCAACAGTAAAGTCCATTGGTCTCATCCAAAAGATTGCTTTTGTTGGGCATACACCGATGCATGCACCATCAGAAATACATCTTTCTGGGTAGAAAACAAATGCTTTACCTCTCTTCCAGCCTTCAACTGGTTTTACTCTAAGGACATCTGGTCCAAGTGTGGTACAGATTTCTACACATAGTGCGCATCCGATACACATTTGTTCGCTGATGTCTGGAATAATTCCTACTGGCATAACAGAATTATTTCTTGATTTGGCATTAATATAATTTGCCTAAAAATATGATGTTATAACGGCGTTTCAAATGTTATAACGGCGTTTTAAATCTGATCGCTGTTAATTCAATCAAATTATCTTTTTTCCTATCTTGAATGTCTTTGAATTTATACCTGTTTTGTCTAAAACTCCAATTACTAAATCATCTACACTTTTTTTAACAAAATAGATTCTTGTTTTCTCTGATTTTATGATATGTTTTCCACCTGGTGATATTACCCACTCACTATCATCTTTTCTCCTTGCCATGGCAGTTACTACAATAGATGATCTAGATTGCCTTCCAAGTGATGAAATTAACATCATACTTGCATTAATGAATCTGGCAGATTCAAGATCATCAAACAAAGTGTAGACCCCATTAAATGAATCAATAATCACTAAAAATTTCTCTTGTGATATCTTTGAAATAATCTTTACTAGTTTTTCTTTCCAATCTATTTTATTTGGATTAAACATCATCATATTTTTTTTCCTTTGAATCATTCCAGATTCTATATATCCCGTATAAAGTAAATCTAGATCTACAAAAATAACTGGAATGTTTACTGAATCAATCAATCTATAAAGAAACTCTGTTTTATGAAAAGGCTCTGTACATAATATGATATTTAGATTATTTTGCTCCAATTCATTTTGAATGTATGTTAAATTATCATCTATGATCTGCTCAGGATTTTTATCCAACACCATCTTAGTATTTTACAGATATAATAATGAATTTAGTACACAAAGACATTTTAGATGATTTCCCAAAATCAAATAAAATCTATCTAAATAATGCATCTGTCTCTTTGATGCCTTCTCAAAGTATTGATGCTATGAAAGAATTTTTGATTACATACAACTCAATTGGACCTGATTCAAAACTTTCTGAATCACTTGTAACTGAAAAACTACGTAATGTAAGAAAAATCATTGCAAAAATTATTTCTTGCCAGCCTGATGAGGTCATTCTCACTCAAAGCACAACGGATGGAATCAATTTTGTATCAAATGGATTAACTTTTGATAATTATTCCAATATTATAATTCGTGGAATGACTCATGAACATCACGCAAATTTCTATCCATGGATTAAACTAAAAGAAAAAATTTCAGTAAAAAATCTGCCAATTGATAACAATGGTTTTTTCAAATTAGATGATCTAGAATCATTAATTGATGATAATACAAAATTAGTAGCACTAAGTCATGCATTGTACAACACTGGATCTATTTTACCTGTGGAAAAAATAGGAAAAATCCTTCAAAACAAAACTCCATTTTTTATTGACAGTGCACAAACTGTAGGTTGTATTGGAGATTTTGATGTATCAAAAATTAAATGTGATTTCATGTCATTTAACGGATCTAAATGGTTGTGCGGTCCAATGGGTACAGGTTTGTTTTATTGTAATAGAAAATCAAGTGAACTATTAAAACCAATTACAATTGGCGGCGAATCTGCAATAACTTATGACGATTCAAAACTAGCGTTTAAGGAATTACCAGACAAATTTCAAACCGGATTTAGAAACTACGTTGGTATTGTTGGTTTAGAATCATCTGCAAACTATTTACTAAATTTTGGTATGAAAAATATTCGTGAAAAAACCCAATACCTCTCAAATCTTTTCAGAGAAGAATTATCGAAAATCCTTAATGTTGTATTGTATGGTCCAGATAATCAAGATGATAGAACTAGTATTGTTTCATTTAACATCAAAGGTTTTGATTCACAAGAAATTGTAGACAAACTTGAAAAACAAAATATTATTTTAGCTGTAAGAGAAATCATGGAAACCAAGATTGTACGAGTATCTCCACATTTTTTTAATACTGAATCACAAATACTTCAGGTCATTGATGCAATAAAGAAATTATAGATTTTCTTGTTCTTCAATTACCATCATAGTTAGTGTTGACTGTACTTTACTAATTTTTCTAACTTTGTTTGTAATGATTCCGCGCAGTTTTTCAGCGTCATCAGATGTCAGTTTTAAAACTATATCGTATACTCCATAGACACCCTGAATCTCAAATTTCACATCTTCTTCAGCAAGAATTTGTTTTACTTCTTTGATAATTGATTCATCTGAACCTAAATCTGAATTTAGAAGAACATACGCTGTAGGCACAACGATTTTTTTCATGAGACAGTATTTAACCTTTCATTACTCAAAAACTGATTAATTACCAGCCATAGTATATCATTATGAAACTAATAGATTTGTCATTGACAATATCTGAATCCATTCCAAATTTTCCAGGATCTCCAAAACCACATTTCATTAATTGGTCTAACATCAAAGATGATGGGTATAACCTTGAATTATTATTTCTGAGCTCACATACTGGGACACACATTGATGCACCATATCATTTTGCCAAAAATGGCCCAAAAATCAATCAAATCCCACTTGACAGATTAGTTGGGAACGGCATCCTGATTAAACTCAGAAAAGACAGGAACATGTCTATAACAAAATCCGATATCACTTCATTTGAAAAAAATAATGGAATAATTCCAGATCACTCTTCAGTCTTTTTCTATACCACATGGCAAAAAAATCTAAAAAATGATAATTATTTCACTGAAAATCCTGGATTAGATACATCTGCAGCAAAATATCTTACATCAAAAAAAATCAATCTAGTTGGAACTGATTCTCCTAATATAGATCTTGGTAAAGACGAATCATTTTCTGTCCATCATATTTTTTCAAAAAACAATATTTTGATTGTAGAAAATTTAACGAATTTGAACAAAATTCCATCTAAGGAATTTACTTTTACAATTCTTCCCCTGAAGATTAAAGACGCAACTGGATCCCCTGTACGGGCAATAGCTTCATAATTATACGATTTTACTTGCAATACTAAAATTATAGATTGATTTCTGTATTTGATATGAGTAAACCTGGAAATATTTGGAGAAAGGTTCATGGAAAAATTACAAAAAAACCTACTAACTTTTCTTGGTTAATTGAAAAAAAATTGGCAGGTTCAGGAATTCCAACCAGCTTTGATGAATTTGATTGGTTACTAAATCAAGGAGTAAAATCAATTGTTACTATGACTGAGAATGCTTTACCTGATGATTGGGTGCAAAACATTGGTTATCTACACATACCAACACCTGATTTGACAGCTCCTGACATGAATAGAATAGATTCGGCTGTAGACTTCATACATGAACAAATAAAAAATGATCAAGCAGTAATGGTTCACTGTGCAGCTGGAATGGGAAGAGCAGGTACAATACTTGCATGTTACTTTGTAAAATACAAAAATTTTTCAGCTATCAATGCAATCAAAAAAATTCGAGACGAAAGACCAGGTTCTATTCAATCTGAAGTACAAGAACTAGCAATTGGATTTTATGAAAAACACGTAAGAAATTAGTTTAAACAAACTCTGAGACTAATTTTCCATCTACAATTTTAATTTTCAAGATTTTATTTTCCTGGAAAATTAATGTCAATCCGCCATCTGCATCAGGATCTTCAACTTTTACAAGTTCTAACATTTTGATTGAGTCAAATTTTGTCATTCATATCACCTATTCTGGAATTGATATGGTCTCAATCTTTCCATCTACAGCTTTAATGAACAAAAACCTGTTATCTTTGAAGATAAAAGTAATTCCTTCTTCTTTGTCAGGTTCTTCTACTTCAAGTATTGGTTGTCCTAAAAGACCATCGTATTTTGCCATATTAATTGCTCCAAAAAGTTCCTTATATCCCTAATTGATTGTGATCTCAATTTCATCAGAATTATTTTTGACGCTTCCTGTTTCAATATAATCGTGTTTTTGCCATGATGCAAATGCCTCAGCTCCAATCTTGTGTTTACCTTTTCCCAAATCTGATGCTTTGAACACAAATTTTTCACTAAAGTCAAACAATTCCTGTCTTACTTCCTCTTCTGAAAGTCTGATAAATGGCTCAAAATTTTTGGCTACTTGTACCCAAATCCTTCTATCTTTCATAGGATTGACAAGTTTTGGATTTCTTGTCCAAAAAATAGATGCTTTTCTATAGGTATCAACAGTCCTACCTAATTCCTTCTTTCTGAACCCACCTGACGTTAATTTAACATCATATTTCATTTTAAATGAAACGTCATTGTTGTTGTATGCTTTTGTCCAATTAGCCTCATTGAACGCATTTCTCAAGTCTCCCTCGACTGAAAATTGTACATTTATCTCAATATTCTCATCTGAAGTGTATTCATCCTTTGATTTTGTTAAGTGGATCTCCGAAATTTTGCTTTCTCCCATTCTAACCGCTCATAATGATTTATATCCGCAATAAGTGCTTTTTCTGAATACATGAACGCGCAAGTGATCAGTTCTGAGCCTAAAGAAATCAGCCTTTCAATTACTGAAACTGATATAGGAATTCTGTACATAATTCAGCATGAGCTTTTAAAGGCATCAAATATCGATTTTGCAGGCGTTATTGTAAAACATCCTCTTACCAACGAATGCTGGATGAGAGTCAATTGTAGTTCAAAACCATTAGGTGAAATTAAAAAAGCATCAGAATCAGCAATAAAAATGGCCGACGAGTTCAAACAATTATTTAATTCAAAAATTAAGGTAAATTAGATTGAAATTTTGCCCTAAATGTGAGGTCAAATTAAAAAATAGTGATTCTGGCCTTCAATGTCCTAAATGTGGTTATACTGAAGGAGGACAAGTAAAAGCAACAAAAAAAACTATTGAAGAACAAGAACCTGATTTCTCACTTCTTGCTTTTGAAGGAACTGAAGGAGAAGAATCTCTTCCAACACTCAAAATAGATTGTGAAAAATGTGGACATGATGAAGCAGTTGGTTGGATGTTTCAAACTAGAAGTGCAGATGAACCTACAACACGATTTTATCGTTGTTTACAATGCAAATACACTTGGCGTGATTACACATAACGTTTAACTGGAACTTATAGTCAGGAAAATTGATTTGACTTTTGGAGCAAAAACAAGTGGTTCAGATGATCTAAAAGCTATCATATCTGCAATATCCACACTTGTTGAAGAAGCTACTTTTGTTGCAACAGCTGAAGGAATTACTTTTAGAGGAATGGATCCATCTCATGTTGCTCTTATCGATATTTCATGGCCTAATTCTGCATTTGAAAAATATGAATGTGATAGTGATATTAAATTCGGTGTAAGAATAGATGAATTTTCAAAGCTTATCAAAAGAGCTGATAAAAATGATAGTATAGAAATTAGCATATCAGAACAAAATATGTTACTTGTAACAGTTGGAAAAAATAAAAAATATAAAATGCGTTTAATTGAAAGTTCTGCAACAGATACACCACTACCAAAAATTCCATATGACTCAAAAATTGTTTTGAGTTCTTCTAAATTCGATAAAATACTTGGTGATGTACAAGTTGTATCTGATTATCTTACAATACATACATCTGATTCCAATGGAGACTTTTCAGGAAAGGGAGATTCTGGAGAAGTTGTAATTGAGTTGGATAAAGATGATAAAGAAATTGAAGCAATTTCTTCAAAAGAAGACAGTGTAGGCACTTATAGTCTTGAGTATCTTAATCCTGTGGTCAAAGCCGTAGGATCTAATGCAGGCTCTATAACATGTGAGTTTTCAAGCGCAAAACCTCTTAGAATTGAATTCAAAGTGGCAAATATTGGTAGAATTCACTTTTACTTGGCTCCACGCGTGGAAAGTTAAAGCATTTAAAGATTAAGTAGTTCAGGTATTTTGAATTGAGACTCGTAATAAAATATGGTGGAACATCCATTTCTACTTCAAAGGATATTTGCATAGTAGCTAATCATCTTAATGATTTATCAAAAAAACATCAGATCGTAGTAGTCTGTTCTGCAGTAAGCGGAACCACAGATGATCTTTTAGAAATATCAGAGTCTATAAAAAAAGAAAACAAATCAAAAGCTGAACAATTAGCATCAAAAATCATCAATAGACATAAACAATTAGCAAAACAAATAGTCAAAAAATCTGATGTAAGAAAAAAACTACTGGCAAATCTTGATACCGATTTTATTGAACTTCTTGCTCTAATTGATGGAATGGTATTGCTTGGTGAAGTTACACCAAGATCAATGGATTATCTGACTTCATTTGGTGAAAGGTTATCAATTAAATTAGTTTCAGCATCCATCGTTGATCTAGGTAAAAAATCAATTTCTCTTACTGGTAAAGAAGTAGGAATTGTTACTGATTCTAATTTTGGTGAATCTAAACCACTCATGGATACTACTAGATTAAGAATATCAAAAACAGTAGATGCTCTGTTCTTAAAGAAAACAATTCCTATTGTTGGAGGTTTTACAGGAGCTGATCAACATGGACATGTAACTACGTTTGGTAGAGGAGGTTCTGACTATTCTGCTACAATTATTGGATCATGTATCAAAGCAGATGAGATATGGTTAATGAGTGACGTAGACGGTTTAATGACTGCAGATCCAAAGATTGTCAAAAATGCAAAATTACTCAAAGAAGTATCATACGTAGAAGCAATTGAAATGGCTTTATTTGGTGCTAAGCAGATACATCCACGAACGTTTGAACCTCTATTAACAAAGAAAATCCCTATGAAAATTAGAAATTCTTTCAATATCAAAAATGAAGGAACTTTAGTTTCAGCATCTACTTCTTCTTCTGTAAGTAATACGGTAAAGTGTGTAAGTAATGTAAGAAATAATGGATTAATTGACGTTCAAGGTGGTAGTATGGTGGGAACGCCTGGTACTGCTGCTAAGATATTTGCAACATTAGCAAAATCTGGAATCAACGTAATGATGATATCTCAGAATCCATCTGAATCAAGCATAACTATTGTTGTTAAAAACACAGATCTTGATAAAGCTGTTAGTGCATTGGAAATGGAATTATTGGGAAAAATCATAAAAAAATTAGAAGTTACAACAGATGTGGCAATAATTGCATTAATTGGTTCAGGAATGCGTGGTACGGTTGGGGTTGCTTCAAAAGTTTTTGGTGCTATTGAGAAAAATAAAATCAACGTATCTATGATTACACAAGGTTCGTCTGAACTTAATCTTGCATTTGTTGTTAAAAATTCTGATACAAATGCAGCGGTACGAGCATTACATAATGCCTTTATGCTTGATAAAATCAATTAAGACAAGTCATTTAAGGGAACACTCTCAATACGATTCATTGAAAAAACTTGTTGCTGTTTTAATTATTGGAATTTTGTCTCTTGGTATAATTTTTGTCTCTTCAACATCTGATCAGTTTGTTGATGCTGGTTCTAGAAAAAAAGTCCACTTTACTCAAACTATCCAATCTTCTCAAGATCCCGGTCTGGGACATGAAAATCATCAATTAGCTCTCATTTTATCACCAAACGAAGGAACTATCTACGACGGTTCCATGACTTTTACTGCAAGTGAACCTGTTCAGATAGTAGTTCTACATGAAATTACTACTCAAGACTCAAAAGGTCAACCAACTTGGACTGTTGATGGAAAAACTCTATATGGTTTATCCTTAATTGATTTACAAAAAAATTCAGGCTCTTTTGAGTTTACAGGTGCTGCACTTGCATTACACTCTCCTAATTCAAAAGAATTTGTTGCAACTGTAAGTCTTGATGGTTGGATCAGAGGACAACCTACTGAAGTAATAATGCAAAAAATTGAATCACAAAAAGAAGATCCATCCTTGTTACTTTCACGAACTAATGTTCCGGCTGTGATTCCAATGCACAAAGGAATCTATGAAGGAAATCAAGTTTTTTACATCATTACAGATGGAAGTGATGAAAATTATGCTAAAACTCTTACAGAAAAACAAAGATGGAATGTGGAACTTGCACCAGTACTTGCAAATGTTCCAGAAAATACTTTACAAAAATTATTTGTTTTTAAAAATGGAGTAAAAGGTGATGGTATTTATGGATTTCAAAATGAAGTATTCTCCAGTACTCCATCACAAGAATCACAATACAGTGCATTAAATTCTGTAATTGAAGTTACTTGGAAAATAGGACAAAAACAAGTTATTTTTAATTCTGCAAATGATATCATTGTAGCAGAAGAAAGTGGACGAGTTGAATTTAAAGAAACAAAAATTGTTCTTAATACACCACAAATTGTTTGGCCTGATGGACAGATGACAGTTCGTTCAGATCCCAAAATTACAGATGACATGTCATACGATGAAGGTCAAATAGTTGAAATCAATGAAGAAAACATGACGGTAACTTTTGTTGCTCATAGAGGTTGGGGACCTGATGGAAAAACGATTTACTATATCGTAACTGATGCAACACCTTCCGGACCTGCACAAACAATGGGTGTTGTATCATCTCCAAGACATGCAAATTTAATTGCTCATTCAGCAGCAGTTGATCTCTTTCAATTTAAGAATGGAATTAAAGGATCTGGCCCATTGGGATTTCAAGCAGGGATAGCTGGAGCATCACTTGATGATGCACATTATAGTCCAATGTGGAGAATTTATCTTGTAGAATGGAATGATGCAGAATCTGCCAAAATACTGGAAACAAAATCTGACATTGATTCATTTAATGCAGATAATCTACTATCAGTAAGTATTGCACGACCAGCTAACAGTAATCATATAATTAATTGCCCATTCATAGATCCATTCCAATAAAATATTCACTAAAGGGATAAATTACTTGACAAAAAATTTATTTTAAAATTGACTGGTAAACTCTACATTGTTGGTGTTGGACCTGGCCATCATGACCATATGACATTTAGAGCAAAAAAAGTCATTGGTGAAAGCGATACAATTGTTGGATATGAAACTTATGTAAATTTAGTACAAGATCTAATTGGTGGTAAAACTGTTCATCGTTATGCCATGACACAAGAAGTAGAAAGAGCTCATCAATGCATTGATCTTGCAAAATCTGGGAAAATAGTTTCACTTGTATCAAGTGGTGATCCTGGAATTTATGGAATGGCTGGATTAATCTATGAAACACTTGCTGAAACCAATTGGGATCCAAAAACTGGACTTGCAGTTGAAATTGTTCCAGGAGTATCTGCACTTAATTCATGTGCATCAATAGTAGGTTCTCCATTAATGACGGATTTTGCAGTTGTAAGTATGAGTGATTTACTTGTACCATGGGAAATTATTTCTAAAAGAGTAGAAGCAGCTGCTCAAGGTGATTTTGTAATTGTCATTTACAATCCTGCAAGTAAAAAACGAATTCATCAATTACAGGATACAAGAAAAATTCTCTTAAAGTATAGAAAACCTACTACACCAGTTGCAATTATCAAAGGTGCGTTTAGAGAATCTGAAACTATTGTTATGACTAATTTAGAAAATCTACCTAATCATTCAGATCAATTAGGCATGATTAGCACTGTAATTATTGGAAACTCATCAACATACACCTACAAAGATCTGATGATTAATCCTAGAGGTTACAAGTCTAAATATAATTTAGAAGAACAAACAAATCCAAATCTTAAAGTCTAAAAACTCTTCTTGATAATATCATTCAATTCTTCACTGAGATTTAGTTTCTCTCTTATTGGAGATATTACTTTTACCAAATAATTTCCAACTGTTTGTTTCAAATCACCTGGATGCAGTTTCTTTTCAGCAAAGTCTGTTTCAAGTTGATTATAATCAATATATGATACATTTCCGCCAAATTTTTCAGGTCTTTCTACAAGCATCTCGTTAAACTCGTGAAAGATTATAGTTTTTGAGATCTCTAACAATGGATTATTTTGAATATTTGCTTCTTCACACCAAGCTTTGCTAATTTTCTTCTTTATCTCATCATCTGTATTTTGAATAAATATGCCTGAATTGGGATCTGACTTGCTCATCTTACATAATATCTGAGAATCTCCTGTATCTGCAGGTTTTGAAAGTCCTGGCAATAATTTGTGATGTACTGCAACAGGAACCTTCCATTTCATCTTTGGAAATATCTCTCTTACCAACATGTGGATCTTTCTTTGATCCATTCCAGCATGAGCGATATCTACATCCAAAGAATGAATATCTACTGCTTGCATTGCTGGATACAGTAATTTTGCTACATCAATTTTTGTATCATCTTCTGATCGTCCCATTATAGTCAACGTTCGCATTGTTCTGGCAATTGACATATGTTTTGTAAATTTGACAAGCTCAGACCAATATTCTGTTTTTTCTTCATATAGTTTTGAACCTAATACAATTTCTGCATCAGGACATACTAACTTAAAAGCATCTTGATAGTATTTTGAAACTTTAGAAATGGTTTCCCAATTTCCACCTAATTTATCATTAATCAGAGTATGCCAGTCTGCAAGAAAAATTTTGCATTTAACTCCTGCTTTTACAAAATCGTTAATCTTAAAACCTGTACTGATTAGACTGCCTAAATGTAAAAAACCAGAAATTTCCAATCCAATGTAGTGTTTTGGTGAAGAATTTGTTTTGAACAGTTCAATTAATTCATCCTGAGTTACAATTTCTTCAGTTGGTGGTCTTTGAATCAAATCTATTTTTTCTGTTATATCCAAATCAAAACAACTTTTGAGAAGTAAACGTATAAAGTTATTCAAATCGCTATCTAAATTTGGAAGCTTTGAATAACAGATATGTTAACATAATTTATGACTCTTGAAGAAGGATTAGAATTAATTCATAATTACAAGAAAGGACTTGAAAAATTTATCGAAACATTACCAGAACAATCAGTTCAATTGGGCTCAGAAATGATCAAAACTCTTTTGATGAGTTCAAAAAATGAAATTGCGAATTTGGATGCAATAGAAAAAGCCCTTAAACGAGAATCAAAATACGAGTCTGGATTATCAGAATAGTTTTTTTTATTTGCAATTTTTTTTATGCTTTCTTAGATCATCAGACGTATCAAATTCAGTTCCACAAACTCTACATTTTTCTTTTTTCTTATTGTGAGCTTTTTCTTGATGTTTCTTTAATCTATCTGAATCAGAAAGAACGGTTCCACATTTTTTACATTTTAACTCGTCTTTACTAGATCCAAATAACCCCATGCTGAAAGTATCTGAATCTACTAGAAATAGTTTTTATGTTAAATGAATCAAAAATCTCTCTTATCTAATCTGTTTATTCATCTAAAGTTTTTCTAGGTTTGGTACTGAGATAGAATGCATGGGTGCTAATGATAAAAGCTGCCAAAAATACTTTGGTTGCAAAAATTAAATTCCATGGTCTCTCAGGATCTGGATAAGCAATTGATAATTTATCAATATCAGGAACTATTCCATCGATGATTCCAGCTGTTATCTGCGCATTTAATACTGTAAAATTATACAGTACTTCATAGAGTGTTATGATTGAAAATCCCAATAACATTAACTGAAGTAACGCCATTCTTGTACCGACTATCTTGTTTCCAGCAGTTCTTCTCCACCCAATTCTTGAAACACAATACCATCCAATAATTGTAGAAAAAAATATCCATGTTGATACTCTTGCAAAATTTTCAAATGGAATAACTGTATTGTGAATTGTTTCTCCCATAACGTATGTTCCACTTTCAATCCACTCTATCATAGTTACGTAGACTCCAAAAATTAGTGATGTGGCCATTATGAATCCACAAACATAGAAAATATACAGATAAATTTTGTAACCTGGATCTGATTTCTCAAGATGTTGTGACTTCATAATGCCGTTTGCCAATTTTTGAAATATAAAAATTCATGTTATTCAACGAGGTTTATAGAGTAGTTATAAACAGGATCACTGTTGAAAATTGCAATTAACATTCCTCTAGTGGGTAAAGAAGAGATTATTGCAGTTACTTCTATACTAAAAAATGGTGCTTTGACTTCAGCTACTAATTATGGCGGTAAACATGTTCAAAATTTCGAAAAATCTGCTGCATCTTTTGTAAAATCAAAATATGTTATTGCAGTTAATTCTGGTACTGCTGCTTTACAAGCTGCTCTATACGCATTAGATGTAAAAAAAGGTGATGAGGTTTTAGTTCCATCATTTACATTTGTAGCAACTGCAAACGCTGTTATTTCAACAGGAGCTAAACCAGTGTTTGTTGATATTTTAAAAGAAAATTATACTATTGATCCAGATGATTTAACAAAAAAAATTACCAAAAACACACGTGCAATAATTCCAGTTCATCTTTACGGAAATGTTGCACATGTAGAACAACTCTCTGAAATTTCTAAAAAACATAATATTCCTATCATTGAAGATTCTGCTCAATCTTTAGGTTCTACTTACAAAGGAAAACATACAGGTACATTTTTTGAAATGGGTTGTTATAGCATGTATCCTGCAAAAGTTATGACTGCAGGTGAAGGTGGTTTTATTGTAACTAATAACAAAAAATTTCGAGATAAATTATTGATGATTAGAAATCATGGAATGGTTCATGGGTATGATACAAGAGTATTTGGATTAAACTTACGATTACCTGAAATCAATGCTGCAATTGCAACTGTTCAGATGAAAAAATTACCAAACTTTTTAAAAATTAGAAAAAGAAATGCTGATTTATTATCAAAACTATTATCTGAACTTAAAATTAAACTTCCTCATCAACGAAAAGATGAAAATGTAAATTGGTATCTCTATACAATTGCAACCAACAAACGGAATAGAATATTAAAAATATTAAATGAAAAAGGAATAGGGGCTGCATCTTATTACCCTATACCAGTTCACAAGACTCCCTTTTACAAATTAAAAACTAAACTTTCAGTCACTGATTGGGCTGCTTCGCATGTTATTTCATTACCAATTCATCCCAAAGT
>Ga0210019_1002899_pt1 | contig 16138 bp, 14 predicted proteins | sample CryGeyCG2114_020_2_FD_183969 | JGI IMG/M metagenome (GOLD analysis project Ga0210019, IMG submission 183969) | Groundwater microbial communities from aquifer - Crystal Geyser CG11_big_fil_rev_8/21/14_0.20 (SPAdes) (version 2) | ecosystem: Environmental > Aquatic > Deep subsurface > Groundwater ...
GCCTGCCTGCCCCGGATGCCCAAAAAGCCCCTAAAAACCAAGAACGCCCTACAGGAGAGCCCTGTAAGGCGCTTGTTACTGCATCGAACGCTCGAAGTTCGCCTGAGCGTCAAGGTTGGCTGCCCCGTATGGACTCGAACCATAATACCAAGATCCAGAATCTTGTGTCCTACCGATTAGACGACAGGGCAATTAAGCTCATTAAATAATTCAACTATCTCTAAATTAATTAATTTATAGCCTTGGGGGGATAAAATACTTTAGAGAAAGTAATTTCTTACCACCAGGTCTCTCTAAATTTGTCGTCCCATTTCTGAAGGTTCTTCCAGTCTTCCTTCGCTCCTTGATAGGCGCCTTTAACAGTTCCGCATCCGGAGAATAATCCGGAAATGAAAACGACAGCAAATAATAAAATAAAACATTTCAAGTTCGGCGCGGACTTCCACATTTTCTCTGCCATATTTAACCTCGCTTTTATCTTTTCTTTGCCTAATAAAGCCATTGTTTCAAATAACCCGGGGCCTACGGTCTTGCCGCTTATAGCCGCCCTTACGGGATGCACCAGTTCTTTTGCCTTAATCCCCAGCTCCTTTACTAAATTACGGAATTCCTCCTCTATGTTAACAGCGTTGAAATCTTTTATTTTATCAAAGCGCCGCGCCAGAAGGTTAAATTCTTTACTTAAATCTTTATTAAGCAATTTTTCTTTGGCATCCGGATTAAACTTCGGATTATCAAGGAATACAAAATCCACAAAGTCCACAAAATCAGCCAATGTGGAAATCCGGCTTTGAAACAATTTTACCACAGATATAATTTCTTCTCTATTAAAATTTTCGCCGCCAACAAAACCCGCCTCTTTGAGCTGAGGAATTAATAAGTCGCAAAGCTTTCCCGGGTCATACTGTTTAATATACTGCGCGTTAAGCCATTGTAGTTTATCGCTGTCAAAAACAGCGGCTGTTTTATTTACATTTTTAATCTCGAATTTTTTCACCGCTTCGCCGATTGGGATAATCTCCTGGTTAGCGCCCGGCGACCAGCCGAGGAGCAAAAGATAATTGGCTAAGCTTTCCGGCAAATAGCCCATCTTGCGCCATTCGCTAATAGCGGTGGCGCCTGTCCTCTTTGAAAGCCTGCCGCCGTCTTTGCCCATAATCAAAGGCAGGTGAGCAAAATCAGGGACTTTAAAATCCAGCGCTTTATACAATACTACCTGTTTAGGAGTATTGGAAATATGGTCATCGCCCCTTAGCACATGGGTTATGCCCAGTAAAGCATCATCCACTACACAGGCAAAATTATAAGTGGGGCTTTTATCTTCTTTTATCAAAACCTGGTCCTTAATAAGTCCGGCGTCAAATTTTATTTCGCCTCTTATGAGATCGTTTATTTTTATTTCTTCTTCGCCTACCTTAAAAATAATCGCTCCGTTTTCCGCCGTGTAAGCCCTGCCTTCACTAAGAAGCCTGGCAGCATAATCCCTGTATATATCAAAACGCCGGCTTTGATAATATAAATCATCCCAATCCATGCCCAGCCAGGCCAGGCTTTCTAAGATTTCATCCAGGTATTCCTTTTTTGAACGCGCCAAGTCCGTATCTTCTATTCTGAGAATAAACTTGCCGCCCGCGTGCCTGGCGTACAGCCAGTTAAACAAGGCGGTACGCGCCCCTCCGATATGAAGATACCCCGTGGGGCTGGGAGCAAATCTAACTTTTATCATACTTCATTCCTTCTCTCAAAGCTTTCCTGTTAATTTCTATCACTTCCTGCTTTAGGCCTCCGAGCATTTTATCCATAACAAGATCTATCTTTTCTTTGGGAGCGATATTTTTACTGGATAGATATGTGCCCAGGGCAACGGTATTCGCGCACCGGATATTGCCGAGTTTTACGGCTATGTCTGAAAAAGGCACTTTCAATACTTCAATATCTTTACGCCGCGGCAGGGAACTTATTAACGACTCATTAAGCAGTAAGAGCCCGCCCGGAGCTATTCTATTCTCAAATTTTGATAACGACGGCTCATTCATTATTATCGCCGTATCTGCCACGCTAACAAACGGAGCGCATATCTCTTCATCTGAAATTATCACCATGCAATGCGCGGTCCCGCCCCGCACTTCCGCTCCATATGCCGGCAGGTAAGTAGTAAATTTATCCGCCTCAATAGCAAGGTTAGATAAAAATTTACCCATCACCATAATACCCTGCCCGCCAAAACCGCAGCAAATAATTTTTTCAATCACCTATTTTATTCTCCCCAGCGGGAATTCTTTGGATAAAACCTCGCTTATCCACTTTGCCGCATCCGGGGGTTTCATTCCCAGATAGGTCGGGCAAGGAGATAAAATCTCGACCAAAGAAAAACCTTTTTCCTGCTGTTGGTTTACAAACGCCTGTTTTATTGCTTTTTTTGCCGCTATTATTTTCTGCGGGGAGTCGGTACTTACGCGCTCAATATATGCTACTCCGGGCAAAGGCGCCAAAAGCTCGCTGATTTTTAAAGGATATCCTTCAAACTTAGCTTTTCTGCCTCCGGGGGTCGTAGCCGTCTTCTGATTTAAAAGCGTCGTGGGAGCCATCTGTCCGCCAGTCATGCCATATACGGTATTATTTATGAATATCGTAGTCAGATTCTCGCCTCTATTCGCCGCGTGTATAGTCTCGGCACAGCCTATTGCCGCCAAATCTCCATCGCCCTGATAGGTAAAAACTATTGCCTCAGGCCTGCATCTTTTTATGCCGACTGCCACGGCCAAGGCCCTGCCATGAGCCGCCTCACAACAGTCAAAATCCCAATACTTGTAGGCGATAACCGCACAGCCTATAGGAGCCACTCCTATAATTTTATCACGTATGCCCAATTCATCAACTACTTCGCAAATAAGCCGGTGCGCCACGCCATGGCCGCAGCCGGGGCAATAATGCGTAGGAATATCAACTAAAGATTGTGGCAGGTTAAACGTCTTTTCCATAAATTATTTTCGTTATTTCTTCCTCCGAAGGTATCCCCCCTCCGGTTCTTCCGTAAAACTCAACAGGGCACCTACCGCCAACGGCAAGCTGAACATCTTCAACCATTTGCCCGTTTGACATCTCAACAACTAAGTATTGAGTATTGGGTCTTGGGGATTGGGCAAATGCTTTTTTTGGGAACGGCCATAATGTGATGGGCCGGATTAAACCGATTTTTTTATTCTTGGCGCGTAAATTTTTAACGGCCCCTTTAGCTATGCGCGCCATTGTGCCATAGGCGACTATTATAATCTCCGCCTCATCCGTATAAAAAACCTCAAATCGCTGTTCTTTTTCTTCTATTTCATCGTATTTATTTTTTAGGTGTATATTATGTTTTTCCATTTCTCCCTCGGCCATCCTAAAAGATGCCACAAGGTTCGGCGCCCTTCCCGCACACCCCGTTACCGCCCACGGCTTTTGGTTTTTAGATCGCGGGCCTTTGGTGTGCGGCCTATGGCCTTTAGTCTGTATGGGTTCCATCATCTGCCCCAGCATGCCGTCTCCTAATATCATAACGGGGTTACGATACTTATCAGCCAAATCAAATGCCGATAGCGTTAAATCAAAGCATTCCTGGACACTGGAAGGCGCAAGAACAATATTGTGATAATCTCCGTGCCCGCCGCCTTTTGTCGCCTGGAAATAATCCGATTGCGCCGGCCATATATTGCCCAATCCCGGCCCCGCGCGCATTATATTCACAATTACCGCCGGAAGCTCTGCTCCGGCGATATAAGAAATGCCCTCCTGTTTTAAGCTGATACCCGGGCTTGATGAGGTTGTAATGGCGCGCTCTCCGGTAGCTGCCGCCCCCATGACCATGCTTATTGCCGCCAGCTCCGACTCGGATTGAATAAATACGCCTCCCACCTCGGGCATTCTTTTTGACATATAAGCAGGTATCTCATTTTGGGGCGTTATAGGATATCCGGCAAAAAAACGGCATCCTGCCTGAATTGCTCCCTCGGCAATCGCCTCATTGCCGGTAATTAAAATTTTGTTTAATTTTTCGTTTTTCATTAACTTATTCCTTACTTAAACACTTCTATCGCGTTATCCGGGCAAACCAACGCGCAGAATTTACATCCGCTGCATTCTCCATCTATAAAATTAACGGGGTACAAACCCTTTTTATTAAGCTGTGTATCTTTTTTTATTAAACGCTTAGGGCAATAAAGAATACATAGCTGACAGCCCTTGCAGCGCTCTTTATTTATCTTTATTTTAGGCATAACGCCCTCACCGCTTTTATTATCCCCTCTTTATCAAGCCCGTATTTAGCCAATATATCGGCACGCTTTCCGTGCTTAATAAAATCGCAAGGCAGGCCCATTTGTTTAATATTCGCTATTCTATTTAAAACATGGGATATCCTTGAGCCAAAGCCCCCTTCTAATATCCCTTCTTCAATTGTAATTATTTTGCTGAATCTTTTTGCTAAATCTTCTAACAGTTTCTCATCTAAAGGCTTTACAAAGCGGGCATTTACTACTTCAGCCTCTATGCCTTCTTTCGCCAAATCCTGGGCCGCTTCATAAGCCGGATAAGCCATGGCACCCAACGCAATTACGGCTACATCATTACCGCTTCTCAACAACTCTGCCCTGCCCAGGCTTATCGCAGAATCCGGTATTTGGATTTTGTAGTTCGGGATTTCACCCTTGGGGTATCTTATTGCTATCGGGCCTTTATCATAAACGGCGGCGAATTCAAGCATGCCGCTTAATTCATCCGCGTCTTTAGGAACCATTATCGCCAGATTCGGCATCACAGAAAGATAAGCGATGTCAAAAATTCCCTGATGCGTTGCTCCGTCTTCGCCTACAATACCGGCCCTGTCAATCGCAAAAACCACGCCTAATCCTTGCAGGCATACATCATGCATAATCTGGTCAAATGAACGCTGCAAAAAAGTAGAATATATCGCGACAACCGGCCTCATCCCTGATTCAGCAAGCCCAGCCGCAAATCCCACCGCGTGTTCTTCAGCTATGCCTACATCAAAAAATCTCCCCGGATAAGCACTGGCAAATTTATCCAGGCCGGTCCCCACCGGCATCGCCGCGGTAATAGCAATAATTTTATTATTTTTAGCCGCTAAATCCGCTAATTTTTTTCCGAATACATCCGTATAACTGGTGGTATTTTTTGTTATTAAAGATTCGCCGGTGCCTAAATTAAACTTGCCTACGCTGTGAAAGTTTTCCGGGCTTTCCTCCGCGGGCTTATAACCCTTTCCTTTTTTCGTAACCACATGCAATAATGTCGGGCCGCGGAAGCTCAAAAGATGCTTTAGCGTGCTAACCAACAACTCTATGTTATGGCCGTCAAGCGGGCCTATATATCTAAAACCCAGCTCTTCAAAAAAAATCCCGGGGACTAAAATATTCTTCAGGCCTTCTTCGAACTTTCTGGCAAGATTTAAAATCCGCCTGCCTTTAGGCACACGCTTAGCTATAAAATCCTGCATAGCCTCGCGGAACCTGTTATATACCGGCAAAGAAATAATTTTATTCAAATAATTGCTTAATGCTCCCACTGAAGGAGAAATGCTCATCTCATTAGTATTAAACACTACCAACAAATCTTTCTGCAGGTGCCCCGCGTTATTTAAGGCCTCAAAACACATGCCGCCTGTCAAAGAACCATCCCCCACAACAACAGCTATTTTCTTTTTTGACGCCGCTTCTGCCAAATCCCGGGCACAACTCATGCCTAAGGCAAGCGAAAGGCTTGTTGAGGCATGGCCGGTAGTAAAACGATCATAGGCGGATTCTTCTTTAGACGGGAACCCGGATAATCCGCCCGCCTTACGTAAAGTGTGAAATTTTTCCCGCCTTCCGGTAAGTATCTTATGCGCGTATGCCTGGTGCCCCACATCCCATATCAATATATCTTCGGGCGTATTCAGGCAATAATGCAAAGCCACCGCCAACTCCACGGCGCCAAGGCTGGAGGCTAAGTGCCCGCCTGTTTTAGACACCGTATCTAAAATTAAATCCCTTATTTCCTGGCATAAAATAGGCAGCCTGGGGACAGCTATTCTCTTTAAATCTTTTGGGCTGTCTACGGTTTCAATCAACTTCATTCTAAGCCCTGGCTTTCCTCAAGCTCCTCTGTCTCAAAACGCTTATCCAGAGAAGCACCTTCTTTCTTCATCAGCACTTCCACTTTTCTCTTGGCGGAATCAAGGGTTTTTGAACAAATACCTGCCAGGCGTATTCCTTCCTCATACTTCTTCACGGCATCTTCTATCGTAAGCTTGCCGCCTTCAAGCTCCGCCACAATTTTCTCTATGCGCGCCAGCGCCTCTTCAAAGCCCAGCTGTTTAGAATCGTTTTTTTTATTTTCTGCCATCTCAACCTCCAGACAAACTAATTATTTTCTATTTCATTCACCGTGCTTATGAATGAGCCCTTTGCAAGCCTTGTCTTAATCTTATCGCCGATTTTTACGCCTTTTACGTCTTTTATTACTCTAGCACTATAAAGCTCCAGAGACAAACTAAATCCTCTCTCAAGAACAGACAAAGGATTTAAGGCGTTGAGCCTGTGCAGATAACCTATATAGAGCTGCTCTTTTGCCTGTAAAATATTTGCCGCGGCATTTGCTATCCGTTTATTAAAAGTATCCAGCTTCTCTGCGGTTTGAAAAAGTAAATTTTTGGGGCTAAGAAAATATATTTTGTTTGAAATATTTTTAAGCTGGTGCCGGCTTATTTCAAGCTGATGCCTCATGCCTAAATTCATGTTATATATTTCTTCATCGATTTCCTGATAAAAAGTATTTATTCCGTCATTTATATAATCTCGCATTATTCTAAGATGCCGGGAGATTTCCGAAACAATATCTTCTTTTTTTCTGGCCACTATCTCTGCCGCGGCAGAAGGCGTAGGCGCGCGCAGATCCGCTACAAAATCCGATATGGTGTAATCTATTTCATGCCCTACAGCCGAGATAACAGGGATTCTTGAAGCAAAAATAGCCCGCGCCACTATCTCCTCATTAAAAGGCCATAAGTCCTCTATGGATCCCCCGCCCCTGCCCACTATCAAAACATCTATATCCTGCCCGCTAGCCGCGTAATCATTAAAATCTTCTATCGCGGACGCTATCTCTTCTTTGGCGCCTTCGCCCTGGACTTTTACCGGCCTGATGACTACAGAAATAAACGGCGCCCTCCTCTTAAGCACGCTGATTATATCCCTTACGGCGGCGCCTTTTATAGAGGTTACCACCCCCACGCGAAGGGGCATAAGCGGTAAAGGCTTTTTATGTTTTTCATCAAATAAGCCTTCTTTATATAATTTTCCCTTCAATTGTTCAAAGGCAAGCTGAAGGCTGCCTATGCCTTTTGGTTCTATTTTTTCGACGCGTATCTGATATTGGCTGCGCGGCCCGTAAACGCCTATCCTGCCAAAACAGATAACCTTAAGGCCGTTCTCAAATTTAAATTTTATCTGTTTGTTAAAAGATGCGCCAAAAATCACGGCGTTAATCGCCGCGTTTTCGTCTTTTAACGTAAAATAAAAGTGTCCCGAAGGATAAGCCTTAAAATTAGAAATCTCCCCTTCCACCCAAACATCGCTAAATGTATTTTCCAGGATAAGTTTTATATCTTGGGTGAGTTGGCTTACGGTTAAAACTTTACGCTCTTTACTCATCGGGTCAAAGTTTTTCTTTTATTCTCTTGATTGCGCGGGCTCTTCCTGTTTGCTCATCAATGTCAACGACAACACCCTGCAACTGGATATCTTCGCTTGCTACCTCAAGAGATGTAGGCATGCCGGTGACGAATTTTTCGATGACCTTCTCTTTACGCCTGCCGATGACCGAATCACAAGGCCCGGTCATCCCGGCATCGCTAATATAGGCTGTTCCGGCCGGCAATATTTTCTCATCGGCAGTCTGCACGTGGGTATGCGTGCCTAAGACGGCGGAAACTTCCCCTTCCAGAAAAAAAGAAAGGGCGATTTTTTCCGAAGTCGCTTCAGCATGAATATCAACAATAATAATTTTCGCGTCGTTTTTAATTTTTTCTATGGCGCTCTGCGCGGCCCTGAACGGGCATTCTATAGCCGACATAAACACCCTGCCCTGCAGGTTCAGCACCGCTATGCTGATGCCGTTCTTCTCAATCAGGCAATGGCCTTTGCCTAAAGCGGCAGGCGGAAGATTTTCTGGGCGTAAAATAAAAGGATGGTCTATAACTTTCAACGCCTCCGGCCTTCTAAATATATGGTCTCCGCTGGTTAAAACATCTATGCCGCTTTGAAACAGCTCGTTTACGCTATTCGGATTAAGGCTGGAGCCTCCGGCGGCATTTTCCGCGTTGGCAATAACCAGGCCGATGCCTTCCCTCTCAACAATCTTGGGCAACAATTGTTTTATTGCCTGTCTGCCGGGTTTGCCTACTATGTCGCCGATAAAAAGGATATTCATAGGTATTGAGTATTGGGTATTAAGCATAGCGTCTCACACAATACGCTATACACGTTACACAATACAAAAATCATTTCGCGTAATCAATCGCCCGCATTTCCCTGATTACCGTTATTTTAACCTGGCCGGGATATTCCATTTCTTCTTCTATTTTTTTACGTAGATCGTGCGATAGGTTTATCGCTTCATTATCGGATATTTTATCCGGCTGCACAATAACGCGTACCTCGCGCCCGGCCTGTATCGCGTAGGCTTTGTCTACGCCCTTAAATACGTTCGCTATCGATTCAAGCTTTTCCAGGCGCTTAACATAGGTCTCCAGTGTTTCACGCCGCGCTCCGGGCCTGGCCGCGCTTATGGCATCAGCCGCTACCGCCAAAATCGCGAATAAACTCGTGGCTTCTTCTTCTTCATGATGCGCCTCTATCGCTCCGACAACTTCTTCCGACTCTCCGTATTTACGCGCCAGATTTGCCCCTATCTTTGCATGCGTTCCTTCAGCCTGATGGTTAATGGCCTTGCCTATATCGTGTAAAAGGCCTATCCTCCTTGCCAATTTAAAATCAAGGCCCAGTTCGGAAGCCATGACGCCCATCAAAAAAGCCGCTTCTTTTGAATGCTGCAGCGCGTTTTGCCCAAAACTGGTACGATATTTCAGGCGCCCCAAAAGCTTAATCAACTCAGGATTTAAGCTGTGTATATCAACGTCGAAGGCCGCTCTTTCTCCCTCTTCTTTAATTTTTGTATCCATCTGTTTTTTTACCTTTTCCACCACCTCTTCAATACGGCCCGGATGAATTCTGCCGTCGGAAATCAGGTGCTCAAGGGAAATCCTGGCTATCTCACGCCTTACCGTGTCAAAGCCCGAAAGCGTTACTGCCTCTGGGGTATCGTCAATGATAACATCTATCCCCGTCGCCATTTCCAAGGCGCGTATGTTGCGCCCTTCCCTGCCGATAATTCTGCCTTTCATTTCATCTGAAGGCAAGGCTACTACTGAAACGGTAGATTCCACCGTATGCTCCACGGCGCATCTCTGGATGGCTAAAGTAATTATTTCCTGCGCCTTTTTTTCTGATGCCTGCTTGGCCTCGTCTTCAAGCCTCCTTATAAGCGTGGCTTTCTCGCTTGTCAGCTCCTGTTCCATGCGCATGAGAAGCAGCTTTTTCGCTTCTTCCTGAGACAAAGAAGATATCTTCTGCAGCCTGTCCTTCTCCTCTACCAAAAGCGCGGTAAGCTCCCTGTCTTTTATTTTTAAGCTCTCCTCATATTTACGCGCATTCTCAACACGGCCTTCAGTGTCCTTCTCCTTTTTTTCCAAAAGCTCAAGCCGCCTGTCTACATTGGATTCTTTCTGGACAATGCGTTTTTCTAAATTAAGAAGCTCGTCTTTTTTCTCCTTGTTCTCCCTTTCAAAATCCTGCCTTAATTTATAAAGAGTGTCCTTCGCCTCCAGGTCTATTTCTCTTTTGCGATTATCTACCTCCCGCTGAGCCATATCTATTATGTTTTTGGCTGTCGAGCGGGCGGATTCTATTCTTTTTTCATAAACAAACTTTCTTAGGATAAACCCCGCGATTACGCAGATTACTCCCGAAACAACAAAAATTACTATATTAATGCTGGTACTATCCGACATATACACCCCCAATATTGGCAAATGGCAAATGGCAAACAGCTTATGGCTATTTGTAACTTGCTAAGTACTGCGTTGCTGCTTTTATGCGCTGATTATTTGTTCGACTGAACGATCGTGACAACCATAAGGTAGGTTTTGTATGATCTGAAAATCAAAGGCAAGGCCCACTGTAGCCGTCTGGTCATGCTTAGACTCAAGAAATCGGTCATAGTAACCTTTCCCCCTCCCTAGACGCATGCCGCCTTTATCAAAAGCGACTCCCGGGACTACTATAAGGTCTAAATCTTGCGGGGGTATCAAGTTAAAATGATCCTCCTTCGGCTGTTTTATTGTATAGGGACCGTATTCTAATTCTGACGCCTCTCCCGAAATCAGGGAAACAAGCATCTGCTTTTTATCTTTAGAAACAACAGGCACCGCAACGCGTTTGCCTAATTTAATTGCCTTTTTTATCATATTCAAAGTATCTACCTCAAATTTGGTTGACACATAAAACATCACAGTCTTTGCTCGCTGGAACTCAGGCAGATTAAACAGTTTTTGCTCTATCCGCCTGCTTTTATTTAGTCTTTCTTCCTCCTCCTGTAATTTTAGCTTGGACAAGATTGCATCGCGTATATTTTTTTTCGCTGGCTTTAAATCCTCTTTTTGTTCCATTTCAATGATGGTGCTCATGGCTGTCTTTTTTTGGTTCAAAAGCGCTTGGATCACGGCCTATTTTTTTGTAATAATCGGCAAGCGCGGCTCTTAATGCCTGTTCTGCCAAAACGGAACAGTGCATCTTTACCGGCGGAAGCCCGCCCAAGGCTTCAGCTACCGCCTTATTAGAAATCTTTAAAGCTTCCTCTATGGTCTTATCCTTGACCAGATCTGTCACCATAGAGCTGGTGGCGACCGCCGCCCCGCAGCCAAATGTTTTAAATTTCGCTTCAATTATTATATCATTTTTTACCTTGATATACAACTTCATTACGTCCCCGCATATGGGATTTCCGACAGTGCCGACACCATCGGCATCGGGGATCTCTCCGACATTGTGCGGATTATTAAAATGCTGCATTACTTTTTCGCTGTACTGTTCCATGATCCCTTCCCGGCAATAGAATCTTTTGTTTGTTCTGTCCGAATTTAGAAATTTTAGCACAATTCAGCCGTAAGCTCAAGATAAAAGTAAATCAGGCTGCCGCCTTTATCACCGCTGGTCTTTTTTCTCCCTTTCTTTTTTCTCGGTAATGATTTTCTGCGCGATTTCGCCGGGCACCTGTTGATATTTATCAAATTGCATAGATGCGTTGGCACGGCCGCTCGACAAAGAACGCAGGTCTGAAGCATAGCCGAACATTTCAGAAAGAGGGACTTCGGACAAAACAATCTTTTGCTTGCCTTTATTTTCCATATTAATAATTTTCCCGCGCCGGGCGCAGATATAACCCACGACGCTGTTGGCATATTCTTCGGGGGTGGATACTTCCAGGGCCATATAAGGTTCCAGCAATACCGGCTGCGCCTTCATAAAAGCATCTTTAAAGCCCATGCTGGCGGCGATCTTAAAAGCAAGCTCTGAAGAGTCTACATCATGAAAAGAGCCGTCTACTAAATTTACCCTGACATTAACAACGGGATATCCGGCATAAACCCCTTTCTGCATTGCCTCAATAATGCCTTTTTCTACAGCGGGTATAAAATTTTGCGGTATCGCCCCGCCCTTTATGCTGTTTACGAATTGGAACCCTTCCTTCGGATCGCCCGGCGAAATTTCCAAAACTACGTGGCCGTATTGGCCGCGGCCTCCGGTCTGCCGGATATATTTCCCCTCGGCATGCGCTTGTCTTAATACAGTTTCGCGAAAAGCAACCTTCGGCCTGCCGACAATAACCTCGACTGCAAATTCCTCTTTGAGCCTGCTTACTATAACTTCAAGATGCAGCTCGCCCATCCCGGTCAAAATTGTCTCATTTGTCTCCTCGTCGGAATTAACCATAAAAGTAGGGTCCTCTTCCGTTAGCCTGCCTAAAGCCCTGCCTAATTTGTCCTGGTCCTTGCGGCTTTTAGGCGCAATACTTAAAGAAACAACCGGCACAGGGAATTCTATCGCCTCAAGCAATATGGGCTCATCTAAACTGCAAAGCGTATCTCCGGTAATTGTATTTGAAAGGCCGATCAGGGCCACAATATCCCCGGCAAACGCATACTCTATATTTTCTTTCTGATTAGCGTGCATAAGAACAATGCGCCCCACACGTTCTTTTTTATTTTTTGTCGCGTTTAGCACATAGGAACCCGTAGCAAGATATCCGGAGTAAATGCGCGCGTAAACAAGCTTACCCATATGTGGATCCGCCCAAACCTTAAAAGCCAAAGCTGAAAGCGGCTCGCTTATATCAGGTTTTCTCCGTATGGTTTTTTCCGCCTCTCCGGCAATATGGCCTTCTACCGCGGAAACGTCCAGCGGCGATGGTAAATATAATATCACGGCATCAAGCAGCTTCTGAACACCCTTGTTTTTTAAAGCCGTGCCGCATAAAACAGGCACTGCCTTATTACTAATAACACCCTTGCGTATCGCCGCTTTAATTTCTTCGCCTGTTATGGCTGACTCCTGCTCGAGGTATTTCTTCATTAGGGCTTCATCAAAAGAAAGCGCTTTTTCTACCATAAGATGCCGGTACTCATCAGCCTGCGCCCTGCACTCCGCGGGAACATCTTCCGTAGTATAATCTTTCCCGAGTGAATCTTCATTATACATATAGGCCTTCATCTCAATAAGGTCTATCACTCCCCGGAAATTATCCTCGCTGCCAATGGGAATCTCGACGGGAACAGCATTTGCCCCAAGTATATCTTCTATGCTGTTGAAAACCGCAAAAAAATCCGCCCCAATCCTATCCATCTTATTAATAAAAGCTATTTTTGGCACTTTATACTTATTGGACTGGTGCCATACTGTTTCCGATTGCGGCTCAACACCCCCTACGGCGCAAAAAACCGCGACTGCCCCATCCAAAACCCTTAGGCTGCGCTCAACCTCAACCGTAAAATCAACATGGCCCGGCGTATCTATAATATTAATTCTGGCTTCCTTCCAGAAACATGTGGTAGCGGCGGCGGTAATGGTTATCCCTCTTTCCTGCTCCTGCTTCATCCAATCCATAACCGCGGCCCCTTCATGGACTTCCCCGATCTTATGTGAGCGCCCGGTATAAAAAAGCACCCGCTCCGTTAAAGTTGTTTTCCCGGCATCTATATGCGCCATAATTCCGATATTTCTTATCTTTTCTAGCCCGATCGCTGGTACGGGAAGCGCTTCTTTCTTTGCCTTTTCCTGCCCGGCAGCCTTAGCTGTTTTTTCTTCTTTATCTTCCCTTGCCTGTTCCGGCTTCTCTACCCCTTCATTTTTCGGAGCAATTAACTCTTCTTTGGGTTTTTCTTCCGGCTGGCTGATAACTGGCTGCTCCGCCTCCTGCTGCCTGCTTAGCGTCTCCGCTGAAGGCGGGGGAATTTCTTCTTTTGCTCCTTCATCATGCAACTCTCTATTTTCTTCCGGCGGGACAACCTCTGCCCCTTCTTTTAATAGCCTTTTTAGCTGCACGATTTCATGGGTATAAATATTCAATTTTTCCTCTTTTTGCTCCAGCTCTTTTTCCAGTTCCGTATATTCTTCGTTCAGCTTATTAAACTCTTTTTTGGGAACCCATTCGTTCTCTTCTTCCTTCTTCTTATATTGCGCTATAGATTTTAAATATCCCTTAATTTCTTCGGAAAGCTTTATAATTTGGTGTTTCTGGATCTCCAGTTGTTCTGTTTTATCTTTATTGTCCTTTAGAAAAGCTGCTGTTCTCAACTCTATATTTCTTATTTCTTTTGTCAGGTTAATGTTTTGCGCGAATAATTCCTGTAGCTCTTTTTCTTTGGCGATAAATTTATTTTTATATTCCGAATCTTCTCCCTTGCTTTTTTTAAGCATTTCTTCCGATTTCGCCAGCCATTCTTCTCTTTTAAGTAATTCTGTCTCCAGGCCCTCTCCCCTTTCCTGGGCAGATTTGAATTCTTTCTGCAGGGATACGTAATCCTTTTTTGCTATTTCCAGCTCAGCCGTTAAGGTATTAATCTGCCCTTGCAGCTCCTGAATTTTACTTTTCCCATCATCGGCCTCCTGCGCGCCCGCAAGGTTTTGTTGAACGGGCCTCTTTTTGCTTTTTTTGCCGCGGGCAGCACCTTTATATGAGGCGCCGAATAAAGCGTAGGTAGTCATAAATACCGCGCCAAAAATTAATAACATTAAAACTGTGGGCATTTTATCTACTTTTCCTCTGCGCGTAATTTTTCCATGCGCTTTTTGATTTTCGCTTCATAGCCTAAATCCTGAGGCTCATAATACCGCGCTTTTTTTGTGGTGTATTTTTGACTAACATAATGCCCGGGGTAATCATGCGCGTATTTATATCCTTTACCGCGGCCTAAACTTTTCGCGCCGGAGTAAGAAGCATCTTTGAGATGATCCGGGACTTCCTGTGTTCTTTCTTTCTCGATATCTTTATAGGCTTTATCTATGGCCAGATAAGAAGCATTAGATTTTGGCGCACACGAGACATAAATACAAGCCTGCGCCAAAGGAATACGGGCCTCGGGCATGCCTACAAATTCTGCCACCTGTAAGGCAGCTTGCGCCAAAACAAGAGCCAGGGGATCGGCATTTCCCACGTCTTCAGCGGCCAATATACAAATACGCCGCGCGATAAAACGGGGGTCCTCTCCGGCATAAAGCATCTTTGCCATCCAGTATAAAGCGCTATCCGGATCTGAGCCGCGCATGGATTTAATAAAAGCGGACGCGGCATCATAGTGCGCGTCGCCTTTCCCTCCGTAAACAACGGCTTTTCTCTGTACCGATTCTTCTGCAATATCCAAGCCGATTTTTATAAGCGCCTTTTTTTCATTTTCCGCCGCGCTGCTCCGGACTGCTATTTCTAAGGCGCCCAATGCGCGCCGCGCATCGCCTTCGCAAATTTTAGCCAAAAAATTTAAGGCCTCTTCTGTTATTGTAATTTTAATATTGCCGAAGCCGTTTTTCTTATCGTTTAACGCGCGCCGAAGAATAAACTTTATATTATCTTCGCTTAACGCCTTTAATTCAAATACCAGAGAGCGGGACACCAAGGGCGGGATTAGATAAAAGAAAGGGTTTTCTACGGTCGCGCCTATTAAAATAACGCTTGCCTCCTCCACGTCCGGCATAAGCACATCCTGCTGCGCTTTGTTAAACCTATGGACCTCGTCGATAAAAAGTATCGTCTTCTGCCCGAAGCGGATTTTGCGCATTTTAGCATCGCGGATGATCTTGCGCAGCTCATCAACGCCGCAGCTTACGGCATTGACATTTTCAAAATAAGATTTTGTAACTTTGCCTATACAGGCGGCCAGGCTGGTTTTTCCGACACCGGGAGGGCCGTAGAAAATTACCGAAGACAGGCTGTCTGCTTCTATAGCCCGGCGCAGCAATTTTCCTTTTGCCAAAATATGCTCCTGGCCCGCAAACTCACTCAAGTTCTGCGGGCGCATGCGCGCGGCAAGCGGCAGATCTTTATTATTATTAGCGGTTATTTTTCCCTTAAATAAATCCGCGTAATCCGCGTTTTTCATCAGTTTAATCCGCTCAAAAAAAATCCCCGCTCATGTCGTCGCGCAGCGCGTGAGTTTGAACCCGTTCTCACAGGTGGGCGCCTTGTTTGGCACACCCTCGGGCATGCCTATACCAGCACCCTTATAAATTGTGTTGGTTCAATTTTACTGCCGCACAAACGAACACTGCAGGGATTTTATTTCTCTAATTTCAGTATAGCACATAAAAAATAAAAATCAATCTTATGGCGCTTGCCGGTAGTATACGGAAAATTGTGTAAATTCAATGCTGGCTTGGGCTGATTTTGAGCAGGGCGTAACGCAGGCCGAGCGGGCAAGGTTCGCCTTTGATTGCATATTGGCGAGAGCGAGGCCGAGTAGCCGAGCGCGATTTTCCACGCTGGGGAAAATCGC
>Ga0210019_1002903_pt1 | contig 16127 bp, 15 predicted proteins | sample CryGeyCG2114_020_2_FD_183969 | JGI IMG/M metagenome (GOLD analysis project Ga0210019, IMG submission 183969) | Groundwater microbial communities from aquifer - Crystal Geyser CG11_big_fil_rev_8/21/14_0.20 (SPAdes) (version 2) | ecosystem: Environmental > Aquatic > Deep subsurface > Groundwater ...
TGGACCTGGCGGTGTTCCTGCTGTGCATGTTATATCTACTGTAATTCCAGGCAGTTCGTCAGGCTCTTCATCAATTTCTTCTGTTACATCACATCTTGGGTCCCTGCTACACATAGAAGTCGGTGTATCTTCACACTCAGCACAGGTAAAAAATGGTGAAATTGGAATGCTTTTATTCTCTCTTACATTACTTACGGTAATACCAGTTCCACTAACAGATAATGTTCCAAATTCTGGATTTATGTTGCTTCCCCAAAAATCAATATCTGTTAATGTTTCTCCTGACATTATTCTGATGGGTAAAATAAATGCTCCGCTACTTGCATTGACATCTTCTTCAGTAAGTGCCACTGTAAGATGATTTATGTTAAATGCTGATGCGGATAATTCCTTTACTTCAATGTTTTTAATCCTTGTTGTTTTATTTGCTGTAATAGTTATTGGATCAGGAAGTATGGTAGTTGTGAAATTTAAATTTGCATTGAATCCTAAAAAGCTAAATCCTAAACCTGCTTTTCTTATAGGACCATCTAAAGGTTCTACATAAACATTGTAAGAACCTGCCGGAATAGAATTTATTTCAAACTTACCTTTTGTATCTGTTATTCCTCCTACAGTAGGTTCACCGGTTGTTGTATTTTCTAAAACTATATGAGCTCCTGTAACAGGCTTTTTGTTTAAAGTTACTTTACCATTAAGAGAACCATGGTTAGTTAATGTAGCTTTGTTTGGATAAATATTTGCTAAACCAATTTCATCATCACTGGTTAAAGAGTATCTTGTCATGATTTGTCCAACTGATGCAGAGCCTGCACTGGCAATTGCTGAGCTTTCTAAACCAAGTATATGTGCTATAGATCTGACTGCTAAATCGGTTACATCACCTGCTGAGATAAAGGTACAGTTTGATAAATCTGCATTTGGATTTATTCCACCATCAGCAATTGCAATATCACCCCCCCCTATTTTAAAATCTCCTTCTGTTGTGTGAAGTGCTAAGCAGGGATCATTGGTTGGATCATAAACTATATCTGCATCTAGGATAGTACCTGGTTTTACTTTTATATTTTTTCCCATAAACTCCACTTGTTTGGAACGCGCATATGTAACTATTGTAAATATGGGAGTTCCTTCTGGTGCACCTTCAATTCCTTCAACTGCCCTAAAAGTAATTACATTGCGTCCATCATCTGAGTTTGGCTGTCCTGATGCAAATTTAAGTGGTGCAAAATCAACATCCGCAATCATTACACCTTCCCAAAGTGAGATAGCCTCACTGATTGCATTTAAAAAATTAACGTTTGAGATTGCCCCTTGAATATCTTTAGCTGTTTTTGCTACTACTTCAGAAGTATCTACTTCAAGTTGAATATCTTTCGGATTTGCTTGACTTGCAGTAATAGTAGTTAATTTGGTCGGAAATCTTTTTACTTTTCCTTTTGCTTCGTTTGCTTTATTCTTCCTTTTGTTTTCTTTAATTAATTCTAATGTTACATCAAATTCATCAGGATCTACTGACATACCATCAAATACAAGATCTGTTATTTTAATGAATGCTTGTGACGGTAATATGCAACAGTAAAGTAAACAAGCTAGTGTATAAATTAAAAGAATTTTTTTGTTCATACTATAAAACCTTACTATCCCAATTAGTTATAATTCCATCTTTTGTGATTGTAAAAATATCACTTTGCTTAGTAGTAGTACCTTCGAGGAAAAAAACCGCGTCTTGTTTTAATGGAATGTAAGATGGAGAAGTTGATGCTTTTATTACTGTACCTTTTTGAAGAAGTTCTCCTCCAAGTATTCTAATTGTTAACAAGCTTGATTTTTTAACAGATGATTTTTTATAAATCCATTTTTTGGGCAACAATTTATACTCTGTATAATAAAAACCTTTCTTTTTTTTAACTGCTTTTTTAACTAATTGTCCCATTACAACCGCTTTGTATTTTTCAAATGAATTGTTTGGTGATGTGCAAAAAGCATTTAGTCTACTTGCTGAGATTAAATAGCAAATTGTAAGTAAATAAATTAATTGTTTTTTACATGGAAGCATGCTTAGTTCATATTTATAGACTAACCATAAGAATATTTGTTGCATTATAACTAAAGAATTTATGTAGAATGTCTTGTTGCTGTCTAAATTAAGTGTAGATCTATTTGTTTTGCTTGGTTTCTGGTGCGGGGCAAACATTAGGGTTTGTATTTTGTTTAAATTCTAATGTTACTTCTTTATCTCCTACTGAAAACGAAGTTCCACAGCCACATGACTTCTTTGCATTTGGATTTTCAAAAGTAAATCCTTTTCCGTTTAAGCCACCTTGATAATCTACGGTAATTCCAAAAAGATATAGAGCACTTTTTGGATCTATCATTATTTTTATATTGTTTAAATCAGATACAAGATCATTTTCTTTTACATTATCAAACTCTAAATTATAAGAAAGTCCGGAACATCCACCTGCTAGAAGGCTGAATCTAACACCATCTTTTTTTTCTTTTTCCAGTTGCAATAGTTTGTGCAATTCTTCTTTTGCAGAAGGTGTTAAATTAACTACATCTTTAGTATCTTGTGACATTAGGTATTAGCTCCATTTAAGATAATTTTAACCTCAATTTCAGGTGTTCATCTTGGTTATACCCTATTTTAACTAATCTTGACTAATTATTCAAGATTCAGGGTATAATTAGGCTAGCTATAAGCAAAATAAAGAGGTAAAGGGTTAGGGATTGGTTATATAAAAATGAAAATTACTGCACAAGAAGAATATGGGCTTAGATGCTTGCTTCAGCTTGCAAGATTGACTGCAAATAGTGATTTAGCTTCGTTGCATGATATTGCAAAGGCTGAAAAAATTACACCTGATTATACTGCAAAGTTGCTTATGGTATTAAGACAAGCAAATCTTGTTGAGAGTGTGAGAGGTAAAAGTGGTGGTTACAGATTAGCAAGAACATCAGAAAAAATTTATCTGGATGAAGTAATTCGTGCCTTAAGTGGTGAATTTTTTGAAACTAATTCTTGTAACCAATTTCCAGGGAATGAAGCAAAGTGTGTTCATATTAGTTGTTGTTCTATAAGATCTGTATGGATGTCGATTTCAGGAGTCTTATTTAAATTGTTAAAACAAGTTACACTGAAAGACTTGTTAGAGACAAAAGAAGATGCAATAACAAAATTTATTAGAGATAAGTTACCTGCAAGTGCTTAATTTGGTTAAGGAAGGAGAAAAAGAAATTAAAGATTATAATAATTTAAATGTGGACAAATAAGTCAAGTAGAATTAGGGAGGATTTTAAAAAAGAAAAATGACAGCACTATTAAAAATTAGCAACTTGCATGTAGAAATAGAAGGTAAGGAAATTGTTCATGGCATTAATTTGGAAATTAAGCCAGGCGAAGTACATGTGCTTATGGGTCGTAATGGTTCTGGTAAAAGCAGTTTTTCCAATACAATCATGGGACATCCTGCATATAAAATTTCAAAAGGTACTATTACTTATAATGATGAGACCATGAATAGCTTTAAGCCAAATGAGAGAGCAAAGCGAGGGATATTTCTAAGCTTTCAATATCCAATGAGTATTCCTGGAGTAACTGTTGCTAATTTTCTTAGACAAGCAAATAAAGCTTTAAAAGGCAATGAAGTATCTCCGCGTGATTTTAGAAAAATGTTGTATGAAGCTATGGATGAGTTAGATATAGATCATTCATTTGCAACACGTTATATAAATGAAGGATTTTCAGGTGGAGAAAAAAAGAGAATGGAAATTTTACAAATGGCTTTACTTGAGCCTAAACTTGCTATTTTAGATGAACCGGATTCGGGACTAGACATTGATTCTTTAAAGCTTGTTGCTGAGACTATAAATAAATATAAGGCTAAACATTCTCAGGTAAGCATTCTTTTAATTACCCATTATCAAAGGATATTAAATTATATTAAGCCTGATAAAGTTCATGTAATATCTGACGGGAAAATTATTGAGTCTGGTGAGGCAAGTCTTGCTCAAAAGCTTGAAACGAAGGGCTATGAGTGGCTTGTAGAGAAAGAAGGGGTGAGTTAACATGTCACTTGAATTAAATCAAGAATATCAGTATGGTTTTCATGATCCTGAGAATTATTCATTTAAATCAGACAGAGGACTTACTAAAGAGATTGTTCTTAAGATGTCTAAGATGAAGAATGAGCCTGAATGGATGACAGAATTTAGGTTAAAGGCATTGGATATTTTTTATAGTAAACCTATGCCTACATGGGGAGATACAAAGTTATTGGGGGAAATTGATTTTGAAAATATTTATTACTATGTCAAGCCTACTGAAAAACAGGGAAAGAATTGGGATGAGGTCCCAGAGGATATAAAAAATACTTTTGATAGGTTAGGAATTCCTGAAGCAGAACGAAAATTTTTAGCTGGTGTATCAGCTCAGTATGAATCCGAGGTTGTTTACCATTCCTTTAGAGAAGATTTAGCAAAACTTGGTGTGATTTTTATGGATATGGATAGCGGGCTTAGAGAACATCCTGATATTGTAAAAAAGTACTTTGCATCAATTATTCCTCCGGAAGACAATAAGTTTGCTGCTTTAAATAGTGCAGTATGGTCTGGTGGTTCGTTTATTTATGTCCCACCTAACACTCATGTAGATATACCTTTGCAAGCATACTTTAGAATTAACACTGAAAATATGGGACAGTTTGAAAGGACACTCATCATTGCTGATGAGGGAAGTTCTGTACATTATATTGAAGGTTGTACTGCGCCAACATATAGTTCTGATTCATTGCACTCGGCAGTGGTTGAATTAATAGCACTTAAAAATGCAAAGATTAGGTATACAACTATTCAAAACTGGTCCAAGAATGTTTTTAATCTTGTAACAAAAAGAGCTGTAGCGCATGAAGGAGCAGTAGTTGAGTGGTTGGATGGCAATATGGGTTCAAAACTGACAATGAAATATCCGTCAATTTATCTTGTTGGTGAAAAGGCTCATGGAGAGGTTGTATCCGTAGCTCTTGCCAGTGGCTCAGATCAGCATCAGGATGCTGGAGCAAAAATAATTCATGTTGCCCCTAACACGACATCAGTAATTACTTCTAAGTCAATTTCTCGAAATGGCGGCAGAGCAAGTTACAGAGGGCTTTTAAAAGTACATAAAGGAGCAACAAATGTAAAATCAACAGTTAAATGTGATGCTCTAATGCTTGATGAAAAATCCCGCTCTGATACCTATCCAACAATGGAAATTGATGAAAAAGGTGTTCAGATAGAACATGAGGCAACTGTAAGTAAAATCGAAGATGAAAAACTTTTTTACTTGATGAGTAGAGGAATCTCTGAAGAGCAAGCAAAACTAATGATAGTTAATGGTTTTATGGAACCGTTTGTTAAAGAGCTTCCTATGGAGTATGCAGTTGAGTTGAATAGATTAATTCAGCTTGAGATGGAAGGAAAAATAGGCTAGTAGGTTCTAATATGCCTAAGCAAGGTACAATTCCAACTTCACAAACTAATTCTGCAACAGCAGAGATAAAGAATATTATTTCTGAAATATCAAAACAAAATGAAGAACCAGCCTGTATAAACGATCACAGAATCAGTATGTATGAAAGTTATGTGAAAGAACCACTTCCAAGCAGAGTCTCTCATTTATGGCGATACTCAGATCCTAAATGGTTTGAATTAGAAAATAAAAGGATATCTATAAACCCTGTTAGTATTAGCTTAAATATTTCAGAGGACTATGTAAAGAAAGGTATTATTCTTGCCCCAATAAAAGATGTGTTTAAGCTTCAGGAAATGCGTGAGCAAGTTAAAAATACCTTTAGTCAGCAAGTAAAAAAATCTCCTGATAAATTTTCTTGCTTAAATGATGCTACTTGGAAAACAGGGTACTTTTTATATGTTCCAAAGGATGTAAGGGTTGTAGAGCCTCTATCAATTTCTGTGAATTATTCTGGAAGTGATGAATTAATATCAACCAAAATCTTAATAATTTTAGATGAAGGAGCAGACATTAGTGTTATTGATGATATTACTTCTGATGAAAAGGCTAGTATTTTAGTGAATCTCCTGAGCGAGGTTTATTTAGCAGAAAATTCTAAACTTACATATTTAAATTTTCAAACAAATGGTGATGGTGTTATTCAGCACTGTATTCAGCGAGCTGAATTAAAAAAGAATGCTAAGCTTACAAATCTTATTGTTGCATTAGGTGGTAAGATTTCCAAAGCCGATATAGGAGTAGATTTGGTTGGTGAGAATGCCACTGTTTCCACTTATGGTATTGTTCTTGGAGATAAGTCTCAAAAGTTTGATCATCATACGACTATCAATCATGATGCTTCTCATACAAACTCTACATTAAATTTTAGAGTTGCTCTTAAAGACAAATCTACTTCTGCATACACTGGGAATTTAAATATTGCGCATCATGCTGTTAAATCTGATGCGATTCAGGAAAACAGAAATTTGCTTTTATCTGAGTCAGCTAAGGCAGAATCAATTCCTGAGCTTGAAATATTAACCAATGATGTTATTAGGTGTAGTCATGGAGTTACGGTTGGACAAGTAGATAAAGATCAAATATTTTACCTTATGTCTCGAGGATTAAACCAAAAGGAAGCCGAGAGAATTATTATAGAAGGGTTTTTAGAACCTACAATTTCTAGAGTTCCAAGTGAAAAGCTAGCAGAACAAATACGACAAAAAGTAAATAAAAAGCTGGAGAATTTGTAATGAGTGTAAAAACACAAATAAAAAAGTCAGAAATTAAGTCTGGAAAAGCCAGATCCTATATCATTGGTGAAGCTAAGATTGTAGTTTGTAATGTAGATGGGAAATATTATGCTGTAGAAGATGTATGTTCGCATGATGATGGAGAATTGGTATCTGGAGAAGCTGATTTGTTAGAGGTTTGTCAATTACAGTGTCCAAGACATGGTGCACGTTTTAATGTAAAAACAGGTGAAGCAAAAAGAATGCCAGCTGTAGCACCGATTTCAACGTATAAAGTTACAGAAATAGAAGAGGAATTAGAGGTTGTAATAGATTAGTAATAGGAGGAGAGATCTTTTGTTTGACCTAAACAGAATTAGAAAAGACTTTGAAATTCTTAATAGAAAGATATGGGATGGTAAGCCTCTTGTTTATTTGGATAATGCTGCAACAACACAAAAACCAGATGTTGTTATAAGTGCTTTAACTAAATATTATAAGGAATACAATGCCAATATCCATAGAGGGGCTCACAAATTGGCAGAAGAGGCTACGACTGCTTATGAAGCAGTTAGAGATAAGGTTAAGAAATTTGTTTCAGCTATTGATGAAGAAGTAATTTTTACAAGAAATACAACTGAATCTATTAATCTTCTAGCTTATTCATTAGGTGAGTTACTTGTAAATGAAGGTGATGAGATTTTACTTTCTGAAATGGAACATCATTCAAATATAATTCCTTGGTTTTTACTTCGGGAAAGAAAGAAATGCAAAATAATATTTGCTCCAATCAATGAAAATTATGAATTGAATTATGAAAAATTAGAAAAACTAATTACTAAGAAAACAAAAATAATTTCAATCACTCATAAGTCTAATGTTCTGGGAACCGTTAATGATATTAAACGTATAGCAAATTTAGCAAAAACAAACGGTTCAATATTTATTGTTGATGCAGCACAAAGTGTTCCTCATATGAAGGTAAATTATAAGGAACTTGGTTGTGATTTTCTTGTATTTTCTGCTCATAAAATGTGTGGCCCTACTGGTGTAGGTGTCTTAGTTGGTAGTAAAGAGCTTTTATTTAAAATCCCACCGTTTTTAGGTGGTGGAGAAATGATTAAAAAAGTTACTTTTGACGGATTTACTCCAAATGATATTCCATGGAAATTTGAAGCAGGTACACCGAATATTGCAGATGTAATTGCTTTTGGTGCTGCATTGGATTATTTAGAAAAAATTGGATTAGAGAATATTTACAAGCATGAATTGGAACTTACAGAATATGCGTTAGAAAAATTAAAACAATTTGATTTCTTAAAAATATATAATCCCGTCATTGCTTCGTCGCCTTCACGGGCTCCTCGCAATGACAATTACAGTGGAGCTGGAATCATCACATTTAGTAATCCAGTAGTCCATCCACACGATATAGCAACCATAATTGATCAATATGGTGTTGCTATTCGTGCAGGGCATCATTGTGCTCAGCCTTTAATGAAAAAATTGGGTGTTTCAGCAACTGCAAGAGCAAGTTTTTATTTTTATAATACAAAAGCAGAAATTGATATTTTTGCCCACGCACTTAAAAAAGCATTTGATTATTTTGAAGTTGGTGCATGTAAGGAATTGAAACTAAAAGGGAGGAGTAATGATAGTCCTAATGCAAAACCAGGAGCTGCCAAAATTAGATGAACTGTATAAAGAGATTATTCTTGAACATTACCGTGAACCATGCGGTAAAGTTCCTCTTGAACATGTTGATTATGAAGCAGAAGGCATGAATCCATTATGTGGAGATGAAGTTAAACTCTCATTGCAATTGAAAGATAAAACGATTGAGAAGATTCATATTGAAGGGCATGGTTGTTCAATAAGTGTAGCTTCTGGTTCTATGCTTGCAAGTATTTTAAAGGGTAAATCAATTAATGAAGCAAAGCAGCTTTCATTATTTTTAAAAGATATGATGCATGGAAAAGTAGATAAGAATGAGAAAGATATAGGTGATTTAGAAGCGCTGGAAGGCGTAAAGAAATTTCCTGTGCGTATTAAATGTGCACTTCTTCCGTGGACTACTTTTGAAGAAGCACTTGCAGGTCATGAGCATGTGGAGATATCATAGAGAAGTCATGAGGTCATGAAGTCGGGAAGTTTGGAAGTGGGGGGATTTATGGCAATAACAAAAGAAAAAATACTGGAAACTCTAAAACCAATTGTTGATCCAGAAATTGGGATTAGTATAGTAGATCTAGGCCTTATTTATAATGCAGAATATAAAGAAGATAGCAAAAAGATATTTATTGAAATGACACTGACCAGTCCTATGTGTCCTGTTGGCCCACAGCTTATGGCAGCGGTTCATACTAAAGCAACTAGTATCCCTGATGTCAGTGATGCAGAGGTAAAGCTCGTATGGACTCCTAAGTGGGATCCAAAGACAATGGCTTCAGAGGAAGCTAAAGATGAGCTAGGAATATTTTAATTTGTAGTACCTATATAACATTTTTTTTGCTGAAGGTTAAATTTAAGGGGTATCCTGTAGAATAATTGAGCTGGTAAAATTAATGCAGTATCATATGTTATCTCATAGAGGAAATTGATTAAATAGGTTTCAGGATTTATGGCAAGCAAAAACAACACAATTGTAAGAATTGCAGGTGCTGCAGGTGATGGTATTCAATCTACCGGAGAATTACTTGGAAAAACTTGCTCGCGTATGGGTTTGCATGTTCTTGCTTATAACTCTTTTCAATCAGCAATTCGTGGTGGTCATGTTTGGTTGCAAATGGCAATTGGTACAGAGAAACAGTTAGATCATGGTGAAGAGCCTGAAGTGTTACTCTTGTTTAATAAGACTTCACCACCAGTTCATGTGCCGGATGTTAAATCTGGCGGCATAGTGTTTTATAATGCAGCTTCTATTAAAAAAGAAGATATAGAGTCACTACGCTTAGATCTTAATTATTATGGTTTAGATTTTAAGACTATGGTAGCTGAAGCTGGACTTACAAATGTAAGCCCTGTAATGATCAATGTTATGCTTGCGGGTGCTTTAGTTGAATCACTGAATTTGGATCCAAAAGTTACCCTTGAATTTATAAAACACAAGTTTCTTAAAAAAGGTAATGAGATACTTGAATTAAATAATAAAATATTTAATCTTGGGTTTGAATGGACAAAAATAAATGTTAAACCACTTGAACTTAAACTTAAGGGAGATAATAAACCTAAACTTTTTATGTCTGGTAATGATGCTATAGGGATGGGGCTTGTTGCAGGAGGACTAAAATTTTATGCTGCTTATCCCATGAGTCCTGCAACCGGAATACTTCACTATTTGTCTACAATAGCAAGATCAGATAAATTAATTATTAAACAAGTGGAAGATGAGCTTGCAGCAATTAACTATGCTGTTGGTGCTGGGCATGCCGGGGTGCGTGCAGCAATTGGGACGGCAGGCGGTGGGTTTTGTCTAATGGTAGAAGGTATTGGGTTAGCTGGAATGGCAGAGGTTCCTGTGGTTGCTGTGTTAGTCCAGCGCGGTGGTCCATCTACAGGAGTGCCTACTAAGATTGAACAAGCAGATCTTAACTTAGCAATGGGTGGCAATGGAGAATTTCCCAGGTTTATTCTTGTCCCAAAAGATCTGGAAGATTGCTTTTATCAAGCTGCTCGTGCACTTAACATTGCTGAAAAATATCAAGTACCGGTTATTTTAATGAGTGACTTTTTCTTGTCTGAGCATTTTGAAACTATTGATGATTTTGATTTCTCTAAAATTAAAATTGAACGTGGAAAATTTATGACGCAGTGGAATAAGAATGAAAAGTATAAACGTTATGCTTATGTTGAAGATGGTATATCACAGAGGGTAAAGCCTGGAATACCTGGAGCAATGCACTTAGTGGTAAGTGATGAGCATAACGAATATGGGCATCTTATGTCTGATGTAGAAGCTGGTTTACCTCATGCTCGTGAAGAACGTATTAAAATGCATGCTAAGCGTATGCGTAAAATACAATCTATGATTGAAAATGGTGATGCTAAGCCACCTGTATTGGAAGGGGATATAAAAGCTGAAACTACTTTTGTAACGTGGGGTTCTACTTATGCTTATGTAAAATCAGCAATAAGGCTGCTTGAAAAAGAAGGTATTAAAGTAAATAATCTGCACTTCACAGATGTTTATCCAATTCCAAAAGAACAAACACTTGCAATGCTTCAAAAGTGTAAACGCTTAATATCTGTAGAAGCAAATATGTGTAATTCCTTATGTCGTCAAATCCTTGCTGAAATTGGATTTGAAATTACAGAGCATATTAATCGTTTCGATGGTGAGCCATTTACCGGTGAATATATAGTAAAAGAGTTTAAAAAAAAACTAGAGGCAAGTAAACAGTTGGTAAATGCATAAAAATGGGAGAAGCTATGTCAGCAAATATAGTAGAAAGAAAAGAAAGACCAGCACTTGATCCTAAGGATTTTAAAGGGGAAATACACCCTGATTGGTGTCCAGGTTGTGGTGATTTTGGTGTACTGAACTGTTTGCAAAGAGCGCTTGCCGAGCTGGGTATTCCACAGCATGAAATAGCAATCATCTCAGGAATAGGATGTTCTTCTAATCTTCCTGGTTTTATTAATACTTATGGTATGCATACACTCCATGGCAGAGCTCTACCATGTGCTCAAGGATTTAAGCTTTCTCACCATGACATGACAGTAGTAGCTGTTGGCGGAGATGGGGATGGTTATGGTATAGGAGTCGGTCACTTTGTACATGCACTTCGAAGAAATATTGATTTAACTTATATAGTAATGAATAACTCTATCTATGGACTTACAACAGGACAAACATCGCCTACAAGTGAATTAGGGATGAAGACAAAATCCACCCCATTTGGTAATCCTGAAGCTCCACTTAATCCTCTTACTTTGGCTTTGGGTTCTGGAGCAAGCTTTGTTTCACGTGCCTTTTCTGGTAATCCAAAACAAGCAGTTGAAATTTATAAAGCTGCTATTAAACATAAAGGATTTGCACTCATTGATACTTTCTCTCCATGTGTAACATTCAATAAAATTAATACTGCGCAGTTTTACAGGGATAATACTTACGACATAAATAAGGAAGGTCATGATACAAGTAGTATAGAAGCAGCATTTGTGCTTGCAATGAAAGATACTTATGGTACAAATCGCATAGCCACAGGTATTTTTTATCAAAATGAAAGACCTTGTTATGAGGAGACTGAGAAAGACACACTTTCTATTCCTGTTGTTGATCACAAATTAGGCATTTCTCCTGAAAGAGCAAAAGAGCTTAAGGCAAGATTTAAATAATGAAATCTAAAGCTGGTCTTTTAGGTTTAATTCCAATTATTTATTTTGCTGTAAGCGGTGGACCTTATGGACTTGAGGAAATTGTATCTTCTGTTGGTCCTTTTTATACTCTGCTTTTAATTTTAATTGTGCCACTTATTTGGACTGTTCCTGAATACATGATTGTTTCTGAACTTTCAAGCAATTATCCTGTTCAAGGAGGATTTTACAGGTGGGTACAGCTTGGAATGGGTAAGTTCTGGGGATTTATGGAAGGTTGGTGGAAAATATTATATACACTTATCGATCTTTCTTTATATCCTATCTTATTTACTACATATTTAAAAATATTATTTCCTGATTTAACTTTTTTAAGCATGTATCTAATTCAACTTTTTATGATTTGGTTTTGTGTGGTTATCAATATTTTAGGTATAAGAGCTGTAAGTAAAATATTAACTGTTTTCAAATTTTTTATAATCATTTTGTTCTTTGTTTTTGTTTTTTTAGGGGCAAAATATGTTTCTTTTGATTTTAGCCCGATATTTGAAAACTCTTCTAATATGTCATTTAATAATTTAGCATTTGGATTATCTCTGGTATTTTGGAATTATATTGGTTTGGATGGTGGTTCAACAGTGCTTGGTGAAATTGATAACCCAAGCAAAAATTTTTATAAAGGATTATTGTTAACTATTCCAATTATTGTGCTTATGTATTTTTTCCCGATACTTGTTGGTGCATCTATACACACTGATTGGGATAGTTGGAGATTTGGTGAATATTCTTACATTGCAGAGACAATGCATATGCCTATACTGGCAATCTTTTTAGCTATAGGAGGGATGGTGATGGCATGGGGACTCTTTAATTCTTTGATTCTAACTTCAACAAGAATTTTATCTACAATGTCAGAAGATAAATGGTTGCCGGAAATATTTTCAGAAACACATAAAACTTATCATACACCGTATAAAACAATTATTTTTGCAGGAATCATTTTCAGTATTCTTGTTTTAATTGGTTTTCATAAACTTGTTGTATTTGATGTTTTTTTGTTTATGCTTGCAATGTTCCTTCAATTGGTTGCTTTGGTTGTGTTAAGAAAAGACAACAAGGATGCATATAATAATAAAGATACTTTTAAAATCCCATTTGGTTTAACAGGACTGTTTCTATTTGTAGGACTTGGTTTTTTGGTTATATGTTTTATGAGTTTTATATTTGTTTATGAGTCAGTGGCTAATCATGATTATTACAGTATAATAATTTCCTTGTTATTGGTTTTTAGCGGTATTCCTATATATTATTTTTTAAAAAGTAGAATCAGAGATTAATGATATGCCAAAGAAGAAAATTAAAGTTTTAAATATAGTTGGCTGGGGCAGAAGTGGCAGTACTGTGCTTGGAAATGTCTTAGGTGAGATTGATGGGTTTTTCTTTGGGGGTGAGATTAGGAATGTCTGGAATAGGGTTTTAATTGAAAATAGGCAATGTGGTTGTACTAAACCAATTAAAGAATGTGATTTTTGGAGCAAAGTTTTTGATGATGCTTTTGGTGGATTTGAAGTGGTTGATCCTAAAGTTATGCAAGTACTGCTTAAGTCATATACTAGAACAAGGCATCTACCTCTTTTATTTCTCCCTAACTCCAAGAAATATTTTAAAAACAAGCTTAATGAATATTTGGCAAATCTTGAAAAATTATTTCAATCAATTTCTGATATTTCAGGCTCATGTGTAATTATTGACTCATCTAAATCTGCATCTTATAGCTTGATGCTTTCTTTAATAGACAATATTGATTTGCATGTCATACACTTAATACGTGATTCAAGAGGTGTAGCATACTCAAGATTAAAAACCAAATTTCACCAAGAAGGTAAACAAGTTATTGAAATGAAAAAAATGTCTTCTTTTAATAATTCGATTATGTGGGATGTTAGGAATTTTGCTACTGAGCTTTTATGGCATAAGTTTCCTGAAAGATATATAAGAATAAAATATGAAGATTTTGCATCTATGCCTGAAGAAGTTATAAAGACTATCTTGGAAGCTGTTGGTGAAGAAAGTAAGCACTTGCCATTTGTATCAAAAAACACAGTTAAGTTAAATGCAAATCATGCAGTCTGGGGTAATCCTAGTAGATTTCAAACGGGCCTTGTTGAACTAAAATTAGATGAGGAGTGGAAAAGAAAAATGCATATGAAGGACAAGATTATTGCAACTATGCTTACATGGCCTTTACTTCTAAAATATGGTTATTGCTGATTTATTTCCTTCATTCGTTTTATCAAATCTTCTAATTCTGTTTTCATAATTTGAATTGGTAATTTAATGTTTTGTCCGTGTCCGGGAAGAATCCATTCAAATTGATAGCCTTTTAATTTTTCCATTGAATTAGCTTGTTCTTGCCAATCAAACCAACAAACATCTTTAGATGCATGTAAGCATTTTTTATATCTATTCCATCTTAAATGATCTCCTGTGAAGAGATATTTGCTTTTGTATAAAAGTACACAGTGTCCTTTTGTATGTCCGGGAGTAGGAATTATTTTAAAATCCTTATTAAATTCTATTGTGTTTGTTCCATCAATTATATGTTCTGCATTGGGCTGTGCATCTTGTTCTTCTTTGTGAATGATTCTTGTGCTTCCAAATTTGATTGCATATTTCTCGACATCTGCAACATCATCACTATGAGTTAAGAAAATATACTTTATCCCTCCCATCTTCTCAAAACTGTTTAACAAGTGATTGTTAAATTTGGGAGAATCAATTAACCAGTTTCCTTCCTTTAACTTGATAAAATAACTATTGCCACCGTATGATTTTGGAGAATTAAAGCCACAATAGTAAACCTCGTCTTCGATACTTAGCGGAAAATCATTTATTGTTTCTTGTGAAATATTTTTTTCAATTGTGCCTATTGAACCAGTGGGACAAGCAAGTAATGCTCGAGTAGCTTCTCGTATTTCATTGTCAGATTCTGGTTGGTTTTGTACAAAAGAATAATCACCAGAATCTTCAAAAGTATTGGGTGCTAATTGCCTGCAAGTGTCGCAATTAATGCAAGTGGAATCAACAAAATAATTCCCATATACATTTTGTTTAAGTCTTTTTTTTAGATCAGCCATGATTCATTTATAATATAAAATTAGGCTTGTGGTTGTGTTAAAGGAATAAATAGAAGTATGAAAAAGATAAATTTTGTTTTAATAACTGTGTTGTTTGTTTTAAGTTCTTTTAATTTGACAGTTATATCAAATTCTGATACTGGCTTAGTATGGATTGATAAATGGTCAGAGGATATCTTTAAACAAGCTAAAAAAGAAAACAAATTTGTTCTTTTAGACTTAGAAGCTATTTGGTGTCATTGGTGTCATGTTATGAAAGAAGAAACTTATAACAATTCTGATGTGCAGTCAGTAATTAATGAAAAATTTATCCCTGTAAGAATTAATCAAGATTCAAGACCAGATCTTGCTAATAAATATAGACGTTATGCTTGGCCAGCTACGATTGTTTTTAATTCTGATGGTATTGAACTAATTAAAAGAAGAGGATATATACCTCCTGATCGAATGAAAGAAGAATTAAAAAAAGTAATTAGTAATCCTATTCCAGAGGCAGTAGACATTGATTTATCGAAGATTAGTTTTTCATCAAAGCCGACACTTGACTATGATGTGAGAAGTAAATTAATGAAAGGTTATTTTTCTGGTTTAGATTCTAAACTTGGTGGACTAAAATCTTATCAAAAATATTTAGATAGGGATACGGTTGAATATTCCCTTCTTCAATTGTCTGAAGGGGATTTTGAGGATAAAGTAACAAAGTTAACTTTAAACAATGCTCTTATGCTTGTAGATCCGTATTGGGGCGGGGTGTATCAATATTCAACTATGGGTGGATGGGATTATCCTCATTTTGAGAAGTTAGCATCTTTGCAAGGTGAGTATTTAAGAATATATTCTATAGCTTACTCCAAGTATAAAAATAAAAATTATTTAATAGCAGCTAAAGATATTCACAAATATCTTACAGGGTTTCTTATGAGCCCGGAAGGAGTATTTTATACAAGT
>Ga0210019_1002907_pt1 | contig 16108 bp, 20 predicted proteins | sample CryGeyCG2114_020_2_FD_183969 | JGI IMG/M metagenome (GOLD analysis project Ga0210019, IMG submission 183969) | Groundwater microbial communities from aquifer - Crystal Geyser CG11_big_fil_rev_8/21/14_0.20 (SPAdes) (version 2) | ecosystem: Environmental > Aquatic > Deep subsurface > Groundwater ...
ATAAATTATTTTTTTATTTTCCATTTATTTTATGCCCACCAAATGCATTTCGCATAAGAGCTAATAATTTAGTAGCAAAATTAACATTACCTTTTTGTGACGCAAGCCTAACATCAAAAGCTGCTTGTATAGATGGTGTTTCTATATTTAAACTTTTTGCTGTTTCTAATGCCCAACGAGCTTCTCCTGATTCAGTGACAGACCCTTCAATTCCTTTTAATTCTCCATTTTCTTTTAAAGCATCACGAGTAAGCTCATTCAACCATGATGTTACTACACTGTGATGTTGCCAGACATCTCCAGCATGATAAAGATCAATATTTTTATATGGACCTTCTTTAAGTATTCTATATCCTTCTGCTAAGGATTCCATCATTCCATATTCTATAGCATTATGTGTCATTTTTACAAAATGTCCGGCTCCACTTTCTCCAAAATGATAATAAGCTCCTTCTGGTTTAGATAATGTTTTCAAAATATCTTCAATTTCTTTAAAAGTTTCCTTATCACCACCTACCATCATAGAAAATCCATTTTTATAACCCCAAATACCTCCACTTGTTCCAACATCCATTAAAATTGATCCTTTTTCTAAAACTTTTTCAGCTCGTTTTTTTGTTAAACGAAAATCAGAATTCCCTCCATCAATCAGAATACTTCCTTTTGGTATTATTTTTAACCAATCATCTAATTCAACATCGACAACATCACTCGGTACCATCATCCAAATTATAATTTGTTCTTTATTAAATAATTCAACAACTTCTTTTTTTGTGTATGCTGGAATCATACCTAGGGTTTTCATTTCATCAATAGAAGCACTACTTCTATTATGAGCAATAACAATATGCCCATCTTCATAGAGTTTCTTTGCTATTTGTGACCCCATTTTTCCTAAACCAGTAATAGCTATTCTCATATATTTTTTATAATTTTAATTTTTGTAATCTGTAAAAATTGTTAATAATGGGACCTTTTTTAATATTTGAGCGGGCGCTAAATTAATATCAATATCTTTTTCTAAATTTTCTAATGCCTCCCATTTATTTTCACCTTGTGCCCAGACTATTGCTTCATCTAAATCTTTTATAACTTTAGGGGTTATCGTTATGCGTGAAAATGTAGGAGTATCATAACCATAAACTAAATCCTCTGAATATACGGCTCCACTATAGGGTAGTATACCAGCAACATGCCCATCTGCACCAATACCAAATAAAGCAATTTTGTAATCCGATTTTTTAAGTTCTTGCCCAAGAATTTTGCTAAATTTTTCCACTGTAATTATTTTATCATCATTATTTAAAACAGGTATTATTTTAGCTTGTGGTATATCAAAACCTTTTTCTATAAGTTGGAAAAAATTTGAATCTTTATGTGATACTTCACCATATCTTTCATCAGTTAACACAACAACCAAATTTGAAAGTAAATCTTTTTTTAAATTATTAGCTACAGCTACAGCTACAGAGACAGAAGATCCACCAGCTATAAAAAATAAGACTTTTTTATCTAAATCCAATTGTTTTAAGATTGAAGAAGCAATAAAATCAGAAACTTCTTTAATATCTTTTGTATTTTTTAAAGCAATATTCATATGTATATTATATCAAATATATAACCTATCAGCACTTTTACTTATAATCAATGAAATCCTTCAATAAAATAATTACAGTCATTAGGATTCGTTGATTTAATCTTCTCCACTAAATCATTACAAGCTTTTTCTTGTCCACATACATAAACATCAGAATTATTAAAATCAAATTCATTTATATAATCCTGAATATATCCCCTCTTAATACTTGATCCTTCTCTTATTCTAGAAACAATATGATCTACAAACATATTCTCAGAATCAAGAAACAAACTATTAAAATAATCTTTATATAATATTTCATCTTCACTTTTACTTCCAGTAAGTATTATGAGACTTTTAATATTTTTTTGATTAAAAAAATGATCAGCAATTGATTTGACTACTCCAGCACCGACACCAAATGCAAATAAATATATTTTATCTTGTTTCATCTTATCGACCGTATTTAATCCTAAAGGACCCATCATTTCTATATTTTCTCCTATCATATCTTTATTCCAAAAAAGTGGAGTCAAGAGGCCAGTAGGGCTCAATCGTATTGTGAGAGTAATATTTTTATTTTCCATAGAAGATGAAGATATAGAATAAGCACGTCTCACCTTTTCACCATTAATATCAATAAAAACATTTATGAAACTACCAGGAATAAAATCAATATGCTCTGACAGACTAATACTTATTTCTTTTGCAGTCTTAGATAAATCTACTACATTATTTATTTTTCCAGTAAATTTTTTTATATTCATATAACATTTTCTTTACTTTCTATTAATCTTTTTTTATTTTTTATAGAAGCTATAAATATTAAAACAGTCGTAATAAATAACATAATCAATAAATCAATATTTCTATAAGAAAGATATACATATAATACACTTCCATAAAAATATACGTATGAAAGTTTCTGAACTTTTTTCCACCAATCTCCTAATATTCTTTTAGAAAAATTATTTGATGTAATAAGTAGTATAACAGCTGAGATGTCAGCAAGATGAGCCAATACTGTATAATTTACCATAGACCAATATTTTAGCATTCCAATACTCATAAAATAACCAACAGGATCAACTATTAATTTTGCCAATATAAAAGATACGATAATAGATGCAGATAGTACACCAGTACCCTTTCTTAATATTACCAATGGCCGTATCCATTTAACATTAGTGAAAATATCTGCCAATGGCCGTATCATCATAACAAAAAAAAGAAATACGTGTGATATAAAATAAAGTTTTGAAACAACTGTATTTGAAACAAAATATGGATAAAAAACAATCGTAATAGGAAGAACCATCATTGTGATGATAGAAATAAAAAGAAAAATCTCTTGCAAATATTTTATTATTTTTAAATATGTTCTCATATTATATTTTTAAATACTTTTCCATCTTTTTTTATAATTACAAACGAAATATCCTTTTCTCCTAATAATTCTAATGCATTTTTGTAATCCATAGATAAAAACACTTTTGTATATGATTCAGCTTTTGCTCCATCATTATGAATCACACTCACAGAGACGATATCACTTTCTGGATTTTGTTTACCAGTAATATCTAATATGTGATGCATTTTTTTATTAAAACAAAACCATGACCTTTTATAAGTGCCACTCGTAGCAAGACCTTGATCATATAAAGTCACAAACACATCATCTTTAGAAATTGGATTATAAATATTAAATATAAATTTATTTCCATTTTTATCTAATCCTTGTGTATATATATCACCACCAATATTCACGATGATACCAGCAATATCTGGAAAACTAGATTTTATATTTTTAACAATAATCTCTGCTAAATACCCTTTCAAAAATCCACCATAGTCAAGTTTTTGTCCTTCGTTTAAACGCACAAGAGATTTATCTTGATTTATAGACACAGAAGAAAAATCAAGATCATAAATACTTTCATCATCAATATTAATATCATCTTTTATATCTAAAAAGTTCCTATCATAGCCAAGTCTAGATACTTGCACAAGTGGATTAAATATCCCTCTAGTACGAGTAAAAAGTCGATATGCTTTCATTGTCACATTTAAAAACAATGGAGAAACAATCATTTCTTTTTTTTCATTCAATATTGAAAGCTCACTTGTGGGTATAAATCTAGAAAATAATGATTCATATTGCTCTATATCATTCTTTGCAATATGATATATATTATCTGCAAGATCGCTAGAATTACAAACAATCGAAATAAAATATTCCGTCCCCATTGCCTTTCCGTTGTATTCAAATTCTTCTAACATAATTTCATAATAAAAGAAAAAAATGAATAAAAGATGAATAGGTGTATTATATATATATGAGAATATTGATAGTAGAAGACAATGAAAAATTATCTAAGTATACAAAACAAATGCTTGAAGAAGAGGGCTATGCTGTCGATTCTTCTTATGACGGAGAAGCTGGAGAACGTATGGCAAGGTCAGGAAGTCATGATCTCGTTATATTAGATATAATGTTACCAAAGAAAGATGGAATATCTGTATGTAAAAGCTTGCGTGATGATAATGTAAATTTACCTATAATAATGATCACAGCAAAAGAAGGATTAAATGATAAGATTTTAGGATTGGATAGTGGTGCTGATGATTATTTGATAAAACCATTTGATATGGAAGAATTATTGGCGAGAGTAAGAGCACTACTTCGTAGGCCAAAAGAAAAAGTAATACTTAAATTAGAAATCCAAAATATTGTATTAGATAACAGTAAACACATAGCTACTCAAAAGGGTGTAACCTTAAATCTTACATTGAAAGAATATTCTATATTAGAATATTTAATGTTAAATGCTGATCAAGTAGTGACAAGAGAACAGCTACTTGAACATTGTTGGGATTTTGCGTATAGTGCATTTAGTAATATAACAGATGTTTATATAAAACAATTACGAAAAAAATTAAAAGATACAAATGAAAAATATATTAAAACAATTAGAGGAGTGGGCTACACTTTCAAATCTAAGTGAATTCAAAAAAGCCACCATACTTTTGACCACATATTACACTGTTGGTGTTTTTATTATTTTAGTAATTTTTAACATTCTTGTTTATAGTTTATTCACAAATAGCATCTATTCTACAAATGAAAATATAAAAGAACAATCGTCAGAAAAAAATGAAAAAAAGGACAACAAACTCGAAGAAAATAAAATTCATGAAATACAAGAAAATCTAGCAGGAATTCTTATCACTTCTGACATAGCCATACTCATATTTACATTGATGATAGCCTACGTTTTGTCTAAACACACTCTGAAACCTATAGAAGAAGCATATAAAAAACAATCAATGTTTGTAGCCAATGCAGCACATGAACTTCGCACACCACTTTCTGTCATTAAAGCTGGGTCAGAAGTCATACTAAGAAATGATAGAACACAAGAAGAATATAAAAAATATACTAAAGAATCTCTAGAAGAAATAGAAAGATTAATAACACTTTCAAATGATTTACTTTTTCTAGCTCAAAATAATAAAAAAGGGGTAAATTTAAATTCTAAACTAAACTTTTCAGAAATATGTAAAAAACAAATAAATGCAATAGAAGCGTATGCTCTCATACATAAAATAACGATAAAAGATGAAGTAGAAAATAATTTAAATACATTAGGCAACAAAAGTGATTTGACCCGTCTTGTCATAAATCTTCTAAAAAATGCAATCGATTATAATAAAAAAGAAGGTAGTGTGACAATATCTTTAAAAAAGAAAAATAATAAAATTATTCTGTCTGTGATAGACACTGGCATAGGTATCAAAAAAGAAAATCTCATAAATATATATGATAGATTTTACAAAGTAGATGATTCTCGTACACAAAATTCTTCTAGTGCAGGACTAGGGCTTGCTATAGTAAAAAATATAGTTGAAGAACACCATGGATCAATAAAAGCAAACAGCTCTTATGGCAATGGCACTACTTTTGAGGTTATTTTAAAATGTGTATAACACGATACCCATTCATTTAATTTTCATAATTATACTTTATAGTAACTATATTAATAGTAATAGTAAATAAAGAATAAAATTATGTCTCAATATGTTTGTTTAGAGTGTGGGTGGATATACGATGAAGCTAAAGGATTACCTGAAAGAGGTATAGCTCCAGGCACAAAATGGGAAGAACTTCCTATGGATTTTAAATGTGCAGAATGTTCTATTAGAAAAAGTGATGCTCATATGTGGCAAAAATTAGATTAAATAATATATGAAAGAGGATTTTAAAAATGTAATAATAACTTTTGGACTTATAGCATTTGTATTTATGCAAGGTTCTTATACTTATCAAAATAAAATCCAAAGAAATTCTATTTTAGCTTTACAACAAGAAAAACTACAAATACAAAAGAAAAATAAAACGCAATTATCAACACAAAATAAAACGAATCAAATTGTATATAACCAAATTAATACAAATACGACAAATCAGGTTCCGATACCAGTACAACAAAAACTCAAAATAAATACACCAGCTCCCGCTACGACACAAACGATAGCACAAATACCAGCTCAGACGACACAGGTACAATCTCCCATAACATCAAGTAGACAATCAAAAGCAAGTTAAAAAAAATAAAATATTATGAAAAATTATATAATCTCAATAATAAGTGGTGCACTATTTGTAAGTTTTGTAACATATGCGACAGTACAAACTAAACAAATTGAAGACCAAAAAACATTAGCTACTGAAAATACAAATATACCATCAACAGAAACACCAAATACAAATGTTGTTTCTTTTAAGAATGCTACTTCAGACACTACAACTTCTACAACTAAAGAAATAAATATTATACCTATAACAGATAGCTATAAAAATGAAAAAGATACTATTTATAAACATGAAAATGAGGGCAAATACGAAAACGAGAAATATGACGATTAAAAAATCGTATATCTAAAAAATAGATAAATTATAATTTAGAGATATCTCTTTCAGAAAAGATATTTATTGTCCAATCTATGGCCACTTTCACCTTTTTTTGCCAAGAAATAAGTTTCGATAAATATATCGTACGCCATACAAACCAAGTAAAATGTCCTGACATTATAAAATGAGATATTTCACCCACTGCCATCCATCTTCCTAGAGATATGAGTGTACCGATATTTTTATAAATAAATGGTTTTAATGTTTTATCTTCTATTTGATTTTTTATATTTTCTGCTACAATATTAGCTTCTCTTGTTGCCACTTGTGCAAGCATTGGAATAAATATACCATTATCTTCTTTAGCTCCTGATATATCACCAAGAGCATAAACATTAGAATATTGATCGAGTTGTAAATATTGATTTACTTTGAGTCTACCATTATTTTCTAAAGAAATTGATGGAGAAAAAGAAATATTGATTGGCTTTACTCCTGCCACCCATATAGCGGTATTTGTTTTTAGGCTTTTATTATTAAATTCTATACCATCTTTCGTCACCTTATTTACTAATGCATTTAAAATAACTTCTACACCATTTTTTTGAAGAATTTTAAGACTTTTTTCTCGTAAAGGTTTTGAAAGTTGAACAAGAAGTTCTGAATCTTTCTGTATAATTACAACAGATATATCGTCTATCAAATCTTTTGTATAATAACGTAAAAATGTTTGTTTTAAAAATTCCTCTAATTCAGAAGCTAACTCTACACCTGTAGGCCCTCCTCCTATTATCACAAATCGTAATATATTTTTTCTTTCTTCTCTACTAGAGATAAAAGACGCTTTATCAATAAGTGTGATGCAATGATTTTTAATCTTTATCGCATCCTCTAATGATTTAAGAGTAAAACAATTCTCTTCTGCTCCAGGAGTATTAAAAAAATTAGTTTCTGCTCCGGGAGCAAGTACAAGGTAATCATAATCCCAATATCTATTTCTCGTTTCTATTTTAGAATTTTTAATATCAATATTTGTAACTTTACCAACATAAAGAGTATTCAAAGAAGATCCTAAAAATTTCTTAATAGGTTCTATTATATTTTGAGGATTTATTCCACCAGTCGCAACTTCATGCAATAATGGGGTAAATAAAAAATAATTATTTTCACTTACTAATGTTATATGTATATTAGAATTTTTATTAAAAATTTTATTAAATTTTTTTAATGTATATATTCCACCAAAACCACCACCAACAATTGTAATATAAATAGGTTTCATAAAAATAAGTCTAGAAAATTAAACAGTTAAAAGTTTAAACCTAATATATTTAAAACAATAGAAGCTAGTGGGTCAGAAGAAGTACCAAAAACCATCACACCACCTAATAAACCTGTAGTAGAAATAGCAATCAATCCAAGAAAAGCCATTATTTTTGATAAAACATTATTTATTAAAATTTTCTGAACAAATAAAAGAAAACCAACAATTTTTGATGAATTAAATTTTGTAATAAAATATGGTGTAAGAAAATATAAAAATTCACCTAATAAGAGCAAACCGTAAAGCCAAGTAGAAATAGAAGCAAAAGTAGAATGCATTTCGACAAGTTGTCTATTTAGTCTTGTTAAATGTTCTGCAATCTCCCCTGTAGAGCTAGCGACAAAAGCACCAAACACACCAAGCCCGAGCAATACTACTTCAATATGTTTCCAAGATACATCTGGGAACCATTTTTTAAACGGTAAAATCTTTATTATTGAATAAATAAGGAGTAAAGCTATGGGAAAATGCACAAAAATTGGATGAATATTGTATGTCATAATTTTTTTATTATATCACAATTTTTATTTATTTTAATACTTAATAATTTTACTCATTAGGCTCTATGTGTATTAAAACATTACCAATTAGTATTGCATAAAAAAATATGCGTCATATAATATATAAATATGAAAAACTTTAATAAAGTTCTAACATTATTAGCTTTATTTTTATTAATATTTCCAATTCTAACATTTGCTGCAGAATTCAGAGTAGGACAGCAATCATCCTTCTCCTCTGAAGAAAAAACAAATGAAAATCTTTATATGGCTGGTGGCACAATCATCAGTGCAGGAAGTGTAGATAAAGATCTCTTAGTTGCAGGTGGCACAGTACTCGTATCTGGTCCTGTTCTTGGTGATTTATTTGTTGTAGGTGGCAATATAACAGTCTTGAGTCAGGTTTCTGGAGATATACGCATAGGTGGTGGAAACATCATAGTAAATGGCAACATTCTTGGAGATGCCGTAATAGGTGGAGGACAAATAATTCTTTCTAGTAAATCAATAAGCGGAGACGTCGCTATAGCAGGTGGAACGATACAAATGAATTCTGAAGTTAAAGGAAATGTAAAAATAGGTGGAGGAGAAATTTATATAAATGCACCAGTTGTAGGTAATGTAGACATTAAAGCTCAAAAATTAACTTTAGGACCAAAGGCAGATATCAAAGGTAATCTTAAGTACGAAGCAGAAAATCCTGTCATAATAGAAGAAGGAGGTAAGGTTCAAGGAGAAACAATTTTTACTGAACTAAAAGGACATAACGGAGAAAATAAAAATGTGACCGGAAGTATACTAGGATTCTTTACTTTTCTACTAGTAGCTAAATTCTTTATGTTATTAGCTACGGCTCTTATTATCGGACTTATATTTCATAAATATAGTGATGAACTTATAGAAAAAGCTACAACAAATCCACTCAAAGAATTAGGACGAGGTATCGTCACTATCATAGTACTCCCAGTACTTTCAGTTATCCTTCTCATCACTATCATAGGAATCCCATTCGGCATACTCGGATTACTTTCTTTTATAATGCTTTTAATTTTTACAGCTATGATAACTCCAATATTCCTAGGTGCTCTAGTTTATAAATGGATATCAAGAGGATCAAGTTATGTTGTTAATTGGAAAACAATGTTACTCGGTGTAGTAGTTTATTTTATACTTAGCTTGATACCGTTCATCGGTTGGATTGCAATATGTGTATCTACAATGATAACCCTAGGCGCAGCACTTAATATAAAATGGGAGATAGTAAAAGAGTGGAGATAGAAAATTGATTAAAGAATATTCAATTATATCTCCTTCTATTTCTCCTAGTATTGTAATATCAAAAACATAAAGACCTTTTTTGTCCTCAATTTTACGAACTTCTTTGTATTCCTTATTCGTTAATCTTCTAAAGATTATAGATACTTCCTCAACATTTGGAATATGTTCCAAAAATTTTTATTCTCCTCGTGGTTCTGTTTCTTTCATGGTTTTATTAAAACAAAATTAAGTTAAAAACTTTGGCTGGGAGACCTGGACTCGAACCAAGATAACCTCCTCCAGAGGGAGGTGTCCTACCATTAGACGATCTCCCAATGGTTATTATTACAATAGTACAAAAATAGCTTTTTATCAATGATTTTTTTGATATAATATAAATTATGAAAATATTTTTTCCGCAAGTTAAAACAAAATATCTTTTGGCTGTTGTTTTATTGTTAGGAATTTTTATCTTTAATACTTCTGATTTTTTACCAAGTTACACTAGACTTGCAATAGTATTTTTAATTTTACCTTTCATATTTTTTACTTTTAGAAAAGAAGAACATTTTGATAAAAAGAAATATTTTTTAATTCTTGTTTTTTCAATATTGGCGACTATTTTTTATGATACTGTTGCACAAAATGTTTGGTTATGGAGGTTCCCGTATGAATCAGTGAGTTTTTGGATACTTGGAATACCCTTAGAAGAATATATTTTTGGTTTCTGGTTTCCTTCTATCGTTCTTGGAATCTACACTTCTTTACCAAAAAGAAAAGTAAAAAGGGGTATCTTTGATAATATTCCTCATGTAAGTGAACCAATATTATTTGGTATTATTTTTGCGTTACAACTTATTACATTATATACATTTTTATCAAACCCAGATTCTTATTTTAAATGGGTACTTATTTTTGCTATTTTACCATCAGTATTTTATTTTTGGAGAAAAAGAGAACACATAGATAAATATAATCTTTTGTGGACGCTATTGATAATGGTTGGTATAGTTTTTTTAATTGATTCCATTTTTATCCCTGCAAATACATGGTATTACAATGATGATTCTCTTATAGGAAGAATATTTTCTATACCAATAGATGACATAATATTTTCTTATTTTAATACGATTTTTGTTATAGGTATTTATACATCATTACCAAATAAGAAACTATTTTTAGGAAAAGAGTGAATATTATCAATAAAATAAGTTCTAACATTAACTCAGATACACAAAAGATAGCTATTTTCCTGATTAAGTTCATACTTAATAGATTATCAATTCATTAACTAATTAATTTTATGCTTACAACAATTGCCTTCGTTTTACTTATTCTTTGGCTTTTGGGTTTTATTGGTTTTCATATATTAGGAAGCTTTATTCATGTCCTCCTTGTAATAGCTGTCATTCTATTTCTAATCCGCATCATCCGCGGAGAAAATCCTTTTAAATAAAATTTAAATCAAAAAAACAAAAAATATCAATTCATAATAAGCTTTGAAATATTAAGAATTTTTAGTACAATATATAGATGATAGATAAATTAAAATTTATATTGTTTTTTATTGTTATTTTAGTATTAGTAGGACTTATTGGGTATTGGTCCGTAATTACCATACAATCAGGAAGTGAATTTAAAACAACTCAAAAAATAGATCAACTCGAACAAGAAAAAGAAGATTTAACTAAACAAGTAGCTGATCTTACTAGTAAATTAGACAACTTGGAATCTCAAATAATAAAACAAAAGCCTGTTGATATCACAAAAGAAGAAACACCAGAACCAAATATCACAGAACCTATCACATATAAAAACCAAAAACTCATAAATGAATTACAAAAACTCATCACTGATAAGGTTTATATGAAATTGAAATCCATAGGCACAAGAGTAGGCACAGTACAAAATTTCTTAAATGTTTATAACAAAACATCAAATAAAATTGATAATTCATATGGTGCAAGCACACAGAAAGCAGTAGCATCTTTTCAAAAAACACAGGGAATGACAGCAGACGGAGAAGCTGGTCCTAGTACTTTTTCTAAAATGATTGATTGGCTCAAAAAACAAGGTTAATCTAAATTAAAAAACTAAAAAATGGATTATATAAAACAATATAAATTGATAATACTCTCGTGTCTTTTTATAATCATTATTTTCATTGGTGGATATTTTACTTATAGTTATTTTAATAAAAATAAAATAAACGAAACACAGATTCTAGATACTACAAATATAAATCCACCTATTGTTAATTCTACTAAATCACCCATTTCAGAAATACCAAAAACAAAACCAACACCAGCACCGCCAATGCCAGAAGGAACGGATCAATTTGTAATATCACTTACAGCTACTACAGAAGACATTGCAAATAATTTATTAGATCAAGAATATATCAAAAACACTTCCGATTTTATTTTAGAAGTAAATACAAAAATACTATCACCAGGAGCATATAAAATTTCAAAAGAAATGACACAAACACAATTAGTAAAAACATTGTTTGGTAAACCATATATGAAATGGGTTATCGTTCCTCCTGGACTTCGTAAAGAAGAAATAGCCACATTACTCACAAATACATTAAGCTGGACTACAAAACAAAAAAATGATTGGATCACAAAAGATACAATAACAAAACCAGAATATATAGAAGGTGTCTATGCTCCAGAAACATATCTTATTCCTGTCGCAGAAAAACCAGCAGATGTAGCAACTAGACTAATATCAAAATTTAATGAAAATTTTGCAGAATATTTACCACAATTTACTGCTAAAAATATAAAGTGGACTACAGCACTCACATTCGCATCCTTGGTGCAACGTGAAGCCGCTAATGTCTCTGATATGCCACTAATAGCAGGTATTCTATGGAACAGACTTAATCAAGACATGATGCTCAATGTAGATGCAACTCTTCAATATGTCCGTGGAGACACTAGCCTCGGATGGTGGGCACCTATCACTATAGCTGATAAAAAAATAGATTCTCCCTATAACACATATAAATATACTGGCCTACCTCCACATCCAATTTCAAACCCTAGTATTCGTGCCATAGATGCAGTATTAAATCCGGTATCAACAGATTGTCTATATTATTTACACGATAAAAATCACATTACTCATTGTGCAGTGACATACAAAGAGCATCAATCAAATATTGATTTATATCTAAAAACTCCTATGAATTAAATGTTATAATTATTTAATGCATTTTCTTATAGAAAAAACTAGAGATTGGTATGGTCGTTTTGAACGACCTATTTCTTCTTTATCTCTTATTTCTGGATTCGTTTTTGATGCACTCACATTAAAACGTCTTGATACTTTATGGGAAAATATTTGGATACTTGGCCACATAATTATTGTCGCTTTATTCATGGCACTCATTCATATGGAAGAAAGAGAAATTGGTGATGAAGGAAATCCTCAGAAAAAACATTTCTGGTATGTAAATATAATACAATTCTTCTTTGGTGGTCTTCTCTCTGCTTATATAGTATTTTATTTTAGAAGTACAGACATATTTGCTACATGGCCATTTATTCTCATTCTTAGTCTCGCTTTCATTGCTAATGAATCTTTAAAACGTCACTATATAAGATTTAGTTTTCAAATAAGTTTATTATTTCTTTCTATTTATTCTTTTACAATATATTTAATACCAGTAATCTTGCATAAAATAGGACCATGGATATTTTTATTATCTGGACTCTTAAGTATTATTTTTATTACATTCTTTATTCTAATAATATATTATTTCAAAAAAAGTGAATTAAATGAAAGCAAAAAAATAATCACATTTTTAATCATTGGTATCACTATATCTATCAATTTTTTATATTTTACAAATCTAATACCACCAATTCCACTTTCTATAAAAGATGCTAATGTCTATCATTTTATACAAAAAAACCAAAATGGGAATTATGATGTCACTTATGAAAATCATGGTTGGACAAACTATTTTAAATTATATAAAGACTTTAAAAGAGCACCTGCATCGCCTATATACGCTTATAGCGCTATATTTTCCCCTACTGGACTAGATATAACCATCATTCACGAATGGCAACACTACAACGATATAAAAAATAAATGGATTACAAGTAGTATAATAAATCTCAAAGTCACTGGTGGAAGAGATGGGGGTTTTCGTACATATTCAATGCGTTCAAATCTAGAATCTGGAAAATGGAGAGTAAATGTTAAAACACTATCTGGACAGATAATAGGACGTATTCGATTTAATATAATACCAGTAAAAATAGAACCGATTCTTATAAATGAAGTAAAAGAATAAAAATGAATTTAATAAAAAAAATACTTTCTTCTAAATATGCACAAATAATAAGATACATCTTTGCAGGTAGTACAGCTACAGCAACTAATTTAATAATACTTTTTATATGTGTTCATTATCTCAATTTATGGTATCTAACATCAGCTATTATTTCATTTTGCTTTGCAGTAATCGTAAGCTATACACTTCAAAAATTTTTTGTATTTAGAAATTATTCAAAGGAAAATATACACAAACAATTTTTAAATTTCTTTATTTTTAATTTTATTATGCTTGGTGTAAATACTTTGTTAATGTATATATTTGTTGATATAATAAATCTCTGGTATCTTCTAGCACAAATATTATCTTCATCAATTTGTGCATGTATAAATTATGTTTATTTTAATAAAATTATATTCAAAAAAGATTAATATATGCCAAAAAAACCAAAAGTCATAGTAGTCCTTCCAGCACTTAATGCTGAAAAAACTCTAGAAAAAACCATCTCGGATATACCAAAAGATATAGTTAGTGAAGTCATCTTAGTAGATGATGGCAGTGAAGACGATACAGTAGCACTAGCTAGAAAGCTTAATCTGACTGTATATGCTCATAATGAAAATATAGGCTATGGAGCTAATCAAAAGACATGCTATACGATTGCATTAGAAAAAGGTGCAGATATAATCGTAATGATTCATCCTGATTATCAATATGATCCAAAAGTAATAAAATATTTAGTAGGATTTATAAACGAAGGATACTGTGATGTTATGCTAGGGTCTCGTATAAGATCCAGAAAAGAAACTCTTGATGGCGGTATGCCTATTTATAAATATTTTGCTAATCGTTTTCTCACTTTTTGTGAAAATGTATTAAGTGGTTATAATTTATCTGAATGGCACACTGGATTACGTGCTTATAAAAAAGAAGTACTAGAAAATATTGATTTCATGAGTAATTCCAATGATTTTGTCTTCGATACAGAAGTCTTATTTCAAATAGTAGAGAAAAAATATAGTATAGGTGACATACCAATACCTGCAAAATATACCGCTGAAACTTCTTCTATTAATTTTAGAAGGAGTTTAGAATATGGGATACTCACTCTATATACTGCATTTAAATTCTTTTTTAAAGATTGTATAAGAAAAATTCTAAAGAAAAATTAATCGTGTATTGAAATGATTTGCCAAAATAAAAATTACAAAATAATCTTAGAAACAAAAGGCTATAAACTTTGTAAATGTTTATCGTGTGATCTGATTTTTAGTCATAAAAACAAAGAAAAAGAAAATCCAAAAGAAATCTATATTAATTATTACAAAAAAGAAGCTGCAAGTAGATTTGGCAATATAGTAGAATCTGTAGTCAAAATATTTCGCTTTATGCGTGCATATAAAATATATAATTTAAATCCAAAATTTAAAAGCATTTTAGATATTGGTAGTGGAAGAGGCTGGATACTTTATTTCTTAAAAAAATATTTTAAATACAATATAACAGTAGGCACTCAAATCTCAGAAAACGCATATAAATTCTCAAAAGAGAAATTAAATTTAGAAATATATAATAAAGACTTACTACAATTATCTTTTGACAATAAATTTGATGTCATATCCATACTACATGTATTAGAGCATGTAGAAAATATAGAATTATATGTAGAAAAAATTCATGAATTACTTAATGTAAAAGGTATGCTATTTATTGAAGTTCCAAATTTTAACTCTTGGGCAAGAATTCTCACGAAGAAACATTGGCTAGCATTAGACTTGAAACATCATTTAGCTTTTTTTACACCACCATCTTTGGTTAAATTACTTAAAAAGTATAATTTGGAAACAAAAAAAATCAGAACATTTTCTTTAGAATACTCCACTTTTACATCTACTCAAAGTGTAGTAAATCTAATAACCAACTCAGATTCTTATTTCTTTGAATGGTTGCAAGACCAAAATAGAATCTTTAATTTAAAAATCGTATGGCATACATTTCTTTTTACTATTTTATTTTTACCATGTTTCCTAATTAATTTTTGTTTATATTTTAGTAAAAATGGAGAAGTGATAACTATCGTTGCACAAAAAAATGATTGATAATAAAGAAAATAAATTATATAAAATATTTTTAGAATCTTGGCATCCTTTTTTTTGGATTAGTTTTATAATTTTATTTATTTATGGAGCCACACTTTTTTTTAATATTGTTTATTTAGATGACAATGTATTAGTGACAGGAC
>Ga0210019_1002909_pt1 | contig 16096 bp, 14 predicted proteins | sample CryGeyCG2114_020_2_FD_183969 | JGI IMG/M metagenome (GOLD analysis project Ga0210019, IMG submission 183969) | Groundwater microbial communities from aquifer - Crystal Geyser CG11_big_fil_rev_8/21/14_0.20 (SPAdes) (version 2) | ecosystem: Environmental > Aquatic > Deep subsurface > Groundwater ...
GCCCCCGATCGGAGTCGAGGGCAGGCTCCGGCGGGAATCCATTCTCCAGACTATTTCAACAATCTGGATCCGTCCCCGTGAAAACGGGGATCAGGTCGGGGATGACACAAAATAATAATTGATATACTATGATACAGTTTTGTCAAAGACCGTGAACTCTTACATTCGTACTTCATAAATCTTATATCAAGATTCATGATTTTTCGTAGCTTCAAGAAACGCCATAAAGATTGGATGTGGCTTGATTGGTCGACTTTTGTACTCTGGATGGCCTTGAGTTCCGAGATAAAATGGATGCACATCTCTAGGAAGTTCCACAATCTCTGCAAGATGCTCTACAACAGAACGAGCTGAAATGATCATTCCATGTTTCTCAAATTCTTTGGTGTACTCATCATTAAACTCATATCTATGTCTGTGTCGTTCACTTGTGATACCTTTTTCTGAAATTTCATTGTATTTTGAGTAAATATCATATGCCATAGTTTTTTCCTCGACTTTGGCGTCCCATGCGCCAAGTCGCATCGTACCCCCATATGCACGTCGCTCCATCAGCTCTTTTTGAGACGGGATCATGTGTATGATCGGATATTTGGTCTCTGGATCGATCTCTACACTATTTGCGCCTTCCAAGCCTATCACATTGCGTGCAAACGCCACACAGGCAAGTTGCATGCCGTAACATAAACCAAGGTACGGTATCTTTTCCGCGCGCGCATAGTTTGCTGTAGCAATCATACCCTCGGCTCCACGTTCTCCCCATCCTATTGGGACAATGATACCATCAGGCTTTCCAATTATACCCTCTATTTTTTTCTGAATTTCTTCTGGCGTTTCACCTTCAAACTCGAGATCTTCGGTGTTGATCCATTTGGTCTTCACTTCAACACCAACTTCCCATTTTGCATGATCAATTGCGTCAAACAGTGCCGCATATGAATCTTTGAGCTGATAATCTCCGGTTCCGAAATATTTTCCCGCTATCACAATCTCAACCGTTTTTTCCTTTTTCTTATTTATACGTGCTATCAAATCACTCCATTCTTTCAAATCTGGTTCATGTACAGGAAGACTCAGCTTTTCAAGTATCATCTTGTCGAAATTTTGTTTGTGAAGAAGAAGAGGGATTTCGTAAATATTTGACAGATCGGGATTGGAGATAATCTCATCAGGATGCATATTGCAAAATAAAGCAAAACGATCTTTGCGCCTCTTATCAAGATTTTTTTCAGACCGAGCTACAATGAAATTTGGCTGGATACCCATGGAATTCAAGGCTCGTACCGATAGTTGTGTTGGTTTTGTCTTTGGCTCTCCAAGATGTCCCGGTGTTGGCACGTAGCTTACGTGCACATGGATGACGTCTTTTGGCTTTCGGAGTGTGAGTATTCGTGCCGCTTCATAATAAAAAATATTTTGATATTCTCCCGCAGTACCACCGAGTTCAATGATCACAATATCTGCATTTTTTTTCTTTGCTGCATTGTGAATACGATCGATGATCTCATCTGTGATGTGAGGAATTGCCTCTACATCCTCTCCCTTGTACTCGAACCGCCGCTCACGGTCAATCACGGTTTGGTAAATCTGACCCATCGTGACGAAATTGTCTCGGGTCATGTTTTGATTCAGAAACTTCTCGTATGTCCCCATATCCATATCTGCTTCGGTTCCATCTTCACACAAAAATGGATCACCGTGTTCGATAGGGTTTATTGTGCCTGCATCTATATTGAGGTAATTTTCAAATTTGAGAGGAGTTACGGAGTAGCCTGATTTTTTGAGTAGCAAAGCGATAGACGCTGTAGTGACGCCTTTTCCTATCCCAGATATGACACCACCTGAAACAAATATGTATTTCAAGTTTTGCATAAACAATTATACTAAATGAGTCACTATTGGTAAATGGATAATCTTACTTGTAAGAGTTCACTCTCCTTGACACACGTTGTCATTCCCGCGAAGGCGGGAATCCATTCTCCAGACTATTTCAACAATCTGGATCCGTCCCCGTGAAAACGGGGATCAGGTCGGGGATGACACAAAATAATAATTGATATATTATGATACAGTTTTGTCCAAGACCGTGAACTCCTACTCTTACTTGCTTTGACAAAACTACATCATAGTATGTCATTACGAGGAGTGACAGCGACGAAGCAATCTCTAAATAATTAGATTGCCGCGCTCCATTTCATTCCGCTCGGGAATGACATCTGTGTCAAGACTTGTGAACCGTTACTCTTACTTGCTCATCTTCTTAACAGATTTCTTTTTTATAGCTTTCTTTTTCACTTTCGACTTTGTAACTTTTGCCACTGGCTTTGTAGCTATTTTTCCTACCTTCTCCTTCGTGGTTTTCTCTGGGATTACATTGAGAGCCCATCGCACATGAGTGCACTTAGGATAATTTTCACATCCATAAAATCGCTTCCCTTTTTTGCTATACCTTACGACAAGTCGTCCTTCACACTCCGGGCAATTGTAGCCTTTGACATACCGCAAATTTGGTTTTATAAATTTGCATTTCGGATATTCGACACATGCGAAAAATTTTCCATACTTCCCAAATCGCGCAACTAGAACTGATCCACATTTTGGACATTTTTCATCGAGAGTCTCTTCTACAACTTTTATTTCAGTTGTATCAACAAATACTTTCTTTAATTCTTTTGAAAATGGCTTATAAAATTTATCCAACGTGTCCACAATATTTTCTTTTCCGTTTGAGATTTCATCAAGAGAATTTTCCATCTCTGCGGTAAATTCCAAACTAAACAAATCTGGAAATGCTTCAGACAAATAATCTGACATGGACGCGCCAAGTGGTGTTGGCTTCAAGTAGCGAAAGTCTTTCTCGACATAGTGCTTGTCAATAATCAAAGAAATGATACTTGAATATGTAGACGGTCTCCCAATGCCTTTGTCTTCCATCGTTTTGATAAGAGTTCCTTCACTGTATCGATATGGAGGCTTTGTTTCTTTTTCTTCGACTGCAAGTGAGCTCAATTTGATCTGTTCTGAATCTTTTAATGCAAGTTTTTCTGAGTTGTTTTTGACATAGCCAGGAGACAATATTCTGAAAAAACCTTCAAAAACAAACTCCTTGTGCACTGTTTGAAATGCGTACCCTTTTCCACTTGCGATCTGTATCTCACTTTCTCTGATTGTTGCCTCTTTCATCTGCGTCGCAAGCGCACGATCAAAGATGAGTTGGTATAGCTTTTTTTCAGGAGCTCCAAGTTTCTTTTTCATCGACGCTATAGTCCTATCTGCTTGTGTAGGACGGATAGCTTCGTGTGCTTCCTGTGCATTTTTTGACTTTGTTCGAAAGCCACGCGGCTTGTCGAGAGCATACTTTTTTCCATATACTTTGGTGATATAGTCTTTGGCAGGAAACACATATTTTGCCGAAAGATTGAACGAGTCGGTTCGATGGTATGTGATCAGTCCTTTTTCATAGAGAGACTGAGCGATTCGCATCGTGAGCTTCGAGGGGAATCTGAGCTGTCGAAACGCTTCTTGTTGCAAGAGTGAGGTTGTAAGTGGTGGAGGTGGAAAACGATTCACCTCATTTGTGGTGATGCTTGTGACCGAAAATGTATCTGTTTCTAGATCCGCCTTAATTTCTTCCGCTTGCTTTTTGTCAATCGTCGTTTTTGAGTATTCAAATGACCCGTCAAACAAGTCAATTTTACTGATCACTTCATACATGTTTCCATCATGGCTCACAAGTCGTGCTGTGATTTCTTCTCCATTCACAAACGTACCGTCGATTTGATGATATGGATCAGAAGTAAATTTTGCAATTTCCTTTTCCCGCTCTACAATAAGTCGAAGCGCCACAGTCTGGACACGACCAGCCGAAAGCCAATTTTTTCCCATCTTTTTCCACAAAAGTGGCGATAGCTTGTATCCGACGATTCTATCTAAGATTCGTCGCGCTTGTTGTGCTTTGACCAGGTCGGTTCGGAGATCACTTGGGTTATCAAGAGCTTCAAGAAGGGCTGTAGGGGTGATTTCGTGAAACACAATTCGCTCAAGTTTTGATTTATTTTTAATAGAAAAGTCGGGCCAATTCTCTTCAATAAATCCAAGTTCATATGCGACGTGGTATGAAATAGATTCTCCTTCTCGGTCAAGATCCGTTGCAAGAATTATTTTGTCATGGTCTTTTGCAAGGCTTTTAAGTTTGTCGAGCATCTTGGATTTTCGTTCCATGATTTCATATTCTGGCTGATAATTATTTTCAAAATCTACAGCCATATGATTTGAAGGAAGATCTCGAAAGTGCCCTACGGTCGCAAAAACGAAGTATTTATCTGAGAGCTTCTTTATTTTGAGTATTCTATTAAATGTCCGCGCCTTTGTCGGAGATTCTACAACAATGAGAGTCATATGATGAAAAATTCAAATTTCAAATGTCAGAAACGTTCATTCTCAATTACTGCTATTAAGGTAGTATATCAAACTCAGGAAGATTTCCTTCTGCGAACTTTGCTGAGCATCTTCATATCAATTGTTGAGCGTCTTATTGAGCTTAAAGCTTCGGATCGTTCTTGCTTGTCATTTGTCTCAACTAAGATTTTTTGTGCGCTTTCTATAGCTTCTTTTGCACGATCTTCGTTTATGTCATCTTGTCCATATGCTCGAGATACTAGAATGTGTACTGATTTTCCATCTGTTTCAAGATATCCGCCACCAACAGAAAGATACTCTATTTCTTTTTCTTTTTTTATCGTGATGACGCCTTCTTTGAGAAGGGAAAGGAGGTCGGCGTGCTTTGGGAGAATCGTGATTTCTCCTGCCACAGTTGGCACAACTACTGCATGTACTTCTTCTTCATAGACAAGTTTTTTTGGTGTGATTACTTTGAGATGTAACATATTACTTTACTTCTTCAATCCCTCCAACCATATAAAAAGCTCCTTCGGATTTATCATCATGCTTTCCATCAAGAATCTCTTTGAAGCCTCTCACACTGTCCTCGATAGATACATATTTTCCTTCGCGACCAGTGAAAGGCTCTGCCACAAACATGGGCTGCGTGAGGAATCTCTGGATTTTTCGTGCTCGTCCGACGATCAATTTATCGTCTTCAGATAGCTCTTCCATACCTAAAATGGCGATAATATCTTGAAGGTCTTTGTATCTTTGAAGCGTGCTCAGCACGTCTTGAGCGACTTGATAATGTTCTTCTCCGACAATTTCTGGTGAAAGCGCTCTAGATGTAGATGTCAGTGGATCAACTGCAGGGAAAAGCGCTTGTTCTGCAAGTGCGCGTTCAAGAGTGATCGTGGCATCCAAATGTGCAAATGTCGCAACAGGAGCCGGATCGGTATAATCATCTGCAGGCACATATACTGCTTGTAGCGATGTGATTGACCCTTGTTTCGTTGACGTGATTCTCTCTTGAAGTGTTGCCATCTCTGAAGCAAGTGTCGGCTGATACCCTACTGCAGATGGGATTCTCCCAAGAAGTGCAGATACTTCTGCTCCTGCTTGTGCAAATCGGAAAATATTGTCGATAAAAAGAAGTACATCCATTTTTTTCTCATCTCGAAAGTATTCTGCTTCGGTGACACCGGTCAATGCAACTCGAAGCCTATTTCCTGGTGGTTCGTTCATCTGTCCGAATACGAGCACTGTGCTTCCAAGTACCTTTGTTTCTTTCATTTCATTCCAAAGATCATTTCCTTCTCTAGTACGTTCTCCGACTCCGGTAAATACCGACACTCCTTCATGTTGCTTTGCGACGTTGTGAATGAGCTCTTGGATTGTGACGGTTTTACCGACGCCAGCTCCTCCAAAAATAGCTGCTTTTCCTCCTTTTGAAAGTGGCGCGATGAGGTCGATTACTTTGATACCTGTTTCAAACAGCTCTTCTTTCACCGATTGTTCCTTGAGAAGTGGTGCGGCTCTGTGAATTGATCTTCTATTTTTCGTAACAATTGGTTTCCCCTCATCTACCACTTGTCCCTCTACATTGAGAATTCGTCCAAGTATCTCTTCTCCCACCGGTACTTCGATTGGATGACCAGTATTTGTTGCAATAGCTCCACGTTGCATACCGTAGACGTCTTTGAGAGCGACACAACGAACCAAACCTTCACCTATTACGGCCTCAACTTCTAAAGTCACATTCCCAAGATTTTTGTCATCAATGGTCAATGCATCGTATATTTTTGGTGTTTGATCCTCAGGAAATTGAATATCGACAACAACTCCTCGGATTGATAATACTTTTCCTTGTGACATAATTAAATTCGAATTTCTAATTTTTAATTTTTAATTTCTAATCATTTTTCAATCTCTTTTAGGGTTTAATTCCCCGCGGCTTGCCGCGTCATCCCCGACTCGATCCCCGTTTTCACGGGGACGGATCCAGTCTGGATTCCCGCCTGCGCGGGAATGACACAGGATCAACCCCGAAGCAAAGCTTCGAGGAATTCTTTTGATTAAAAATTAACTTGTTTCTACACTTTCTTTTGCGGTTATCATGTCCAATAATTCATTCGTTATCTTTTCTTGCCTCAGTCTATTGGCAAGAAGAGTCATCTCATAAATCAGCTCAGTTGCATTGTCAGTGGCGCTTTTCATTGCCATCATGCGCATCGAATGCTCAACTGCCTCACTGCTTATTAGCGCTCCTCTAATCGTGTACTCTATAAAACTTTTGAGTAATTCTTCTAGAATTTCCTTTGGTGATGGTTCTATGATCAAATCTGCCCCTTTTACGCTCTCTTTTATATCATCTTTTGCTGTTTTTGAACTATCCATGATAGTAAGTGGCAACAACGTCTTCTTCACTTGATCTGATCTCAGTGTTGATATAAATTCGTTGTATACAATCGATACTGATGTGTATGTACCGGTGTAATACTGATCCAAAAGATAATCAAATAATGCCGATGTTTCAAGAATTAGATTGTTTCCTGAAAAGTCGGCAATAATGATTGTATCTTTTAGCCTTCCGAAAAACTGTGATCCTTTTGTGCCGACTCCAACAATATCAACGTGTGAAAAACTTGGATAGAGCGACAATATTTTGCGAAACAAACTCACATTGAATGCCCCAGCAAGCCCTTTATTGGATGAGACTACTACCAACAATTCTCGCTCTGCATGTGATGTATCTACTTGCAAAAGTTTTGAATGCGATGGATCAATTTTTGTCGAAAGAGTCGATATCATTTCGGCCAACCCATCTCGATATGGTCGTCCCTCAAGCTCAAGCTGCTGAGCTTTGCGCATTTTCACAGCAGACACCATTTGCATCGCCTTTGTGATTTTTTTTACATTCTTTATTGATTTTATTTTTTTCCGTACTGTTCGAATGTTCATAAAGTAATTTTCTTATTGTGTCATCCTGATCCGCCTGGTTGGCGGAGAAGGATCCTGTTTTGAATAGATTCTTCGGTCGTCTCCGCCGTCGGCGGATCCTACTCAGAATGACAGACATTTATACTTTAACTTCTTTCTCTAACATATTATCCTTTACAAATTTTTCTAGCTCCTTTTCAATTGATTCACTGATCTCTTTTTCAGTATTTATTGCACTCATGACTTTTTTCCCGCGAGTTCTCAAATCATCGAGATATTTGACCTCAAATTCAGATACTTCCGTCAGTGAAAGTTCATCAAGATACCCCTTTGAGCCAACCCAGATGATGGCAACTTCTTCTGCAAGACTGTACGGATTACTTTGTTTTTGTTTGAGAATCTGAGTCATTTTTGCACCTCTATTGAGCTGTCTCTTTGTATCTTCGTCAAGATCAGATTCAAACTGTGAAAATGCGCTGAGTTCACGATATTGAGCAAGGTCGAGTTTCAACTTTCCGGCGACCTGTTTCATTGCTTTTGATTGAGCTGCAGACCCGACGCGAGAGACTGAAAGTCCGACATTGACGGCAGGTCTAACACCTGCATTAAATAGGTCAGTTTCCAAAAATATCTGTCCATCTGTGATAGAAATCACATTTGTTGGAATATATGCCGATACATCATTTTCCAATGTTTCAATAATAGGAAGACCCGTGATTGATCCACCGCCATATTTTGGACTCATGCGACATGACCTCTCAAGAAGTCGAGAATGAAGATAAAATACATCTCCTGGATAGGCCTCACGACCTGCTGGTCGTCTCAAAATGAGCGAGACTTGTCGATATGCCCACGCATGTTTTGACAAGTCATCATATACGACAAGGACATCTTTTCCTTTATCCATGAAATACTCTGCGATTGCGGTTGCAGAATATGGAGCCAGATACTGAAGCGTTACCGGGTCTGAAGCAGATGCATTGACCACAACCGTATAGTCCATCGCTCCTTTTTTGCGAAGAAGTTCGATGATGGTTGCGACTTTCGAGCTTTTCTGACCAATAGCACAGTACACACAAATCATATCCTGACCTTTTTGATTGATGATTGTATCGATTGCAATTGTAGTTTTTCCGGTTACACGATCTCCGATGATTAGTTCTCGCTGTCCTCTTCCAACTGGAATAAGCGAGTCGATAGCTTTTATACCTGTCTGTACTGGCACAGACACAGACTTTCGTTTTACAATTCCTGCAGCTTGACGCTCTATTTGATAATATATTTTTGATTTGATATCTGAACCCTCGTCAAGAGAACGTGAAAGTGGATCTACAACACGACCCAGGATGTCATCACTTACCGGGATGGACAGAGTGATTCCAGTTCCTTTTGCTGTATCTCCTGCTGTGATATCCAAATAGTCACCAAGTACAATAGCTCCGACCGAATTCTCCAAAAGATCGATAACCAATGCTTTCACTCCATTTTCAAATTCAATAAGATCGCCATATCCGATATTGTCAAGTCCGACTAGTGTGACGACACCATCTTTTACCTCGGTGACGTTTCCTACTTCACGAGACTCAACATGGATACCTTTTCGAGCTTTGAGCTCTTTCTCGATTTGTTCTATATATTGATCAAGCTGTTTCATAAAGAGCATGTTCTAATGATTTTAATTCTGAATTTAAAGAGAGATCGATAACACTTGAGTCGAACTGAATGACAAAACCAGCAAGAATATCTTTTTCTACTTCAACAGAGATGTCTGCCTTTCTCAATATTTCAATGCGTTCTTTCAGAAGATCAATTTCGTGATCTGTGAGCTTATATGCTGCTCGAATCGTGACCTGAGGCTTTCGTCCTCCTTTAGTCTTTGCAAGAATGTATTGTTTGAGTTCTTCCTTCAAAACTGGATCAATTTCCATAATAAATGTACGAATTTTTTCTTTGCATATTCAATGATTTACTCTATATCAATCTGCGGTATCTTCTTGGATATATTCTCAGTAATTGCTTTCTGAGAATCAATCGTAAGATAATCCTTCAATGCAGACTCAACAAGCATCACACTCACTTGTGCGATTTTCTTCCGAACATCTTTGTATAAATCTTTCTTTTTATCTTCCACCTGTTCTTTTGCACGTGTAATGATCACCTCTGCTTGCTTTTTTGCATCTTCAATAAGCTCATTCTTTACTTTTTCTGCATCTTTCTTTCCTTGAATCAGTGCAATATCAAGTGCTTTTTTGCGGTCTTCATTCATTTTTCTATCTTTTTCATCCAAGGTCGCTTTTCTGTCTTCAAGCTCTTCTGCAAGTTTTGCACGAAGCTCTTCATCCTCTTTTTGTTTTTTGAGAAACTTCAAAAGTGGTTTTGAGATAAAACGTTGGAATATGAAATAGAAAATAGCAAAGCTGACAATCTGTGCAATGATCAGTTTGAGATCTATTCCTAAATTCTCCATATTTCAGTTGGTAAAGTAATAATCTTAAACGACAAATTTAATAATAAGTGCAACAACCAGAGCAAAAATCGCAATTGACTCTGCAAATGCAGCTGCCAAAATCATGGTTGTTCTGATTGAAGCTTCGGCCTCCGGATTGCGACCAAGTGCTTCCATTGCTTTACTCCCAATCAGTCCAATTCCTATTCCCGGACCGATAACCCCGATACCTATTGCCAAACTTGTTGCTATGAGCCTTGCTGCATCAACATCCATATGTGTATAAAATTAAATAATAATGAATAAAAACGCCCAATTTCAGTGTTGCTTTGCGACTGCCATATTTATAAAAACAGCGGACAACATCACAAAAACAAAAGCTTGAACCGTTCCGACAAATATTTCCAGAAAAAACATCGGCGCAACGACAAAAGAAAAAACAACCGGTAATAAAAAGGGGATGATTGCCAACAACACCTCACCAGCAAAAATATTACCATACAGACGAAAAGAAAACGACACTATCCGGGCAAGCTCCTGGATAATCTCCAGAGGCCCCAGCATGATCATGATCGGGTCCTTAAAATTAAAATACTTCTTAAGATGTGCCTTTGCACCCAAATATTTGAATCCAAAAATTTGAGTTAATATAACAGATAGCAGCGCCAGTGCCACTGTCGTATTAAGATCAGCTGTCCCCCCTCTCAACAGGGGGATTTTTCCTGATCCATGTATTTCTTTACTTTCAGCAATTTCCTCCAAATGTATTTGAGGTTCAATAAGAATTGACCCTACTCCCGGAACAAGTCCCGACCAATTTGACAGTAGGATAAAAAAGAAAAAAGACCCAAGCAGTCCATAAAAGACATTCACATTCTTTCGAAGAACTGATTCAAACATCCCATAAAGTCCTACAAACATCGCATGGAGTCCATAAAATACAAGACTCCTGTCTTCCTTTTGGAGTTCTTGATAATAATACCTGGCAATAAAACTAAACACCACAATAACGAGTGTTGTGACTAATAATGAGTTTGTGATTGGAAATCCTAAGATTTCAAACACTTTCTCTGCCTTTATGCTAATATGTGGACTCATCCTTTTTTGTAGAGTTTATATAAATTATAGAATATTGATATTGTACCAAGCCCAATTCCGATAAGGGTAAACGTTCCGCCCGTTTTCCAAGAATTATCAAGATATATACCAATCATAACACCCAATATGAGTGGAACAACAAGATACATCCCAAGATTGAGATATTCTGGCGGTATGTTGAGATTTCTATCGGGTTTCCTTGGCGTTGGCGACACAGTCTTCACTATGTCACCCTCTTTATTCAAACCACTATACACATGACTTTTTGGCTTTGTCATTTTCTTTGAGGTAATTATAGTATGAATATATGATATCACACATACATATTCACGATGCATTAATCAACCAGTTCTTTCTTCATTCTTTTATCAAGGTTTACTGATTTGTCCAAAAGAAGACTTATTTCACCATCTCGCTCAGATACCTTTGCGCGAAACAGAATAACCGAATTGGAATCAAAGTCACCTTTCATTTTTGCATATGTTTTTGGAAAAACGACCACCTCAATGGTACCAGTTGCATCGCTTACCTGCAAAAAGGCCATTTCTTGATTATTCTTTTTTGTTTTAACCATTTTTATACTCGAGATATTTGCTGCAAAAACAAATGTTTTCTCGACATCTTCTGGTGTTATTTCTCCAATTTTTTTATTCACTTTCTTTTTAATTATTTCACTATGTTTTTCCATGGGATTTCGACTGATAAGAAACCCTATAACTTCTTTTTCAAACTCTATGAGCTTGTCTTCGGTATATTCAGGAACTACATGAAATGAATCCTTCACGTACCTCTTTTGCTCATTTTGCCCAAAGAGCCCAAATTGACCATCTGCTTTTTTGTCTTTTCCTTTCGAAATTTCATCAGCAAGTTGAGGATATGCACCCAAAAGAGTAGCCTTCGTACCAAATGCGTCAAAGGCTCCTGACTTTATGAGACTTTCAACCGTTCGTTTATTTACTTTTCGCAGATCTACGCGAAACAGGAATTCGCCAAAAGACAAAAACTCTCCCTCTTTTTCACGAGTTAAGATAATCGAATCTATCGCAGCAGATCCTACATTTTTAATAGCAGACATTCCGAATCTGATTGAACGTCCTTCGATCGAAAATTTATACACTGACTTGTTGATATCAGGAGGAAGAACCTTAATTTTCATTCGCTTACTTTCTTCGAGAGCTTGCGCCATTTTGTACTCACGCTGTGGCCCTGCGACACCTTGAAGCTCTGCTGTCATGAGTGCGGTCATGAATTCTACAGGATAATTTGCTTTCATAAATGCGGTCCAGTATGCAATAAGGGCGTATGAAGTCGCATGCGCCTTGTTAAATCCGTACGCCGCAAATTTTTCCATAAATCCAAAAATCTGCTCAGCAAGTTTTTTGGTGTATCCCTTTTTGTAAGCTCCTTGGATGAAATTGACTTTCCCTTCTTTCATGAGTTTCTTCTTTTTCTTTCCCATTGCCATGCGCAAAAGATCTGCTTCACTTTTTTTGAAACCTGCAAACCCGACAGCAATATCCATCACTTGTTCTTGGTACACGAGAATTCCATATGTTTCTTCAAGAAATGATCGAAGATCCTTGTGAAGATATCGAACTGAGCGAGGATTTTTCTTTCCTTTGATAAAGGTCGGAATCAGATCTATAGGTCCAGGGCGATAGAGCGCGACCATAGCAGTGATGTCACTGAGCTTTGTTGGCTGAAGATCACGCGCGAGACGTCGCATTCCGCTCGATTCAAGTTGAAACACGCCGATCGTCTCTCCTCTGCTCATGAGCTCAAATGTCTTTTTGTCATCGAGTGGTACTTCGTGAATATCTATCACATCACCGCTAAATTCTTTTACATATTGGAGAGCCTCTTCCAAAATTGAAAGATTGCGAAGACCCAAAATATCAGCTTTCACTAGGCCAACTGCCTTGTCTTCAGAAACCGCATTCAGATCCAAGCAGTACATGTCGTATTGTGTGATAATACGACCCTCCTTGTTGTCCATCTGGAGAGGTACATAGTCGATCAAAGGTTTATCAGCGATGACGACTGCAGCAGCGTGAACAGAGAAATGACGTGGAAGACTTTCAACTTTTCGTGCAATATCTATCACTTTTTTCACATCTTCTTCTGAGTTGTATGCGAGTTTGAGGTTTGCGGATTCTTCAAGCGCTCCGTCTATCGACATTTTAAATCCTTGTTTCCCAAGAGGAATCATTTTTGAAATACGATCTCCTTGTGAGTATGAATGACCAAGCGCTCGCGAGACATCACGTACAGCCATCTTCGCTTCCATTGTTCCAAACGTGATGACTTGCGCTACATGGTCTGAGCCATATTTGAACGATATATATTTGATCACTTCCTCACGACGTTTGTCAGAAAAATCAATATCAATGTCAGGTGGAGTTGGCCGTTCAGGGTTTAGAAATCGTTCAAATGGAATATTGTATTGAAGTGGGTTGATGTCAGTGATCCGAAGTACGTACGAGACGAGTGAGCCTGCAGCAGATCCACGCCCAGGACCAACTGCAATTCCTTGATCTTTGGCCCAAGTGACAATATCCTGCACAAATAAAAAGTATGGCGCATATCCTTTGTTATTGATAATATCAAGCTCATAATCAAGCCGTTCTTGGATCACTTTATCTGTTGCATCTTTTATGCGATCTTTTTTTGAATACGTAAGTTCACGTAGATATGATTCATTGGTGTAGCCTTTAGGAAGATCGTATTTAGGAAGAATGAGCTTTCCATATGGAATCTCAACATTACACTTTTCTGCGATTTTGCCCGTGTTCTCGATCGCTTCTGGATAGTCATGAAAAAGCTCTCTCATCTCTGCCTCTGACTTGAAGTAATAATCTGGAATATCGATCATACTCAATGGCCTATTTTTTTCAAAAATTGCTCGCTGTGTTTGAATGCAGAGCAGTATTTCTTGTGCATAGGCATCGTCTTTTTCGAGATAATGAACATCGTTTGTGGCAACCAGTGGGATATTGAATTTTCTTGAAAAGGATACGAGAACTTCATTCACTTTATCAAGTTCAGGGAGATTGGGATGACGTTGAAGTTCAATATAAAAATCATCACCAAACATAGTATGGTATCGCACCAACAACTCTTCTGCTTGCTTTATTTGATCTTGCAAAATGAGCTGTGGAATCTCGCCTCCAAGACAGCTGGTTGTCGCGATAAGTCCTTCATGATACTTTTCAAGAAGTTCCCAATCCACTCGAGGTTTGTAATAAAACCCTTCGAGATTTGCGTATGTGACAAGCTTGAGTAAGTTTTGATATCCTGTGAAGTTTTTTGCAAGAACAAGAAGATGGTAAGCGTTCTTCTCTCCCTTAGCTGTTTTTTCCTTGTTTGAACCTTTTGATTTATAGAGCTCGCACCCAATAATGGGCTTTATCCCCGCGTCTTTTGCAGCAATAAAAAACTTGAAAGCTCCATAGAGTGCGCCATGATCAGTGATTGCTACTGCGGGCATTTTGTGCTTTTTGGCTTTTGCAATCAGATCTTTGACCCGACACATGCCATCAAGAAGAGAGAACTCGGAATGTACATGAAGATGGACAAAAGACATGGTGATATTATAACGTATCTTACTGTCATCCTGAACGAATGTGAAGGATCCATGCGTTGCTACCATTCCGAAGTTTTATCGAAGGACAGTTATCCTCGCGAACGCGGGGATCCAGTCTGGATTCCCGATCGGGGTCGGGAATGACAGATTAACTAAGTCTCTCTCTCATTAGTTTTTGTACCGCTTGAGGATCGGCCTTTCCATTCATTTCTTTCATGACCATGCCTACAAAGTACCCAAGAAGTCCAGTTTTGCCTGCATTATATTGTTCTACTTGCTTAGGATTGTTTTTAATGATGGATGCGATGACTTCTGAAAGTTTATCTTGATCAACGTCTATTGGCTTATACGTTTCAATAAATTTTTCTGCAAATTCATCAGGAGACTGACTTATTGAAATGCGTTTATTTACAATTGCACTTGCAGTAAGTTTTTCTACATTTTCAATCTCAGATGATGCTCTAATTGATTTAATTTTTGAAAAGACGGATTCGTAATAATCCGCAATTGATCTTTCTCTAGCTAATATTGCAGCTTCATTTTCTTTCAGCCCAAAATCTCTTATAAATCTCTCGCGTTTTGCGCTGGGCAATTCTGGGATGGTTAATCTAATAGCTTCAATCTCTTCATCACTAAACTCCATTGGCGGAATATCAGGTTCTGGAAAATACCGATAATCCTGAGCTTCTTCTTTTGATCTCTGTGAAAACGTGATTCCCTTTTTATCATCATATCCTCGGGTTTCTTGAGCTGGGGTTTCTCCTTTATCGAGAATTTTTGCTTGACGAATAAGCTCAAAATCAATTGCCTTTTTGGCAAAGTTGAATGAATTAATATTTTTTACCTCAACTTTGTAGTTTGGCAAGTGCTTCATTCGTTCTGCTTTATCTGAGATCATGCTCAAGGATATATTCGGTTCCATTCGCATACTTCCTTCTTCCATATTGGCATCAGATACATCTAAATATTTGATTATTGTATGAAGCTCTTCAAGGAATATTTTTACATCTTCTGAGTTTTCAAAGTCCGGTTCAGTCACTATCTCAACGAGCGGGACTGACGAACGGTTGAAATCTACAAGTGAATCATTGCCAGAGTGAATAAGCTTGCCAGTATCTTCCTCAAGGTGTACACGGGTGATAGCGATCTTTTTAACCACCTCCCCCTTTGGGTACTCCTCCTTAGTAAGGAGGAGATTATTATTAGTAAATTCCCCTCCTATATAAGGAGGGGTGGCTGAACGTAGTGAAGACGGGGTGGTAATAATGTTAAAACGACCATTCACGGCAATTGGTTCATCATACTGACTGATTTGATATGCTTTTGGTAAGTCAGGATAGAAATAATGTTTTCGATCAAATTTACTATGTTTGTTTATTACACAGTTTAATGCTTGACCAATCTTTATGGCCCACTCAACAGCGGTACGATTTGGAACAGGAAGCGCTCCCGGCATACCGATACAAACGGGGCAGGTATTTGAGTTTGGTTTTTTTCCAAAATAATCGGCATCGCACTGACAAAACATTTTTGATTTTGTCTTGAGTTCAACGTGTATTTCAAGGCCGATGACCGGTGTGTATTTGCTCATTTGTATTTCTCCCTTCCCTTTTTTATCACATCAAAGAAATTGGTTTCTTGCTCAA
>Ga0210019_1002910_pt1 | contig 16089 bp, 15 predicted proteins | sample CryGeyCG2114_020_2_FD_183969 | JGI IMG/M metagenome (GOLD analysis project Ga0210019, IMG submission 183969) | Groundwater microbial communities from aquifer - Crystal Geyser CG11_big_fil_rev_8/21/14_0.20 (SPAdes) (version 2) | ecosystem: Environmental > Aquatic > Deep subsurface > Groundwater ...
CAATAAATTTACGTAGTGCATTAGCAGAATCAAGAAACATTCCAGCAGTAAAACTTTTTTATCTATCCGGACTTTCAGACTCATTAAAAACAGCTGAAGATTTAGGAATTAGTACTTTAACCGATATAAGTCGTTATGGACTTACTCTTGTTATTGGAGGTGGAGAAGTATCACTCCTTGATATGACCTCAGCTTATGGTGTTTTTGCAAACAGCGGTATAAGAAATCAATATACTGGAATTTTAAAAGTTGAAGATATAAATAAAAAAGTTTTAGAAGAATATTTCCCCAATTCTAGAGAAGTTTTACCTAAAAATACTGCTTTAATCATATCAAATATTTTATCAGACGAAAAATCTCGTGTACCAACATTTGGATCACACTCAATTCTTTTTATACCAGGCAAAGATGTTGCTGTAAAAACAGGTACAACAAATAATAACAAAGATGCCTGGACTATAGGTTATACTCCTTCAATTGTTGTAGGTGTTTGGGCTGGTAATAATGATAACAAGCCAATGAAAAAAGGAGGTTCAGCAGTAGCTGGACCAATTTGGAATAAATTTATAAATGAAGCATTAAAAGTTTTACCAAACGAAAAATTTGAACAACCTAATCTAGAGACTGACCCTAAAACAGTAAAACCCATACTCCGTGGATACTGGCAAGGAAATGAAAATTTTTTTATAGACAAAATCTCTGGCAAATTAGCAGGAGAATTTACACCAAAAGAAACTACTCAAGAAAAAGTAATAACCAATGTCCATTCTATTCTCTATTGGGTAAACAGAAATGATGTTCTAGGACCCCCTCCTTCTAATCCCTATGGTAATCCACAATTTAACCTCTGGGAAACTCCTATACAAAATTGGTGGGCACAAAATGGTAATAGATATAAAATAACAACTTGGGCCGAAAAACCAACAGAAGTAGATAATATACACACCGAAAATCCTTTATTAAATATTTCAATAGTTGAACCCAATACAACATCAATTTATTTACCTGATCAAAGAATACAATTAAAACTCTTAAATTCTGGAATTTATCCACTCAAAAAAATAGATATATTCATAAATAACACATTTATAGGTACTACAGAAACACCATCTAATTTTTCATTTATTCCAGAGGAACTAGATAATTTAATGTCAGAAAATGAATTAAAAATAATTTCTTATGATATCATCTACAACCGAACAGAAACCGTCTCAATCTTTAAAATCAAACAATAGTCATACTATATTTTGTGGAGATTTTTTACATAGACTTTTTTCTAATTTTAATAAAATTTCGTCTTTTCTTAAAAAAATCTCATTTTTATAGATAGGTTTTATATTTAAATAAATTACATTATTTTTTATTTTTATATCTTCATTTTTTATTTGTATTCCAATAACTTCAAAAATAACTTTTTTTACAGTTTCTATTTTAGAATTTTCAAAAATTAATAAACTATTAAATTTAAGAAGTAAATCTTTTATCTCTATCATGATTGATTTTTTGAGCAAAGCGATTAAAAATCTTCACCCTGTTAAATGATTTTGCTTCACAAAATCAAAATTTAAATAAATTTTATTTAACAGGGTAGGGAAAATTATATTCACTTCATTCATTAATTTTTATCTATTCATTGGCATTATTAGATAAGTAAAAGAATTATCAGAACTGCCTGATATTACCATAGGTTTTGAAGATTGATTTAATCTAATAGAGATACTGTCTGTATTTATAGATTGAAAGCAATCAAAAAAGTATTTATAATTAAAACCAAGAACAGCGTCCTTCCCTTTTAAAACAGCATCCAAATATGTTTTGTTTTCTCCAATATCGTTGTTTTGAGAAGAAAGTTCAAAAATTTTCTCTTTGGGTTTAATTAATAAATTTATTTGATTAAATTTATCTGAAAATATATTTGAAAGTTTAAGAGCATTTAATAAGTCTTGTTTCAAAATTATTGCTTCAACTTCAAACTCTTTAGGAATAATTTGACGATAATCAGGAAAAACTCCATCTATAATTCTTGATGTCAAATAAACATTATCGGAAGAAAAAGAAATTTGATTTTTATTAAAACATACCTTAATAACACCCTGGATGTCACCAAAAATTCTTAATATCTCAGGTATATTTTTAAAAGGAACAAGCATCCCAGAGATTTCTTCAACTATTTTAGTTTTAATCTTTTTTTCTGCCAATCTAAAAGAATCTGTTGAAACAAACACCAAATTATCTTCATTAGAATATATATAAACACTTGAAATTTCCGGCTTTATATCAGACAAAGAAGAACTATAATATACTGACTTTATCCCATCTACTAATTTTTTAGATTCTATCTCAAAAGTTTTTCCATTAACTATCGGTATAGTAGGAAAATCATCATGTGTTTGACCTTTTAATTTTATTTTACTTTTTTTTGTTTTAATTAATAAATTTCCACCCTCTTCTTCAAGATATATATTTTCATTTTGAAAAATATTAGAAAAAATACCAGCCAGGGTTGTTCCAGAAACTGCAACAATACCTTCTTTTTCAACTTTTGCAGGAATTTCAATCTCAACACCAAGACTTAAATTAGTAGCTCTAAGTTTTAAGGACTTTCCTGAAGCAATTAAAAGGATTGAACTTAAAATAGGTAATGTTAAATTTTTTCCAGTAATTTTTTCTACTTGTAAAATTCCATTCTTAATTTTTTCAATTCCGCATTCTATTTTCATATGTTTATATATTATATATTTAATTTATTAATACTATTAGTTTTGTTAATAAGTGGATAAATGAATTGTATGTTGTTTTATATAGTTATTTTTATGATTTATTTTTGCTTATCTTTATAATAATTTTTTTTATAAATTTCTTTTTTTAATTAAGATATATATTTTGGTTTTTTATTATTTTTTATTAACAACTTTTACCTCAAACAACACTACCTCTTAACTTTTTATTAACAGCTATTTAAACATAATTCTTATCTGTTCTAACTCCTGCATTAACTGTGGATCATTTTTTAAGTCATTTTTTATTTTTAAATATGAATGTATTACTGTAGTGTGATCTTTACCACCTAATTTTTGTCCAATTAATGGATATGAAACATTAAAATCTTCTCTAAGTAGATACATTATTATCTGTCTTGCCTTTACTATTTCTTTTTTTCTAGTTTTTTCATAAATTGATGCTTCTTCTAAAGAATAATAGTTACTTACTATTTTTACAACATCTTTTATTGCTACATTTTTTTTGGGTTTTATATTATTTTTTAATAAATTTTTTACTTCAGAAACCAAAAGAGGTTTATTTTTCAAGCGATACTGACAAATTATAGTATTTAAACTTCCTTCAAGTTCACGGATATTACCTTGTATAGATTCTGCAACATATTCTATTATTTCCTGATCTAAATCAACATTGAGTTCTTTTAGCTTTACTTTTAAGATTGCAAGACGGGATTCATATTCAGGTTCGGATACATCTACTATCATTCCCGCAGCAAAACGGGATTTTAGGCGGTCTGCTAATTCAGGAATATAGTTTGGATGTTTATCAGAAGAAAATATTATTTGTTTATTATTCTCATAAAAGGTATTAAAAGTATGAAAAAGTTCTTCTTGAATTTTTTCCATTTTACCAATAAATTGTATATCATCAATAATTAATAAATCGTATCTTCGATATTTTTCTTTGAAAGAGTTTGCTTTATTGTTTTGTAGAGAATTTATAAAATCAGTAGCAAATTTTTCTAATGTTAAATAATGTACTTTTTTGTTTGGGTATTTTTCTTTTATTGAGTTCCCTATTGCTTGAATTAAATGAGTTTTACCAAGCCCAGTCCCTCCATAAACAAAAAATGGATTATATTTTGTTCCTGGGTTTTCTATTATTGCTTGAGATGCAGCATAGGCGAGTTCATTGAAAGTTCCCACAATAAAAGAATTAAAATGATAACGTGGATTTAAATTATCATCTGGATTTATATATAAATCTCTTAGTGGTAATTCTTTATTTATGTAAGTTTCAGTTGTTTTAGGTAATTCTTGTTTATTGGGTTCCGTTTTAGTAATAATGTATTCTACAGCTCTCATATTTTCATATGCATCAGCTATAGTCTTTGTAATAAGTTTATGATATTTATTTTTGAGCCAATCACGAACGAATTCATTTGGTACACCTACATAAACAATACCTATTTCTTCTTTTAAGATACAGGTATTTTTAAACCAAGTACTAAAATTTGCTTTAGATACTCCTGCTTCAATTTCAACCAGACAATTTTTCCAAAGTTGTTTTGTATCCATCCCGTACGAAATTATGCTAATTAATAAATAATTACGACATTTTTTGTACCCCGTGAATTTATTGAATTTCGTTCGGGATCCATTGGTTTAAGATTATACTATATTATTAAAAATGCAATTTTGAAAAACTTATTAACTATGTTGATAAACTGTTGATAATGTTATATACTTTTTGAATGTCACAAACGTATCAACCAAACAAGAGAAAAAGAGTCAAAGCACATGGATTTTTAGTTAGATCTAAGACTAAAACTGGCCAAAAAGTACTTTTAAGGAGAAGAAGGAAAGGGCGTGCTAAACTATCCGTATAATGTTATCTAAAAAGAACAGGGTTGATAAAAAGGGTATAGATTTTATCTTTAAAAAAGGGAATTCTGTTACTTCTCCTAGTTTTATGTTTAAATTTGTATTAATTGATGAACCTACTAGACCTCGCATTTCTTTTATCGCCCCTAAAAATATAGCTAGACTAGCTGTTAAAAGAAATTTATTGAGAAGAAAAGGATATTATGTTTTGAAAAAATATATTAATCAATTTTCTCCTAAAATATTGGGTGTTTTTGTTTTTAAAAAAATAGAAGAAGATATATTAAAAATAGAAAATGAAATTAAAAACATACTTAACAAAATTAATTAATTTTTATCAAAGGTTTTTATCTCCATTTATTATAAAATTTTTAGAATATTTTGGTTTATTGAGGAACAATTCTTGTGTTTTTTATCCTTCATGTTCAGAATATACGAAAGAGGCTATTAAAAAATATGGTATTTTAAAGGGTTTTTCTCTCGGGTTTTTCCGTATTCTCCGTTGTCACCCTTGGCAAAAAAATCATATTGATCCACTGAAGTAATTATCAATTACGAATTACGAATTACGAATTAAAAAATGCATTTGAATTTCAATTCGTAATTGATCATTCGTAATTTGTAGTTGAATCACTTTTCATACTTGCCTCGTAGTAAATTTTGCTAAAAATTTCACTTCGGGGTAGAATGGGAGGATGTTAACAAATATTTGGGATACTGTTTTATATGGGCCACTTTTAAACGCATTGGCCTTTTTAGTTTCTATTGTTCCAGGTGGGGATGTGGGTATAGCTGTTATTATACTTACTTTAGTTGTTAAAACAGTTTTATTTCCGCTTTCACAAAAATCTATTGAAAGTCAAATAAAAATGAATTTACTTGCCCCAGAGCTTAAAAAGATAAAAGATAGTGGAGCGAGTAAAGAAGAACAAGCTAAACAGACTTTTGAACTTTATAAACACCATAAAACTAACCCTTTTTCTGGTTGTCTTTTGGTTTTAATTCAAATACCTATAATTTTTGCATTGTATTATGTTTTTATGAAAGGGATAGACATAGAAAGTGGTTTACTTTATTCTTTTATAAAAGCCCCAGAACACATAAATATGGTTTTCTTGGGGATTCTTGATATTAGTCAGAAAGGTTTATTAGTTTTAGCTTTACTTGCAGGAATATCTCAATATTTTCAAGCGCTCCTTATGCCCAAACCAGCTATTATAGATAAACCTACTGGTTCTTTTCAAGAAAACTTCACTAAAAGCATGCAGACACAAATGAAATATGTTTTTCCATTTGTGGTTGCTTTCATTGCTTACAGTGTTTCTGGTGCGGTTGCATTATATTGGATTACAAGTAATATATTTGCCATAGGTCAGCAAATTTATGCGAACAAAAAGAGGAAATTAGCTTTAGGGGTGGTAGACAAAGGACAGTCCTTTGGGAAACTCTCTTAAGGGCTGTCCTTAAATACAATGGATAAAGTTGAAATGCAAAATTTAATAAAAGAGCTTGTTGAAAAAACTACTATATCTGTAAGTAAAATTTCTGTTGATGAAGACAAACCCTCTTCTTTTAAGTCGAACAGTGATAAAACTACTTGGTTTTCAGTAGAAGTAAGCCAACCTCATTTTTTTTGGGAACGTGGGGGTGAAGCACTCAATGCACTTAACCATATTGTTCGTAGAATAGTTGAAGCTAAAACTCCAAAAGAAGTAGAGGGGAATACATCTATACAGGAAGGTTTAGGAATTTTAGTTGATATAAATGGTTTCCAAAAAAAGCGTGTAGAAAATATTCATGCAATAGCACACATGATGGCTGAACGAGCGAGATATTTTAAATCAAATATAGAAGTTGATCCAATGTCTGCTTTTGATCGCAGAATAGTGCATGAATTTTTATCTGATGCGACAGATTTAAAAACCGAATCACAAGGTGAAGGACTTTCTCGTCGTGTAGTCATAAAATATATTGGGGCTATCTAGAATAAAAACTCTTTCTTGGTACAAGTTTTTGATAGACACGCATATCTGCAAGCTTGCAGATTGCTATGCTCGTCGCTCAAGAAAATAATAATCGGAATACCTCTTTTATTTTCTAAGCTCCTGCGCAATGTCTCTCAAAAACTGTACCCACGACGAGTTTTTTATTCTTATATAAAGTAAAGAAACAACTTTTTAAGGGGTTTGGCGAGTGTCGACGAGCCAATTTCAGGATTTTTTAAGCTTCAAAAAATCCGTACCGGCAAAAAGTTAGTTTCTTTACTTTATATCTAGCTCCCAGAGATAAGAATCTTTTTTATTTACAAAAAATAAGTAATTTTGACCTTCATCCATATTAAGTTTTACTGCATCCACCTCTTCCCCACCTTCGATTGTGATTGGGTCTAATATTATTGTTGTATTTCCACTTGTTGCATCTATTTTCCATATTTCATCTGAAAAAGAAACTTCACCTTGGTACCAAGAATCAGGATATCCTGTTTGATTAGTATATTTGGGTACAGCACAATAGATGATATCACTTGCCATTCCCCAGACACATTTTTCAGGTAAAGTTTTTATTCCCAGAAAACTAGAACTTCCTGTATCTATATCAAAAATACCTAACGATAAATTATTATTACCATAGAGAACCAATTTTCCATTAGGACTTGTAAGTGTTGTTAATCCATTTATTCCACCTAGAATTTTATTGAAATCTTTTCTTTCTGGATTAATAGCATACATAAACCCCGGAACATTAGAAGAAGGCTTGGTTGTGATAGTAATCATTTTATCATTAGGCCAGAAAGATAACCATTCTCTAAAAGGAGAATCAAATACTTGGACTTTTGTATTAGTTGATAATGATAGCGTCACACCTATAGCATTCTCTCCCGTATTAAATAGATAAAATATTTTTGAAGCATCAGGTGACACACTCATATCGGAAATATTTTCTGGTAAAAAAGAACCTCTTACTTCATCTGAACTTGTTGTGTCACCTCCTAGAACTTCTTTAGGTAGTGTTCTTAAAAATGTTTCTATGGTATCGTTGCTTTCTTTTAAATATCTCATAATGACAGATTCTCCCTTATTTCCAAAATACGCTTCATACACTTTTGGTATAGTCGTAGAAGAAAAAATACGTTCATCCATTTTATCTGCGAAGGTTTGATAAATATTTCCTGTAATTTTATTTACATATCGTAATGTTGGTACAAATTCAGTTGATGGTGGAATTGGTTTTATAAGTCGCCCTCTTTCGTCTAATTGTTCTGCTTGGGCTACTATTTGCTCATCTTTAAATCTTTCTTTCATATACACTCCATAGCCGGCTATAGGAAAACTAGAAACTTTTTTTAGTATTAGATCAGTTATATCTGTTTCAGTTGGTTCATATCCTGAAATGTCGGTTGGTGGTGTTTCGTCTGTTGGTGTTGTATTTTTACTTTTACCGAATGGCAAAAAGTCTACAAAAAAGTTTGTACCTCCTCCCGTGTCGTCTCCATTTTGGTTTGTTGGTTGGTAGAAATAGAAGAATCCCAAAATACTAGCCATAATAACTACGAGAACTATTATTAATAATATGATATTTCTTTTTGACATATAATGTTTAAATCGTATTTGTAACTAAAATTCTTTATATAAGTATTATACTACAATTAATTATATTAATAACTACGAGAACCATTATTAATAATGTAAAATTTTTTGACATATTATATTTTAATTATTAAAAACCACATGATTTGGCGCTGTTTTCCCAGTCCCCCCAATTACCTCTTTGTGTGTATAGTTTGGCGGCATATTTTATGTTATTTTCAGGATTAAATAAGTAATTTTTGCATTTATTATATGCATCCTCGTTTTTTACAGTGCAGCTCCATTTTGAATGGAAGATTTTACCATACACTTCTATGTCTCCTATAAGATTTCCCTGACTTGATCTATGCCCACTTGGAATTACAAAAGCATCTTTACATTCCTCAATGCTGTTTCTATGTGCAGATCCGTTTATTTGGAACAACCCGAATGAGAAAGGTCTATTACCATCACATAAATCAATCCTTGAATAAGAATTTTTGTCCCCCGTGCTTTCTTTATTGCATATAATAGATGCTTGAGTAGCTACGGTCTTTGGAAAATAGTTTTTTAAATTATCCGGAGAACATGGTCCCGTTTCTACTATTTTGCATCCAGCTGAGCTTGTTTTTCTGTTTATTTCGGCTTTTTGCTCCTCGGTTGCGGGTAAAATCTCTATCGTCGCCACTGGCAAATTATCCAAACACGCACTTAGTAATTTTGGATTTATTGTATTTAAAATAAGGTAAGCACCTAAAGCTATAAAGAGTCCCAATAATGCATTTTTAATTGTGTCCTTACCAGCTTCTTTGGAAGAAATAAGGTCACTAGTCATATATTCTATTCCCCCCATCACTATCATTACCATAGCCAATACTGCAGCTATACCTATGACTAACTTAATCATTATGTTTAAATAATTTCCAAAAGGACATTGATTGGTCTTAGAAGGTAGTGTATCGAATTCTTCTGGAAATCCAGGCAAAGGAGCAAGAGGAGTATAAGTTGTATCCGTTTTTACTGGAGGTTCTTCTGGTGGGATATTTGTAGGTGTTGTGCAAATACCCTTGATTAAAATTTGTTTGGGATCGAGGCAATCTTTTATTGTTATTGGAATACTAGATTCGTATACTGTACCATTTAAAGTAGCGTTTGCTTTTAATGTGAAAGTTCCTTCTATTAGAGAATTATAATTAACAAAACAAGATGGTACTGAAGGAGGTAGGGGCAAAACACATGTTTTAGGATTAAGACCACCTTCATTCCCGATCGAGGAGAAGTATACTGTTTCACCACCCACTAAATTACTTGAGTTGTTTGTGACTGTTACTTTTGCAAGCTCTCCTATTTTCAAATTAACTTTTCCTGTTTGGGGATCAGATTTATCTGTAGAGATTATCAAAAAATTTTCTTGCGCAAAACTTTGATTAAAAGGAAAAAATAAACTAAATAGAATAGTAGTTAAATATGTTAGAGCTACTGTTTTTCTTCCTAATTGTTTAATTTTTTCTTTTTTTGACATAAAAATTGATTAACGCCCATTAGTAGACCAATGCCAAGCCTCCGTTTTTAAATTTAGTAGTTTGTGGATATTTGGATTATCTTTTAACCAAAGATAACACACATTGTCGCGTGTCTGTACGGATATTCCGTTGCAAGTAAAATCTATAGCTAAACCTGATTCGTGCATTGATGTTCCTGGTATTGCTGTTGGAACTCTACACTTGCTTGGTGGTGATTTATATATATCAGGACAACCATTAATAACTCTTAATTCTTCTGTTCTTTTTTTAGATCTCCACCCCCATCCAGATAACTTAAGTCCTTTCGCCTGAGCTTTGTCTATTATTTCTTTTACTTGGTTCGCGATTGTACTACATAAAGTTATTGTTCCACCGGAAGTACTGATTTTTGTTATTTCTCCAGTACAAGACCCTAATTTACCTGTTGGAGGTGTCTCGTTCAAACTGAAGTCAGAAGCTGTAGGTGGAGCCTCTTCTATTTCTATTACTGCTTCCGGCAAATTATCCAAACACGCACTTAGTAATTTTGGATTTATTGTATTTAAAATAAGGTAAGCACCTAAAGCTATAAAGAGTCCCAATAATGCATTTTTAATTGTGTCCTTACCAGCTTCTTTGGAAGAAATAAGGTCACTAGTCATATATTCTATTCCCCCCATCACTATCATTACCATAGCCAATACTGCAGCTATACCTATGACTAACTTAATCATTATGTTTAAATAATTTCCAAAAGGACATTGATTGGTCTTAGAAGGTAGTGTATCGAATTCTTCTGGAAATCCAGGCAAAGGAGCAAGAGGAGTATAAGTTGTATCTGTATTGACTTTTGGTTCAGCTGGAAGTATGTTTTTTGGTTCTTTACAAATACCTTCTACTATAATTTCTGACCCACTACAGGTTTTTATTATTATTGGTTTACTTGTAATTTCTTTAAAAATACTCCCATCTTCTAAATATATTGTTGCTTTTATTGTGAATGTTCCATCAATTAAAGATTTAAATTTAATATAACAAGAAGAAATTGGTTGATCGGGCAACGTACATTGTTTTGGATATATTGCTTCTTCGTTTCCTTCAACCTTAAAAGTTACATTTTTTTTTCCAGAATTACCCGACAAACTAGCTGTCACCATTGTTTCCTCCCCCCTTGTTAGGTTTAGATTCTTTTTTGCTATAGAAATTTGTAAAGTATTTGATGCATATTGTGCAAAACTTTGATTAAAAGGAAAAAATAAACTAAACAGAATAGTAATTAGATATATTAGAGTTATTGTTTTTTTGCAAACATTTCCTCGCATTTTGTTTTATAATTTTTTATAAGCTATAAGCTATAAGCTATAAGCTAAAAGCTAACTTGTAACTGTTTCTCCATACTTTGGAAAAGTGTCTTGGTATTATTGATAAGCACTTTGATTGTTGCACTTCCAGATTTTCCGGCTTCTGGTTTTATGGACAATATATTTTTGGGATTTGGTGTTTCTATTTTTTCTTTATTTAAAGACCAGTCAAAAGTTAGGTCTGAAGAATTTATGTTCTTTGGTGAAAAAAAGTAAGGTTCTATTGTTAGAGCTTCTCCTTCCCTATCTATTGTATATCCATCACTTAAAGTTGTTTCCCATTTTATACCCAGAGATGAATCGTTTTTATAAAAAAGTATTTTGGGGTTTACTGTTTTTAAATTTATTTTTCCAGAAGCGTTGGTTTTTCCAGAAATATCAGAGACTTTTACATTAACAATATTTTCTTTATCTAAATAGCTATTTTTAAATATAAAATAATTTTTCCCCCATCCAGAGGAATCAAGATTGGTGTTTCCATCTTTGCTCCAAACATAAGAAAGATTATTTACATTAACTTTTCCGTTCTGGTTTATTATATTTGGTATTGCTACTACTTTAAATATCCCTTGGCTAGGAGCCAATGCTTTTCCTTTATAAAAAGGAGGTGTATAAGAATCATAAGCTTCCCAGAGCATATCTACATTTGCTGGTATTATGGTTGTTGTTTTTGATAGATTTTGTCCATCAATCGTATCTATCGTAACAGATAAAATCATTGAAGATCCGGAAGCTCCTGTCTTAAAAGAAAAAGATTTTTTTCCAATTCCTCCACTTAATTCTTGATTATTTACTGACCAATAAATGTTTGCTTTATCGAGATTAATAGAATGGCTATTTAATGTAGCATTTACATTTTGGTTTGGGTTAGGATATTCCGGTGAAATACTAAGGACGATGTCTGTACTACGTATTTGAGCATTAGCAAAAAAACCCACAAAAGTGATAGCAAATATTAATATTGGAATTATGTATTTTTTCTGCATTTTGCTTTATAAATTATTTTGCATTTACTTTCTACCTGCCTACCGGCAGGCAGGCTTTATAAACTTTATGAACTTTCTACCTCTCAATTGTATCATTTTTCAAGCTATAAGCTAAAAGCTAACACCTATAAGCTATCTATCAGCTACTCCTCTCCGCTTCTTCTAAATCTTGTTTTGCTTTTTTGATTGATAGTATCTGAGATGGATCTGAAGTAATGATTTGATCTTCTGTATAAGAGGAAATGACTTTTATAGCAACATGTTTTAATCCAGCAAAGAATATACCTTCCCCTAACCCAGATTCCAAGAGTAGATATTTTTCTTCATCAGTTAAATTGAATGTTTTTTGGAGGACATCTATTGTTGTTGGTGATTGTTTGAGAAGGATTTGGATAGAAGAGTTGGTTATGATTGGCACACCATAAGGAGACTTCATAAAGTCTGCTGCATCTTGAGTGATAGTAGAAAGTCCTAAATAATATTTTCTACCTCGTTTTGCGATGGAATATAAGAAAGAAGCTGTATCTTCAGATTTCATCATCCACCATGCCTCATCAACAACAAGAAGACGTTTTTTCAAATTTTTACGTATAGTTATCCAGATATAATGCATAACGATATACATTGCTACTGGTTTTAATTCATCTTCCATATCACGAATGGAAAATACTACAAATTTTTTATTGATGTCTACATTTGATGGTCTATTGAGGAAAGTAGACCAAGTTCCTTTTGTATATTTAGCTAATCTTTGTATTACTGAATCACTTCCTTCCATACCCCCCAATGCCATTTCGAAATCTGAAAGTAGGGGTGGTTCAATATTTGAAAAATCCGAATCATGTGTTATATCTTTCATTGCGTAAGTTTCTGAAATAGCACGGTCTACCATAGAATCTTCTTCTGGCGTAAGTCCTCCTAGCATTAGTCTAAAAAGTCCGACTAGATTGATGATATTTGATCTCAATACATCTTCTGCTGATTCATCTTCACGTGGTATTGGCAAATCAAAAGGATTTATGTGGTGATCTGAAGAAAGAGAAATATTAAAATATCTTCCACCGACAGCTTCTGCCAGATATTCATATTCCCTTTCTGGGTCTATTACAATTATATCTATGTCAAACATTAGAGATCTTAGAATTTCTAATTTTGTGGCATAACTTTTTCCTGAACCAGATTTAGCAAATGTCACAGAATTATAATTTTCTAAAGAGAATCTATCAAAAATAACAAGAGAAGAGTTATGTCTGTTAACTCCATAGAGTATTCCCATATCGGAAGTTAAGTCAAAAGAAACAAATGGAAAAACACTAGAGAGTGGTTCGGAATTTAATTTTTGGTGGATATTTAATAAATCATTACCGAGGGGCATAACACTTTTGAAACCTTCTTCTTGTTGGAAAAGTGCTGGTTTAATATATATTAATTTTGATTCGAGTATTGATTTTATTTCATTTTCAATTTTGTAAAGTTCTAGTTCATTATCAGCATAGACTGTAATGTAAATACTGACATCAAACATTTTTTGTTGTGCTTGGATTAAATTATCACGAAGTCCTTCCAAGTCTTGATATGCAGTATCAAGCATTGGGTCACGAACCATTCCTTTTTTTTCACGTACATTGATTTGGCTTTGGACTTCAGCCACTTTTTTTTGAAATTGTCTCAGAGCGAGAGATGTATCTATGGGATGTATAAAGATTGAAACATCAAAGACTTTATCTAAATTAATTATTGGGGAAAACCAGTTGTCACTTAAAAATCTAGGATAAGAAATAATAAAAAAGGTACGAGCTATTTTGTCACCTAGATTTATGGATTTAGATTCTATTTTTAAGGCAGACGGTGCGACGATATCTTGAAGCTCTAATTTAGCTGATTTATATATTTCTTCTGGTAGTACTGATAAAAGAGAAGCATCTGCTCCTTTCTTTTCATCTGTTTTATTTTTTTTCCCTAATAATTTATTAAAAATACTCATATATTTAGTTCGTAAAGTTCATAAAGTATAAAGTTGTGATTTTGTATAATTTGTATTGCATTTGATTGTTTTTGACTTTATAAACTTGATTACTTTTTACTTTATAACTAGGGAAAAATAAATTTAGTTTTCTAAATTTATTTTTCCCTCTAACTCTCCTGGGTTGAAAACTTTATAAAATACTTCTACGACTTCTTCTGTTCCCAGTTGTGCAGATTTTATTCCACATCTTGAAAGTCCTTGTTGTATCACGCTTACTCTCTGTTCCAATTGAGACCTTTTTTCTTCAAAGTCTAATTGGTTTTTTAATTCTTCTTCTCTTTTATTTCTTTTTGAAAATAAATTTTTTAGTATTCCAGATTCTGGTTTTAAATTCATATGTGTATAAGAAACTACGACAAAGAAATTTTTGGCCATTATACTAACTGACTCAGTGAAATTTTTTATAAATTCTATATATTCTTTTGTTTGTAGTTTGAGCAACGGTTCATTTTGTACCTTCATTCTGTCTTCTAAGAGTAAAAGATAAGGTCTGATGTTTAATTTTCTTGATTGTATTGATATTTGTACAGAGAAATCTAAAGTATTCAAAAAATTCTGGAATTGGAGAATTGTAGCTTTTTGTTCTTCTTCTGATTTTAAAGACAAGTTGACTGAATTTGCGAGGACTATTGCTCTGAGCCCTCCATCTTTCAAGACTACAATACCATCACGGACTTCCTTGATTGGTACAAACTCTTGAGTTGCTTTTGCTTTTAATGACATTGTTAGCTTTTAGCTTTTAGCTTTTAGCTTTTAGCTTTAGGTTGATTCCCTATAAGCTATTAGCTATCAGCTATAAGCTGATTAATCACTTTTTTAAGTCCAGAACGTCTAAACTCCAAGCTAAATCTCGAAGCTTGCTCCCACTTAATTTGACTCCGTTTTGGTCCATCGTTTCCTTTTTTAATTCGGCTGTTGCCCTCATTTCTTGTTGTTCTTTACTTTTTACCTTAATGATATGTCTTTTCCAGATATAAAGTTTATCTTGCATAGCGTATTTTGCCCCAGCCTCTATCATATTGATGAAGGGTTTGCCGTTTGGATGGTAGAAAGTAAGTGCTGCTGACAACCCTGCCACAATCAAAATTGGTATTGCTCCGAGCCATATTCCCAATAATTTAAACAATATATAACATATTCCTGCACCACCTACTAAATAGACAAACTCCTTGAAGGTGAATGGGCCAAAAATTTTATCTTCTATTTCTAAAAATTGTGGTACTTTGAATTGCATAGGATAGCTTATAGGTTTTAGCTAATAGCTTTTAGCTTGTTAATTTACTAATCATAACATTTAACATTTTCATAACTTCTTCAAGAAGATTATCTATTCTATTATAGTTTAAAATCTTTGTTTTTAAAAGTCTTTTTGAAATTTCCAATTGAGTTTCTAGCTCAGCACCAGATCCATAAGACATTCTTAAAAAATGTACGTAATCAGCTTTAGTTCCCCTATATCTACCTTCAGCAATATTTGAGGATATTGATACTGCCGCTCTTCTGATTTGAGAGGTTAGACCATAAATTTCCTCCTTAGGAAACTTTTCTGTCAGTTCGTATATATTTACTACCAACTCAATGGATCTTTGCCAAACAATTAGTTCTTTATATGAATTTGCTGTTTTTTGCATTTAATTTTTAATTCTATAAGCTAAAAGCTATCAGCTATAAGCTAGAGAATTGTCTATTCAGGCAATTCTCTGTATGGGTCTACGTTTGAACTTTTAACTATTTCACTATTTGCACTTGAGTTTTTGGTGATATTTTCAAGCGAATGATCTGTCTCTACTGGTTCTATTTTGAAAGATCCTCCAAGTTTTTGTGCTAGTATCGGGTGTGTTTTTTCTTTTTCCAGATTCGTAATTCGCCCGCCTGCATCAGCCCAGCCCTCATCGCTATGCGAAGCGTTGCTGGCGGGTGTGCTGAAAGCACTGCGGGCAGGTAATTCGTAATTGTTAATTGATTCCGGTTTTTCTATGTGTTTTAGCATTTCTTCCCTGCTTTCTATTGGTCTTTCGAGCATAGTTTTAGATTCATCATCTTT
>Ga0210019_1002911_pt1 | contig 16088 bp, 12 predicted proteins | sample CryGeyCG2114_020_2_FD_183969 | JGI IMG/M metagenome (GOLD analysis project Ga0210019, IMG submission 183969) | Groundwater microbial communities from aquifer - Crystal Geyser CG11_big_fil_rev_8/21/14_0.20 (SPAdes) (version 2) | ecosystem: Environmental > Aquatic > Deep subsurface > Groundwater ...
AAAGCAAATACAATTGAGATTACGATTCGCATATCACAACTCCATTAAGTTAAGTTTTACATCACCCAAAAAACAGGAAGCCCCAGCATGTCTCTAATCTAGCATACTTATGATGCCAAATTAAATCGTATAAATTAATAGTGTTATATTTGATTCATCCCGGCAATAAGTTTATGATAAAATACTTCACAACAAAGCCTTGTATTTAATGATTTTTTCCGCCTGAATTTTCTCATGCCCGACGAACAAACCATTGACTTGAACAAACTGGTTGCCGATAAAATGGTAAAAGGGGTCGCGGATGTCTCCCTGGGCCTGGAAAATAAAAATCTGGGCGATGATGAGATAATGCGGCTGGCAGAAATGCAAGTTCTGGCCGAAGTGACCCATCTGGAACTGGGAGAAAATAATATCAGCGATAAAGGTTTAGCGGCACTTTGCCAATCCCCTTACACAAAAAATCTGAAATCATTAAATTTGAAATCCAATAACATAACAGAAGCGGGAGCTCAGTCTTTAGCCCAGGCAAGCAACCTGATGAAGCTGGAGCAATTGATTTTAAAATTTAACCGGATAGGGGAAGAGGGAGCAAAATTTCTGGCCCAATCGGAAACCCTTGTCAACTTGACCACATTAGACCTTTTTCGCAATCGGATTGGCGAGATGGGTTCCAAAGCTATTAAATCCGCAACAATTTTCCGAGGGGTGAGCCGTCTCAGGCTTGACTGAATTTTATATGGACTTAACCAGAGCCTATCCCCGCAGTCCCAAAATAAAAATGGCCGGTTTGGTGCAATTGGCGCGAATGATTGATAAAGCCCGTGCCTATAAGGAAAATCAGATAGCGGACTATATCTATCCCTGTCCACTTGATAAAATCATCCTGAACTTTCTGCGCATCGACTCCGATGTTTTCGCAAATAAAGCTATGGAATGCAAAGACGAAGAAATCAGGGAATGGGCCAAGGATATATTGAAAAACAAAAGGGACGAGGAGTTCGAGTTTATCAACAACCAGATACTTGAACGTAGCCCGGACTCTGAAGACCGACTGAAATATTTTTATGAAACTCGCGACCGGATTGACCCCACCAGAACAGATATCAACACCTGGGTTGATCTTCTGGATCTGGAAGAAGGCCGGTTACCGCCAAATTAGTTTTTTCAAAATATTTTTCCTGTTCATTGACTGCCCACTTTTACCAGTCTATTCCCCCGCTTGACGTTATAACGATTGTCCATGAAAAAATCACTAAAAAACCAGAAACCCGCCAGGTTAAAAAAGAAAAAAGAAGGTTCCCGGTTCAGAAAAATTTTCTTTATCACTTTTTATTCCTTAACTCTTTTTTGTTTAGTCGCAGGCTTTGCCGGAGCGGGATTTATATATTTCCACTATTCCAAAGACCTGCCCGATGTTCGTGAATTAAGAGATTACCACCCCAGCACCATCACCCAGATTTATTCCAGCGGAGATGAAAAAATTGCCGAATTTTACATAGAAAAACGCATCATGGTCCCTCTGGAAGATATCCCCCTGTCTTTGAAGCAGGCCTCTCTGGCCGTTGAGGATTCCAATTTTTATTATCACTTTGGCATTGATCCTAAAGCTATTTTCAGGGCTTTTATCACCAACCTGAAAGCTGGCTATGTGGTTGAAGGAGCGAGCACCATCACCCAACAATTGTCCAAAACACTGTTTTTGTCCAGGGAACGCACATTACCCCGAAAGATTAAGGAAGCAATTCTGTCTGTCAGGCTGGAACTGGTTTTCACCAAGGATGAGATACTCGAAATGTATCTCAACCAGATTTATTACGGCCATGGCAGTTATGGTGTCGAAGCCGCCGCCCGCACCTATTTTGGCAAAGGTGTTGCCGATCTAACCATAGCGGAATGCGCCATGATTGCCAGTCTGCCAAAAGCCCCCAATCACTACTCGCCGTATAAAGACCCTGAGCGTGCTCGAAATAGAAGAAATCATACCCTCAACAGAATGGCCTATCTCTCTTTTATCACCAAAGAGGAAAAGGAAAAAGCCTTGAATGAGGAGTTCCATCTGGGTGAAGTCACCGACATGCTCAACAAGGCGCCTTATTTTGTGGAACATATACGGCAATTTCTTGAAGAGAAATATGGCAGTACTAAACTTTATCGCGGCGGTTTAAAAGTTTATACCACTCTCGACATTGATATGCAGGAGTCTGCCCAAAAAGCCATTATAGAAAATTTAAGAATCGCTGATAAACGATATGGATACCGAGGCCCATTAGGCACCCTGTATTTATCCAAAGGGGAGCAGGCCATTCAGGAAGACCTTACTAAAATGAACCATTTTGAGGAAGGCAAAGGCATAATTGAGGGAGAGATTATCAAAGGTGTTGTTTGGTCGGTGGGGGAAAAACAGGTAGAGGTTCTTTTAGGAACCGACGTGGGGACCATTGATATTCTCGATATGAACTGGGCAAGGCCTCCCAATACCCGACTGGATGGACAATGGGCAAAAATCCTGAGTCCCAGTGAGGCTCTTGCGCCGGGAGATTTAATTTTGGTAAAACCCCTGGGGATTAATGATCGGGGCTGGGCATTGGCCCTGGAACAGGAACCGGATGTGGAAGGAAGCCTGGTCAGTCTGGATCCTAAAACCGGGCATCTCAAAGCCATGGTCGGAGGCTATGACTTCTCCAAGAGCCAGTTTAACCGGGCTGTACAGGCCATTCGTCAACCCGGCTCCGCTTTCAAACCGATTATTTATGCCGCGGCCATTAAGGAAGGCTATTCTCCTGCCAGCATCATCATAGACTCACCCATAATTTTCAAGGAAAAAGAAGATGCTTTTGATAAATGGAAACCGGTAAATTTTGAGGAAAAATTTTTCGGGCCAACATCTTTGAGAACCGCCCTCACCCACTCGCGCAATGTGGTAACAGTCAAACTCATGCAAAAAATCGGCATAAAAGGAACCATCAACCTGGCTAAAAGTTTGGGGATCTCAAGCAATCTGGAGCCAAACTTGTCCATTTCACTCGGGTCGTCAGGGGTGACACTTTTCCAACTCACCTCTGCCTATTCAGCATTTGCCAATAATGGAACCCTGGTTGAACCAGTAGCAATCAGAAACATTCAAAATCGCAATGGAGAAATTTTATACACACCCACTCCCAAAAAAACCCAGCCGATTTCGCCAAGCATCGCTTATATCATCACAAGTTTATTGCAAAGTGTTGTCGAAGAGGGAACCGGGAAAAAGGTTAAAGCGCTTAATCGACCTGTGGCAGGAAAAACAGGAACCACCAATAATTACATAGATGCCTGGTTTATGGGTTACACACCAGAACTTGTAACAGGGGTTTGGGTCGGTAAGGACAAAGATGAATCCTTGGGGAGAAATGAAACAGGGTCGCGTGCCGCCATACCCATCTGGTTGCAATTCATGCAGGATGCTCTTGTCAATAAACCGGTCACCAACTTTGAAGTCGCAAGGGATGTCCAGTATTTAAAAATCCAGCCGGAAACCGGTGAACCCGCCTTATTTGACGAGCCTGGCTCCGTGTTTGAAATTTTCTTGCAGGATCATCTCCCCGAAAATGAAAAACCTTTCACGGAAAACTCGCTGGAAGGAACATTTTAAGTTAATGGAGTCTTTGACGGCAACGGTCAAGATTTCTGCTCAATGGTTGATCCCGGCTAATTTTGCTGAATGATTTTATTTCCTTTTACGGTCAATGCAAAAATGTTTTTCTCGGAGTCGCCAGATGGAAGCAAGGTCGTACTTCCCGTAACACCATGAAAGTTTTTAACAGCTTCCATGCTTTTCTTCATCTTGATTCGGTTATCGGCGCCCGCCATGATATTTTGTATGACTATGTTTGCCGCGTCAAAAGCCTGGGCCGACAAGGAAGATGGCTTTTCACCAAAATTGGTTATAAAGTCTTGAACAAATTTCCTGACCTCTACCTGATGTGAATCGGGAAAGTAACCGTCTACAAAGTAAACGCTCTTTAAATATTTCCCGCTCATTTCGACCAGTTCGGGAGAATTCCACCCATTAGTCCCCAGCAGGGTAGCCGTATTAACATTATAAAAGGCCAATTGTGGAATAATCAGCCCCACTTTGTCATAAACCCCTGGAATAAAAATGGCATCATAACTCAATTCCAGCGAAACTTTCAGGTTTTCAATATTATTCTCCGACCAATGCCCCATATCAATTAATGGTCTGGACAAAACGGAAGGATCACTGAAGTCTTTTGGGGCGCTCTCGGTCAGCAACATTTCGCGGGCAATCTTTTCCAAATCATCATCCTCAACGCCCCCTAATTCCAGAACTTGCTTTTTGAAATCATTCTGCGAGCGATCATATCCGGCAACGGCAACAACCTCGCCGCCCAAGGCTTCCACTTCCTTTATGAAAGTATCTTTCAATTCCACACCAAAAGGCTCAAAGGGGTGAAGAACAGCAAATCTTTTCAATTGCAGTGTATTGACCGAATACTCAGCTAGAAATTTAGCCTGAATCTCTCGGGTCAGGGCATTGCGGAATATAAATGGATTTTCATCCACCAGTCCACGGGTTGAGGCTGTGGGTGAAAATATGGGAATTTGAAATTTGCGGGCAACCTCACCGGCAATTTGAACCTCCTCGCTCAACAAGGGACCAATGATACCCACAACGTTGGGCAATCCCGCCAATTCGGCTAAAACTTTATCTATCTGCAATTGGTTTCCCGAATCCTTTACCTCTAATGCCAGTTTTTCACGGGCTTGATAGGGTAACTGATTCACCGCGAGTTGAATTCCCTGAAGCACCCTTTGCCCGGTGAGAGCCAGTTTTCCGGTCAAGGGAAGAACCACCCCAATTTTAATTTTAGTTCCAGTATCTACCTTAATTTGATTCAACCAGTTTTCCATCTCAATTTTTCGGGGATGCGTGGGAAAATCCGCAACAAATCTTTCCAGGCTTGCCACGTAGTTAGCCAAATCCCCGGCCCCCCTGAAAAAAGATATCCTCCGCAACAATAAAAGATCTACCGGAAAACCATTGCCGAACTTTTGAATCAAGGCTGGAACTTGAGCGTCCCCAAGTTTTTCGTTTATCAAGTTTTCAGCAACCTCCACGGCAAACTTGCCAATCTCTTCATTACCAATCTGGCCATGGACTTCTTTCAATCTGGCAAGAGCCTTTTCATAATCCATTCGCGCGGCATCAATTCTGGCCAAATAAACCATAATCTCCCATTTACGCTTCTTATCGGGAGAGGATGACAGAACCATTTTAAACATGGACTCTGCATTGTCATAGTCCGCCAATTCATAATGGCAAACGGCCTTGTTAAACCTTGCTGAATTTACCAAAAGAGAATCAGGGAAACTCTGCAAAAGAATTTGATAAAATCGAACTGCGGTGAAATATGAGCGGTTTGTTTGATCTATCCAACCAAGGCGGAACAAGGCCTGGTGACGCCTTTCGCCTAAGGGCTTTTGCAGTAAATATTCATGGTAAAGCGGCTTGGCCGCAAGAAAATCTCCCGAATGAAACAGGTATTCGGCCTGCAAAAAAGGATCCTCCGGCAAAACAGGTTTGGCTTTTTCCATGTTGCCATCCCCTGAAACATTTTCGTCAGAGCCTGCATAGGCCACTCCACAAAGAGTGAGCAAAAAAAACAAAATAAAATTAATCATTACTTTTTTAATCAATCGAATTTTGAACCCCCGCTAATTTCCATCTTTCGGTTTATCTTTTAATTTGTGTTTTTCAATTCGATACCTCATTGAACGGAAACTAAGGTTCAATGCTTCTGCCGCTTTATTTATGATGCCATTAGACCGCATCAAAGCATTGGCAATAATTTTTTTCTCGATTTGGTCCAGGGTCTTTTCCAAATCTATGTCACTCTGGCCCAGTGCTGGAACCTGAATTTTATCGGGAGACAATTGTCCGAGAAGTTCATCCGGCAGACTGGTTTTGCGGATTCTTTTTTCTGTTTCAAGGACCACAGCCCGTTCAATAACATTTTCCAATTCCCTGACATTTCCCGGCCAGGCGTACCGCTCAAAACATTTCAAAGCTTCCGGGTCTATGCCTTTAATATGGGTTTTATTGTGCCGGGCATTATACTTATTGATAAAAAATTCCACCAAATCAGGAATATCTTCCTTGCGCTCCCTTAAAGGAGGAAGATGAATGGGAATGACATTCAGCCGATAATACAAATCTTCACGAAAGGATTTTTTTTCAACTAACTCCGAAAGATTGCTGTTTGTCGCGGCAATAATTCTCAAGTCTACCGGAATGGACTGGGTGCCCCCCAATCTCATAATTTCATTCTCCTGGAGAACTCTCAGCAGTTTAACCTGGGTCGATAATGGGGCATCGCCAATTTCATCGAAAAAGAATGAGCCTTTATTGGCTGATTCCATTAATCCCAGTTTCAGAGAATCAGCGCTGGTAAATGCTCCTTTCTCATACCCGAACAACTCACTTTCAAGAAGGTTCTCCGGCAGAGCCCCACAATTGATGGAGACAAAGGGATAATTTTTTCTACTACCATTAAAATGGATGGCCTTCGCAATGAGTTCTTTACCGGTACCACTTTCACCTGTGATTAATACAGTTGCCTTGCTTTGAGCCACTTTTTCCACAAGGTCAAAGATTTTCTGTATTGGTCCAGATTTTCCTATAATATTTGAAATCTGAAAGCGCTCACTCAATGCGGTCTTTAAAAACCGGTTTTCCTGAGCAAGCTTGCGCTTATCCAAAGCGTTTTTGACAATCAGTTGAATATCTTCGATTTTAAAGGGTTTGGAAATATAATCATAGGCCCCCTTTTTCATGGCTGTCACAGCCGTTTCCGCGGAAGCATAAGCCGTCATCATCACAACGGGAGTATCGGGGAGAGAATTTCGGGCCGCATCCAAAACATCTATGCCATTAGAGCGGCCCATGCGGATATCGGTTAATACCAGATCAAAATTTTTTTCATTTATCAGCTTAATGGCTTTTTCGACGCTGGAAGCGGTGACAACCTGATAACCTTCCTCTTCAAGCATAATGGCCAGGAAGTCCCGCAGGCTTTTTTCGTCGTCCGCAACCAGAATGAAACTCATATCAAGATTTTATCGCCATTATTATCTGCAAATCAATAAAGGTTCATAAAAACTTTTGTGGGAAGCATATTCCAACATCAACGATTAAAGGTTTCCGCATAAAGTTTTAAGCGCAGGGCATTGAGTCTTATGAACCCTTCCGCGTCATTCTGGCTGTAACCATGACTCGCCTCGAAGCTGGCGATATTCTGGTTATACAACGATTTTTCAGCTTTCCGGCCTATGACAATACAGTTACCTTTATATAATTTCAGCCTGGCCAGGCCGGTAACATTAGCCTGGGCATGGTCCATGGTTTTCTGTAGCAACTCCCTTTCGGGTGAAAACCAGAAGCCGTTATAAATCATCCTGGCGTAGGAGGGAATCAGAGAATCCCGGATAAAGGCAACCTCACGGTCCAGGGTAATGGATTCAACCGCTCGATGGGCTTCTTGCAAAATCGTTCCACCCGGGGTTTCGTAGACCCCGCGTGACTTCATCCCCACAAAACGGTTCTCTACAATATCAATACGACCTATTCCATTTTCTCCACCATATTGGTTAAGCTTCTCCAGCAAGGTGGCGGGACTCATCCTTTCCCCATTTACGGCAACCGGATTTCCCTGTTCGTATGCAATCTCAATGATGGTCGGCTTATCGGGTGCCGCTTCAGGGTTTGTCGACAACAAAAACATATCGTCATGGGGTTCATACCAGGGATCTTCCAGCACCCCTCCCTCATAGCTGATGTGAAACAAATTACGATCCGTACTATAGGGTTTGGCTTTGGTAACAGGAACGGGAATCCCGTGCTTCAAGGCATAATCAATCAACGCTGTTCGGGAGTTAAGATCCCATTCACGCCACGGAGCAATGATCATTATTTCTGGATTGAGCGTGTGATAAGCCAACTCAAAGCGAACCTGATCGTTGCCTTTACCGGTCGAACCGTGCGACACCCCATCGGCGCCCTCCATATTCGCAATTCGTATCTGCTCTTTGGCAATCAAAGGCCGGGCAATGGAGGTCCCCAGAAGATAATTATGCTCATAAAATGCATTGGCCCGAAGCATGGGGAAGACAAAATCGTGGATAAACTCTTCCCGCAGGTCCTCAATATAAACCTTGCTGGCCCCGGTTGCGAGAGCCTTTTCCCTTACCGGCTCCAATTCCTGCCCCTGCCCGACATCGGCGGCAAAAGCTATGATTTCACAATCATATTTTTCTTTAAGCCATTTGATAATAACAGAGGTATCCAGTCCGCCTGAGTAAGCCAATACAATTTTTTTAAATTTTTTAGTTCCCATAACTGCTTTCTTTCCAAGTTAGAGAATCCGGTAGAAATCCCGAATTCCAATAATGATCAACTCACAAAACAAGGGCGTACCGGGCGGCTCCCTGCAAAGGGGCAGACTCATCCATCACTACTTTCACAGGGATTTCCGAAAGATACTTTTCGAATCTGCCTTTGGAAAGAAATGCTTCCATAAACCCTCCTTCTTGCAACAAGGGTATTATCTTTGGCGCAATCCCTCCACCAAGATAAACCCCACCCTCTGACAAATACTGCAACGCCAAATTCCCCGCCAAGGCTCCATACAGGGAAATAAATAGTTTTACCGTTTTTTCACAAATCGGAGAAGTTTTTGCGATGGCTTTTTCAACAATATTAGCGGGAGAATCGGCGGGCTCTTGCTCCTCGGTTTTAAAAAACTCATAAATATCCAATAAGCCCGGCCCTGATAATACGCGCTCTATGCTGACCCGCGAATATTTTTTTTGCAGAAAAAACAAAAGCTCCGCTTCGAGCGTATTCCGGGGAGAAAAATCACAATGCCCCCCCTCAGAGTCCATAACTATATAGTTCCCATTTTTATCAGGAACTAAAAAAGCCTGTCCTAGGCCCGTGCCCGCTGAAACAACGGCAATCCTTCCTTCATTTACCGGAGTTCCGTTTTGAAGGACCTCAAAAGCTACAGAACTCAAAAAAGGAACTGCGTATGCTGTCGCGGCTAAATCGTTAATCAGCCAGACAGCAGACAGCCCTAAATGTTTCCTTAAATCCTCTGAATCAACAACCTGCCACGAAAGGTTGGTCAGTTGGCATTTACCCTCAACGACCCTGCCGGCCACGCCAAAACAGGCCTTCTCAACCTTTGCATCGTAGTCCTTTAAAAAGTCATCCAACACCTGCCCGATACCAGAAAAATTCCGGCTTTCATAACACTTTTGCCTTATTCTCGTTTTGCCATCAAAAAGAGCCAGGTTAACCTTGGTTCCTCCGATATCGCCCGCCAGTATCATCTGAGAAAAGAACAGATGCGTTCATCCAAGGCATTCTGGTCTTTGGTGAAGGACTGCAATGCCGATTGCGTCATCAAGTCATCCAACGGAACGGTTTCCGGCCAGGCAGACAGGTTGGGAATTTTCCCATGATCCTGAATTTTCTTTAAGTCTTCATCGCTGAAAGGATGAAACAGGTTAACCCCTCGGGCACTCGCCATTTCAGCCAGTTGATTTCCATCCATGGAATCCAGTCCCGGTGTGGAAACCAGAGCATTCACAAAATCTTCAAACTCATCAGACAGTTCCCAAAGCTCAGGAAAACGTTTCGCAAGGGCATGTTGCGGATCAATCCCCGGTTCAATGGCAGAATCGACATGGCACAAAACCTGTTCGGAGGATTTCCCCGACTCCTGAAACTCTTTCATAGCCGCAGGGGGAATGGTCAACACATCAAGCCCCGCCAGAAAAGCCACCTGCTCTCCATTTCTAATGCTGGCGGCAATCAATCGCGAACTAACATCTTTATGCCTGGCCCGCACTGACCGCAACACCCGTTGGGTCGCCAGAGTCACTTTTTCACCCACCAGTTCCCCTGTTCCGGCATTGTGGTCTATAACCACTTGATTCAACCTGCCCAAAAATACATTCACATAATCGGGATTAGACAAACGGGCCGCGAGATAGTTTTGCCGGACTGAAAACCCTAAAGTAAAGTTTATGGGAATCCCTTCCTGCCTTAAAGTGCGAACCGCCAGATATCCCTCAGGGGTCAGAGGCACTTTGATCGTGAAATATTCCGGGCAAACCTTGTAATACCGACGGCCAAAATGAAGGGTTCGTTCCAGACTCCGGGACACAGCCGGGTGCAACTCCACACTGACTTTCACTTTAAAAGCCTGGACCAGACGCAGGGCGATTTTGCAATTAATCACAAACCCTACCTCCAGGGTCATTTCTTCTTCAGACAACTCCAATCCCTCCTGCCTGATTTTATGGATGGTGTCTTCAATGACCTTGTCCATGACTCCGCTTTGCACGACCTGGTTTGCCAGGGTGTTATTAGTAGTCAAAGCCGTGAGCTCATCCTTCCAGATTGCCTGAGCTTTTTCTAACTCGCCAGTGTCAATCCACACCTCACTGCCAAGAGCTTTCAGCCGGGCCAATAAAGGGTCAGATTCGTTGCGCGGCGACTCCCCTTCAATTTTTTCAAAGGCCAACTCATGCATAACCTCTTCCAGCTTTTGGCTCACAGTATCCATGTATTTATCCTTTCTAAAACCCGGGTTTCCCCAAAAGCTTGAACATGTTTTTCTTATAAAACTCCACACCAGGCTGGTCAAAAGGGTTTACCCCATTCAAGTAGCCTGTCATTGCAACCGCTCTTTCAAAAAAATAAAACGCCTGCCCCAAAGAGTATGGCGAACGATCTTTAATTTTCAACGTCATGTTGGGAACGCCACCCTCTTTGTGCGCACTTGCCGTTCCCAGCCAGGCTTTCTCATTAACCGCATCCAGGGTTTCACCTGCGAGGTAGTTTAAACCGTCCGCATCATTTTTAAAAGCGGGTATTTTCAACTGCCTGCGGGAGGACTCAAGAACTAAAAAGGTCTCAAAAATATTGCGATTTCCCTCTTGAATCCATTGCCCCATGGAATGAAGGTCTGAGGTGAACTCCACAGACGAGGGAAAAATCCCCTTCAAATTCTTGCCTTCACTTTCGCCAGCCAATTGTTTCCACCAATCCGCCAAATAGCTAAAAGCAGGCTGAAAAGTTGCCAGAATTTCGGTGGTTTTCCCCTTTTTATAAAGCAACTGACGCGTCACAGCATAATAGTAGGCATCATTTTGATCCAGAGAGGGGTTTGAATACAATTTTTCAGCCTGGCGAGCCCCCTCCATCAACTCCTGAATATTGATCCCCGCCACCGCCATGGGGAAAAGCCCCACTGGGGTTAATACGGAATACCGGCCTCCAACATCATCTGGAATCACAAACGTCCGGTAACCCAATTCATCGGCAAGACTTTTTAAAGCTCCTTTGCTGGAATCTGTGGTGACGACAATGCGATCCCGAGCAACGTCAGCGCCGTATTTATTTTCCACCATCTCCTTCAGCAACCGGAAAGCAATAGCAGGCTCCGTGGTGGTGCCTGACTTGGAGATCACATTGAGAGAAACATCCCGCCCCCCTACCAGGTCAAAAAGGTCCGCATGGTAATCCGAGCTGATATTCTGCCCGGCAAAATATATTTCCGGACCCCCATGCCTGCCAAACTGATTGAAAAAGGAAGAACTGAGAAAGGAAATGCCAGCCCGCGCTCCCAAATAAGACCCGCCTATACCGACAACGATAAAAGCATCACAGACATTGCGGAGCGAATCCGCAGTAGACTGTATATCAGCCAAAACGGAATCAGATACACCAGAAGGCAGGTGCAACCAACCCAGATAGTCCGATCCCAAACCAGTGCCTTTCTCCAACTGGTCATGACAAAGGCCGACTTGCGACTGGTAATCATTAACCTCCTGATCAGAAATGAAGGGCTGTAGGTTTTCACAATCAAGGGAAAGGTTTGGCATAAGAATGTCCTTTTATCTTTCCAGTTTAGTAAATTTAGATCCTTCCAGGGTCAAATTATACATTAAACCTTTCTGGCCAAATACAAATGCGACAATGGGTTCTTTAACATTGATCGTGTCCAGAGAATCCCCCATGCCCAAAGAGATCAATGCCACGGATCCATCCACTCCGGCTTTCCAGCCATCGCTGTCCCTAAACCGCTTCAAAGCCCCCTCTTCGGTAAAGACCAAAACAATGGATTTTGCCTGAGCACCCAGTTGAAACCCTATAGAAGCCGCCATCGTATTATAATAATCGACGGTCTTACCGCCAATACGCAGAGCCCCCTCTCCATATTCGCCGCCAATGCCAAGTCCCACTTTAATAACCGAAGGAAAAACCAAAACCCCTTTGGCTTTTTTTATAAAGCTGTCTGCACCTGGAATTTCCTTGTTGAATCGTTCCAGTGTAACGTCAACACTCACATCTATTTCTTTGGCAGTTTCCGCAAAAGACAGGCTGATGGGTAACATTAAAATTGCCGCCACCAAAACCAATTGCTTAAAACCGGAAGCCATTGCCCGCCTCGCAGGCACGGAATATTTATTAATCATCCTTTGGAGCCTTTCAAGTTAGAATTTTTCAGAAGACTTTCTCCCACAAACAGAATCTTGATAAATACATAAACTGACAATACAAAAACCCTGCCATTTAACGGGGAACCCCCCAGGCTAACCCCTAACAATTAACATTCAAAAATTAATCATAACTAATTGAATTAAAATACTAATTTTAAAATAAAAAATAAAGTATTTAAAAAATAACAGGTTCTGTTAATATAAGCATACAGCAGACACGCAATACCTATCTCTTAATATGAGGAGGTGCCATATGTTCTACGAAACAAGAATTTTCGATGCTCACGGAAACCTCAAACAAATCATTTCAGCCCAAGAGATCCAACACCGGCACTGGCAAAATTTCACACAATCAGAAGAAAATTTAAGCGTTTATCCGAGAAAAAATTCGTCTACATCGGCCAGAAAAATGAGGACCCCATACACAGGCTTATCGCTGAACCACCATTAATAAACCAGACAGATTTATAGCAGACTTTTAGTAAAAATAAAACTGCCCGGACCATTGTCCGACTCTACTATTATCCTATCCCCTTCTCCGAAATCTCCATTCAGGATTTTGAGAGATAACGGATCCTGAAGATATTTCTGCACCGCTCTTTTTAATGGGCGCGCGCCAAAAACCGGATCATAGCCTTTCTCTGCCAACACTTCCTTAACCTTGTCAGACAGGACAAGAGACATGTTTTTCTCAGAGAGGCGTTGCCGCAAGCCCTCAAGTTGGACCTCAACAATGTCCCGAATTTGGTCGCGGGTTAAATTGCGGAAAATAACGATATCATCAATCCTGTTGAGGAACTCGGGCCGAAAATGATTGCGCAACTCCTGGCGCACTGCCTCTTGAATCCGTTCATACTGATCCTGCCAAATTGTGCTGGATTCAGCCTCTTTGGCTAAAGCCTCCAGCCCTGCTTCCTCAATCAGTTTTCCACCCAAATTAGAGGTCATCAGAACAACCGTGTTCCTGAAATCCACCGTCCTTCCCTGGCCATCCGTCAAACGCCCTTCATCCAATATTTGCAGGAAAAGATTGAACACATCAGGGTGTGCCTTCTCGATTTCGTCAAATAAAATGACGCTATAGGGGCGACGCCGAACATGCTCAGTGAGATAGCCTCCCTCTTCAAAACCAACATATCCTGGGGGGGCTCCGATGAGCCGGGCCACAGAATGCTTTTCCATATACTCCGACATATCTACCCGGACCATGGCTTTTTCCGTTTCGAACAGAAATTCCGCCAGAGTCCGGGCCAGTTGGGTTTTTCCCACGCCTGTAGGCCCCAGGAACATAAAACTCCCTATAGGTCGGGAAGGGTCCTGCAAACCAGCCCTGGCACGACGAATAGAGTTGGAAACTAAACGAACCGCATCATCCTGACCAATGACTTTTTGATGGAGAACATTCTCCATTTGGAGCAGTCTTTGTTTTTCAGACACCAGCATTCTCTCAACGGGAATACCCGTCCAACGCGAAACGATCTGTGAAATATCTTCCTCACCCACTTCTTCGTTAAGCATTTTTTGCGTGTCCTGGGCCTCGTTCAGGGCATTTTCCAGTCCCTTCAATTCGTTGTTCAACCGGGGAACAACTCCAAACTTAAGTTCAGCCGCCCGTTCCAGTTGCCCATCCCTTTCTGCCGCCTGACATTCCTGCATGGCCTCCTCCAGCTTGGCTTTCAGAGCCCGTTTTTCAGCAATGATTTTTTTCTCGCTTTTCCACTGCTCTTTAAGAGAGGAACACTTATCATTCAAGGCAGAAAGTTCCTTTTCTATATTTTCCAGCCTTCGGGCTGACTCGCGGTCGGATTCCTTTTTAAGGGCCTCCCTCTCGATTTCCAGCTTAGTGATATTTCTCTGGAATTCATCTATTTCGACCGGCAAAGAATCGATTTGCATTTTCAAGCTGGAAGCCGCCTCATCAATCAGGTCAATGGCCTTATCCGGAAGGAAGCGGTCGGCGATATAGCGATGCGACAAGCGGGCCGCCGCCAGAATGGCAGAGTCCTGGATACGGACTCCATGGTGGACTTCATACCTTCCCTTCAGTCCCCGCAAAATAGACACCGTGTCTTCAACACTGGGCTCCCCGACCGGAACAGGCTGAAACCGGCGCTCCAGCGCCGCATCTTTTTCAATGTATTTGCGGTATTCCTTGAGAGTGGTAGCCCCAACGCAATGCAGTTCTCCACGCGCCAAAGCTGGCTTGAGCATATTGGATGCATCCATGGAACCTTCAGCAGACCCGGCCCCCACCAGAGTATGGAGCTCGTCGATAAAAAGAATGATTTCACCTTGTGAGCTACTGATTTCCTTGAGTACCGATTTCAACCGGTCTTCAAATTCGCCACGATATTTACTCCCTGCCACCAATTGGGCAAGATCCAGCATGAGGATGCGTTTTTCCCGTAAACCTTCGGGAACATCACGGTTCACCACACGTTGCGCCAAGCCTTCAATGATGGCAGTCTTTCCCACACCCGGTTCGCCAATCAGCACCGGGTTGTTCTTGGTCCGGCGGGAAAGCACCTGAATCACTCGACGGATTTCTCCGTCCCTGCCTATTACCGGGTCGAGCTTACCGAGTCGAGCCGATCGTGTCAGGTCAACACAAAATTTATCCAGCACCTGATACTTGCTTTCGGGGTTGGGGTCCGTCACGCGCTGGTTTCCACGAATGGTTTGCAAAGATTTCAGCAAATCTGCCCGTTTAAGGCCAAGTGACTTGAAAACTGCATTGGCTTTCTGGTGATCAGCAACAGCCAGCAGGATATGTTCGGCGCTGAGAAACTCGTCTTTCATGTTGCGGGCTTCTTGTTCGGCTTTGCGGACCACTTCATTCAAGGTTTCGGATATATAAACCTGCCCCCCACCAGAAACTTTTGGAAATTTTTCCACCTTGGCCCGCAGGGACTCTAAAACCTGATCCGGATCAACTCCAACTTTTTTAACCATGGCCCGGGCAATGCCGTCAACATCCTGAAAAAGACTCATCAACAGATGTTCGCATTCCAAAGCTTGTTGGGATTCCGAAGAGCAAAAAGACTGGGCAGAAGAAAACGCCTCCTGCAGTTTAATGGTCATCTGGTCAAAACGCATAGTCTCACCTCAAAATGGAAATTCACGCTCTCTTAATGAGATATGACTGGAAACAAAAATGTCAAGGTGGGCAAATTTTAAAGAGTAAATTAGCCGTAGGGGCGAAAAATTTTTCGCCCCTACAACCCCCCTCAATACCCTTGCAGGGCATTAAGCCAAATGAAGATGACACCAAAAGGGCTTGGGGGATTTGCTTTTTTGTTTTTCTCAGGTTTTATACTCCCCCTTCTCCGAAGGGGGCTGGGGGGATTTGCTTTTTTGTTTTTCTATGAAATCTTCAACTCTTTTCAATCTGCCCACTAATTCCGGGGAAGATCAGATCACACAACCCCCTAAATCCCCCTTGTCAAGGGAGGGGAGGAGTTTTTCTCTGCGTTCCTCTGTGTCCTCCGCGGTGAAAAAGTTTTCGATTTACCGCAGAGGAC
>Ga0210019_1002912_pt1 | contig 16084 bp, 20 predicted proteins | sample CryGeyCG2114_020_2_FD_183969 | JGI IMG/M metagenome (GOLD analysis project Ga0210019, IMG submission 183969) | Groundwater microbial communities from aquifer - Crystal Geyser CG11_big_fil_rev_8/21/14_0.20 (SPAdes) (version 2) | ecosystem: Environmental > Aquatic > Deep subsurface > Groundwater ...
TTTTAATCGCATAAGCCAGAAATCTCAGCACTTTAGTGCGTGAGATGAATGGCTAAGTTTTTCTACTTGTAAAATAAAAAAAGCGTGGCGAACGAAATTTTTTGCGCCACGCACTAACCTCCTCAAGTTAGCGTGAGCTTTCTTCGCCGGAGACACAAAATGGCACTTGAAATCAAACACCATGCGCACAAGGTCGGCGTGAATGTGCATCATCTTGAATGGTGCACAAAATACAGATATAAAATATTTAAGCAGGACAAGTATAAAAACTTATGCGAAGAAATTCTAAAAAAAACAGCGCAAAGGCACAGAATAATAATTAGGGAGCTTTTTGTAATGCCTGAACACATACATATCAGTGTAGAAACACCACCAAGCATGAGCCAAAGCAAAGCATTACAACTTCTGAAAGGAAATCTCAGCTACCAACTTTTCAGGCAGCAACCAAAATTTAAATTGAGATATCCGCGAGGACATCTTTTTAGCCCAGGAGCTTATGCAAGCAGCGTTGGATACAACACAGTAGAAACAGTTGATGAATATATAAAAAATCAAATGAATGTGCACCAAACTTCCTTAAGCCACTTCACAGGAAGCCCCGCACTTTAGTGCGGGGAGGATGTCACCTTAACAGTAGTAAAAATAGAAAGCTTTATAAACAATTAATATACTTATTAAATAAAAATGCTGGCTTTCCCCCAAAATTACAAAGAAAAAAAAGAATTAGTTGATTATCTTAGTAATCTTAAATCCAGTTTCAAGTCTGATTTAAATAAAATCATAGATTTTCCCTTATCTGGGCATCTCAGTAGGGATAAAAAACTAGAAAGAATAATCAACTCTGCCAAGAAAAAATATGAAGAAATATCTATTAATGACAGGTTTTTACTTTCTTGGTTTATGAATTTCACCCATGAAAACCTTTTATACAATCAGGAGTTAAACCCAAACATCAAATCAGAATTTATTATTGATTATGATATTACTAGGCCTAATAGCAGTATAAACCAAAATATAGAGTTAAATATTGAAGATAACCTAAAAAAAGAAATGGAATCAACAACTGATTTTAAATTTACAGAAAACCAGATTAGAAAACAGCAAAATTTTACAAAAGAGTATATGAATGAAGAAAACATCAAAATTAAAATAAACAGGTCATACATAAGGGAAATTTTAGATTATATCCATGAAGATAAAGCAAAAGAGGTTATTTCAGAGATTCAGGCAAGGCTAAAACACTATGACAGCCTAAGCCAGAAAGCATTTATTTTGATTTGTGAGCAATACTTAAACAAAAAAATAAGGGCAGAAGCTGACAAGATTGAGACTAACTATACTGATATAACAGATATTGCAGACAGAAAAGCAGTCAGGGTCATAACCAAAAAAGAGGGCGACATAATTCCAACAGTAAAAAAAATTGCTGAGTCATGCGGCCAGGTATTAGATGAAGATAGTAAGAAGGTTATTCTTGTTAATTATGCTTACAGGGAATCTGATAAATACTGGTATACTATCAAGCAGACCAAGCCATATTTAAAGAGGGATAATCTTCCTCTTATTAAAAATAATGAATATGAATCATACCATATTATAGGAGACTTTTTCGGAGAGCCGATTGAAACCCAGATAAGAAGCAAGGACATGCACAAAACTGCAGAGAATGGATCTGCAGACTGGGTTACCTACAAAGAAAAGAATAAAAGAATTATAGAAAATGTGATTGAAGAAAGGCCTGAATCACGTTGCATCCTTGAATTATTTCAGGATATTTTCAAAGGGATTGAGTGAAGCTTATTGTCTGCGATTTAAATACTCTGTATTTTTGGCATCCTTAGAAATCAGTTTTACTGATTTCTGGGAAACAAGAAATTTGCCTTGCAAATTTCTAAGTTCACCGGAAAACTAAGTTTTCCTTGTGTCCTAAAAATCCATTATGGATTTTTATTATATTATATCTTCTATAGGTGTTTTTGGCTTTTTGGCTGATGTTTTCTCTTTTTTAATCTCTTTTGTAAGGTCAACTCCTAACTCCTGCAATGACTTTACATGCATCTGCATAAGCTGTTCCACAATGCTCAATATCTTGGCCATTTCCTGCCTTTCCTTTGCCAAGGTTGTTAATGCCCCCTTATGAAAGCCAATCATCTCTTCTTTGCTTGCTTTCTTTACCATAACTATCACCAATAACTAGTTTTTATTACTTATATTTATTCTTTTGGGATTTTTAACCAAAAAAGGTATATTTTTAAACTTCATAAATTTTTGATAAAAGCATGGAGATGCAGGGGATAATTAAAAATGGAAATCTTATTCATAAAGATGAATGGAACAAATACATTAATGGCCTGAAAACAAACAAACCAGAAATTGATAAGGAAAGATGCAGGAAATTAGTTAAAGATAGCCTTGTAAATTCAATAAAAAAAAGGACCATTAACTTAAGAAAATTTGGAATTCTTTTCTCAGGAGGCATAGACTCCTCAACAATTACATTGATATGCAAAAAACTAAATCTTAACTTCATTTGTTATTCAATTGGCCTCGAAAACTCAAAAGACCTTGAGTATGCAAAAAAGATTGCAGATTCAATAAACATTAACCTTAAAACAAAAACAATAAAACTTGAAGAAGTTGAAAAACTTTTAAAAAAAACAATTAAAATAACCAAAAAAAAAGATGTTGTTAATGCAGGGGTTGGCTGTGTTGTTTATGCTGCTTTAGACCTCGCAAAAAAGGATAACAATAATTTTATTTTAACAGGGATGGGAGCTGATGAGCTTTTTGCCGGCTATGCAAGATTTGAAAAAACTAAAGACATAAAAAAAGAATGTATCTCAAGCATCAAAAACATCTATAATGACGTGGAAAGGGACTTTCTTATATCCAAAAACCTGAATGCAGAGTTAATCACCCCATTTCTTGATAAAAATATAATAAAATTAGCCATGCAAACCCCCTCAGAATATAAAATAAAAGATAATATAAGAAAATATATCCTTAGGGAAATTGCCATTGATTTAGGCCTGCCAAGAGAATTTGCATTCAGGAATAAAACAGCTGCACAGTATGGCTCTGGAATTGACAAGGCAATATTGAAATTAGCAAAAAAGAATGGCTTCAAATACAAAAAAGATTACCTTAAAAGTTTATCTTAAATGAATCTCGACAATATCCTCATCTAAAAGATTATGCTTCAGCCTTAGCATCTGCCCGCCAAACTTTGCAGATTTTCCCCAGACACGCGCAAACTTGAACTTTGTGACAAAATCCTTATGGAGCTTATTGCAAACATCCTCTATTGTACAATTCCTATTTATTACTAATGGAACATCCAAATCTGCTTTTTTTCCAACTTCTTTGAGGTAGATACTTATTAATTCAAGCCCCCTGTATATATTTTCCTTTAATTCATCTATGTTAGAAGGATTGTTTGCGCATATCAAGACAGCATCAGGGAATTTTCTTTTTGCATCCTCTATTTGCTCAGTAGTTGCAAGGTCAATCTTATTTATAACAATAATTGCATTGACATACTTTTTGTTGCTTTCTATACAATCAATAAGCTGGTCTGCATTTATCTGCGTCCTGATAAGAACCTCTGCATTGGATATTGAAAATTCTTTCATTATATCTTTTATTGTTTCATCATCCAGATCAGGCAGTTGAACAGTTTTTCCTATCCTAATTCCTCCCCTGGATTTCTTTTTTATCCTGATATCAGGCTTTTTCTGGTTCATCCTTATCCCTGTTTCATAAACCTCATTGCATAGCACTTTATATTCATTAAGCCTGTTTATGTCAAGAAGAACAAGCACCAAATCGCAGTTGCGCATGACTGCAAGCACTTCTTTTCCACGGCCTCTCCCAGATGCTGCCCCAGATACAACTCCAGGAACATCAAGAATCTGTATCTTCGCATGTTTGTAGTCCATTGTTCCAGGAATAACACTTAAGGTTGTGAAATCATAGCTTCCAACCGGAGAATTAGCATTTGTAATCTTATTTAATAAAGTAGATTTTCCAACTGATGGGAATCCAAGAATAATAACTGTCCCATCACCTGTTTTTCTTACAGAATAGCCCTCTTTTTTTCCTTTTGATTCTGAGCGTGCAAGCTCTTTTTTCTTTAAATTAGCTATCTTTGCCTTTACAAGACCGATGTGATGCTGGGTTCTTTTGTTGTATTTTGTGGTTGAAAGCTCGTGCTCAAACTCCCTGATTTTATCATAATTAGTCTTTTTTTCAGGCTGTTTCTCAAGCCTTTTATCTAGCTTAACACTCTTTGATTTTTTCCTTTGAACCATTTTCAATAAAAAGGTAAACTCTCTTTATATTCTTTTCTACATTAACCTTTTTTATAATATAAAAATTCAAAAGTTATAAATACATGCAATAATTTATTAAAATATGCCACAGTTTATTGTTGTTTCAGGTGGAGTAATTTCTGGAGTAGGCAAAGGTGTCACAGTTGCTTCTATTGGTAAGATTCTTCAGGAATATGGGTTTAGTGTTACTGCCATAAAAATAGACCCTTATATAAATTATGATGCAGGCACATTAAGGCCGACAGAACACGGTGAGGTCTGGGTTACATATGATGGTGGTGAGATAGACCAGGACCTTGGGAATTATGAGCGTTTTCTTAATATGGATATACCAAAGAAAAACAACCTAACAACAGGGCAGATTTATAAGAAAATTATAGATGATGAAAGAGCAGGAAAGTATCTTGGAAAAACAGTCCAGTTCATACCCCACATACCTGATGAGATAAAAAGAAGGATAAAAGATGCTTCAGATGGTTATGATTTCTGCATAATTGAGGTTGGGGGAACAATAGGCGATTATGAGAATATCCCATTCCTTTTTGCAATGAAAAGCATTGAAAGGGATATAGGTAAAGAAAATATGATATACATTCTGGTTACATATCTTCCTATTCCTTCACACATTGATGAGATGAAAACAAAGCCTACTCAGCAGGCAATAAGAATGCTTGGTGAGAACGGAATTTTTGCTGATTTCATAATATGCCGCGCCAAAAAAGAGCTTGACAACGTAAGAAAAAAAAAGATAGAGATATATGCAAACATAAGATCAGACCATATAATTTCTGAACCGGATATTGACACAATTTACAGGATACCACTTGACCTTGAGAAAGATAAAATGGGCATGAAAATACTTAATGAATTTAAGATTATACCAAGGAAAAACCCTGACTGGACAGAATGGAAAAATCTTGTTAATAATGTTACAAACAGTGGAAAAGATGTAACAATAGCGATGGTATGCAAGTACATTAACATAGGGGATTATGGGTTAAAGGACTCATATGTTTCTGTGAATCAGGCTCTTCAGCATGCTGGCGCTAACCTTGGTTTTAGTGTAAAAATAAAATGGATTGATTCAAAAAAATTTGAGGAAGATGAAAACGCCTTGAATGAGCTAAAAAATTATGATGGCATAATAGTGCCTGGAGGTTTTGGTGCTTCTGGTGTTGAAGGAAAAATAAAAGCAATAGGATTTGCAAGAAAAAACAATATACCTTTTTTGGGCTTATGCTATGGGATGCAGCTTGCGATTGTTGAATTTGCAAGAAATGTCTGCAATATGAAAGATGCAAACACCACAGAAGTTGATGAAAAGACAGAATACCCTGTAATAAAAATATTGGAATCACAGAAAGACCTAATAAAAGACCAAAAATACGGAGGAACTATGCGCCTTGGTGCGTATGCAGCAATTCTTGATGAAAACTCAATAGTTTTTGAATTATACAGAAAATTAGGAAGGCTAGAAACAGATGCAGAACGCATAAAAGAGATAAAAAAAGAAAGCAACCAGCTTTTTCGGCTTGGGGTTTTAAATGAAAATAACAAGGTTATAATCGAAAGGCACAGACACAGATATGAGGTTAACCCTGATTTTACAAAACAGATTCAGGATAAAGGCCTTATATTTTCAGGTTATCACCTAAGAACAGACGGCACAAAACTTATGGAATTTATAGAATTGCCAAACCATAAATTTTTTATAGCAACACAATCACATCCAGAATTCAAATCTTCATTAAACAAGCCTTCTCCCTTATTTTTTGGATTTGTCAAATCATGCATTAAATAGTCCTGTAAAAACAAAGCTTTTTAAATGAATTCTACCTCATAGTTTCTATGGACCCTATAAATAATGTATCTGTTGTGGGTGAATCAATAAGCCATTTACCTAACCTTTTATCAGGCATTTTCACTAAACTGGTTGTTGCAGTAATAATAGTGCTGATTGGCCTTGTTGCTGGAAAACTATTAGGAAAACTTATTCATAAATTGCTTCATGAGATTGAACTCAATAATCTTATAAAAAAATCAGCGGGAATAAAGATTTCTATGGAGGAAATAATATCTTCTTTTGTTACTTATTTCATTTATTTTATATTTATTGTAATGGCCTTAAATCAGCTTGGCCTTACAACTGTTGTTCTCCATATGATATCAGGAGCAATATTAATCATAATAATAATATCAATAATGCTTTCAATAAAAGATTTTATGCCAAACATGTTTGCAGGATTTTTTATACACCAAAAGAGGTTTATTAAGGAAGGGGATATTATTAAGGTAGATAACATTAAAGGAAAAATTGTTCATGTAAACCTTGTTGAAACAACAATAGAAACAAAACAAGGAGATATAATCTATATTCCTAATTCTTTATTAACAAAGAAAACAATTGTCAAAGTCAAAAAGAAAAAGATTAGCTAGTCTGAATTGTTTCTAATAAAGATACAATATTTAATATCTGTATTCTTGTATAAGCCTGCATGTTTGTGTCATCTGCTATCTCATCAAGCTCGTTCAAGACCTTATTGACCCTTATCGAAAGTTCTGAATCATCTTCTAGAATATTAATCATCTGATTTACCTTGTTTTTTACATTCTTAGGGACTGCTGAATCATTACCAAGTTCTGAGAGGGCATCAATAATCTCTTTTAATTTTTCTTCTGTCATGTTTAAGGTTATTATTCTTTTATTTCTTTGAGAACTTCTTTTTGAATCTTGTCTGCTTTCTCCTTGATTTTTTCCTCTTGTTTTTCAAGCATCTTTATTCTTAGCTCCACTGTTTCTTTTTTTGATTTTAGGTCTTTTTCTAATTCCTCTTTTTTTGAGGAAACCATTATATTACCAACTATCTTATATGCTTTTTCAGAATTCTTGAGCTCTTTTAATGCTGATTCTATTTCCACTAGCTGTGTCTGAAAGCTTTGTTTTTGCATTAAGAACTGCTGCATACTCTGTTCAATAAGCTGCAACTGCTGGATTTTTTGCTCTGTTTCCTTTGAAACATTCATTTTTTTAATCCCTCTATTTTTTCATAGACAGTAAGCATTTTTATGATTGAATTAAAGGTTGCTCTTAATGCAACAGAGTCTTTTGCCTTGATACTGAATTCAACGTAATCCTTATGTTTCTTTATAGTGTAATCTGACCTGTCTGTTTTTAAACTTTTTGATTCTGAAATAAAGCATTTATAAATAATAGATGGGTTCTTGCAAACTCTTATCTTAGCTGAATAAATCATCTGGCCTTGACCTTTGTTATTGTTGTTCTTGGCTTGAAAAGTATTTTAGACCCACAATAAGGGCATCTGATTTTCTTCCTTAGGTAATTTATGGATACTTTTTTATTGCAGTTAAAACATTTGTATTCTACCATTTAGAGCACCTTTTTCTCATCTTTTGCAATTGTATATGCCTTTCCTGTAAACTTAGCCTTGCATTTCCTGCAGGACCATATCCCAACAGCTACTCTCTTGACCTGTAGGCTACTGCAATAGGGGCATTTGTGCTTTTTTCTCTGTTCTTTTTCAATCTTTGCAAGTTTTAGCTTGACTGTTCTTCCATATCTTGATCCAAATCTTTTAATAGATCCCAAACCCTTAACCTTTGCCATTTTGTTTCCTCATATTATTATAAACTGGGGCTGCCCGGACTTCCAACCTGGCGAGCTTTAGCGAGCTCAAGGGACTTCAATTGCAGAGCAATTGAATGTCGCTCTTTGCGTATCAAATGAGCATAACCATTTGTTTGAACCGGGGTCGTCTGGTTTCTTGTGTTTTAACAACCCAAACCAGAAAGGATGAACCAAGCTACCCTACAGCCCCAACTAACAATCTTAGGGAATATGGGCATTATTTAAATCTTTTGTTTTAAAATCTCATTTACCAAAATTTTATATATTGCCTCTAATTCTTTATAAATATGGCACTAACTGAAAAACAAAGATACGAATTGAAGAAATTTATTAAGAAGCTCGAGATATTCAGAAGGCCGCACACAGAGCTTGTTACTGTTTATATTCCTGCTGGCTATGATATAAATAAGATAATAAACCATTTAAAGCAGGAGCAGGGAACTGCAACCAATATAAAATCAGCTTCAACAAGGAAAAATGTTATTGATGCACTTGAGAGAATGGTCCAGCATTTGAGATTATTCAAGCAGACACCAGAAAATGGCCTGACTGTTTTTTCCGGTAATGTTGCTGAAAGAGAGGGGCAGACTGATTTGGAAGTATGGAGCATAGAGCCGCCAGTGCCTTTAAATACCCGAATATACAGGTGTGACAAGCAGTTTGTCCTTGACCTGTTAAGGGATATGCTTGACACAAAAGAGGTTTATGGCCTTGTTGTGCTGGACAGAAGAGACGCAAACATTGCTCTTTTAAAAGGAAAAACAATAATCCCCTTGGTTAAGACACACTCGCAAGTGCCTGGAAAGTTTAAGGCAGGCGGACAATCAGCAGCCCGTTTTGCAAGAATAAGAGAGGGTGCCGCAAAAGACCATTTTAAAAAGGTTGCAGAATACATGAAAAACCAGTTTTTAACACTAAAAGAGCTTAAAGGAATAATTGTTGGCGGCCCTGGCCCCACAAAATATGACTTTGTTGACGGCGGATACATAACAAACGAGGTCAAAAAGAAAATAATTTCCATAAAGGATTTGTCCTACACAGAGGAATTTGGGCTGCAGGAATTATTAGACAAGTCCCAGGATGTATTGGCAAAGGAAGAGGTAGCAGTTGAAAAGAATATAATGGCAAAATTCTTTAATTTATTATCAACAAAGCCAGGAATAGTCAGCTATGGTTTTAATGAAGTGAAAAAAAACCTTGAGATTGGTGCTGTAGATATATTATTGCTTTCAGAGAGCCTTGATGAGAATATAATAGATGAAATGGAGGCTCTGGCAAAAACATTTGGCACTGTTGTTAACATAATCTCAACAGAAACAAGAGAAGGGGTTCAGCTAAGGGAGATAGGCAAGATAGCTGCTATCCTAAGATATGAGGTTTGAAAAGATTATTATAGCAAAACAATTTCTTTTTTAAAATGCAACTAATCAAAGAGGCTTTTGAGAAGCTTTATCCTAATAAAGTATTTAATTACTCTGTAAAAATCAAATATACTGCGAGGTTCAAGCCATACAATGCTAATGTAAGATACACTAAAAATAATCTTGAATTTAGCTTAAGCAGGCAGTGGAAGCATATAAGCAAAGACATTGTTATTGGATTAATACAAAGCCTTCTTCTAAAAGTATTTAATGATAAAAAACAGACAATAAACATTGATTTGTACAATTATTTTATAAGGAATCTTCATATATCAATTCCAAAGCAAAAATCAGACCCAACACTCGAAAGTTCCTTCAACAGGGTGAATAAAGAATATTTTTATAACATTGTTGAGATACCAAATCTTGAATGGGGAAGCAATTCAAAAAGAAAACTCGGCTCTTATGATTATCATACAGACACAATAAGCATAAGCAGGATTTTCATTGATGCAGAGCCAGAGCTTCTTGATTATCTTATGTATCATGAGATGCTTCATAAAAAGCTGAAATTCAACAACAAAGATAACAGAAGCTACCACCATACAAGGGAGTTTAAGGAAAAAGAAAAGGAGTTTAACAACTATAAAGAGATGGACAAAAAAATAAAGATGTTAATCAGAAAATCAAAATATAAGGAGTTTTTAAACCAATTTAGCTGGTAAAAATCAAAAACTATAAATATAGCTGGTTTTCCCTTTATTATAATTAGGTAATTATTATGGCAACAAAACTTATTGCAGCAACCTCTATCCAAGAGGGCAGGTATATAGTACTTGATGATGTTCCATGCAAAGTAACAAGTGTCCAGATATCAAGGCCAGGAAAGCATGGCCATGCAAAGGTTAGGATAACAGCAATAGGCATTATTGACAACAAAAAAAGAGACATAGTAATGCCTGGTCATGATATGGTACCAACTCCTGTAATAGACAAAAAAACAGCACAGGTTTTATCAGTACATGATAACATAGCTAATGTGATGGATGCAGAAACATACGAGACCTTTGATATAGAGGTTCCAGAAGAGCTGAAAGCAGACTGCATTCCTGGCTCTAATGTGCTTTATTGGTCAATAATAGGTAGTAAGATTATGAAACAGATTAAATCAGAATAGGTGTAAAATGGTAAAATTTCCAGAAGCAGAAGCAAGAATAATTCACAATATATTTGTATGCAAAAACTGCAAGACAAAAATAAGGGCTAATATAATGAAGGTTCTTCAGGGAAAAATCAAGTGCAGGAAATGCAATAGCAAGGCATTAAGGCCCCTTAGAAAGAAATAAAATGGATATTCAGACTATATGCGCTTTTATATTTATAGGCTGCATGTTGCTTTTTCTTTATATTAACAGAAAGAAAATAATTATTCAGAAGATATTCTATCCATTCCTTTATTTTGCTATGTACAAAACTAAGATTGGACTAGAATTAATGGATAGGATGGCCAAAAAACATCCAAAATTGTTAAAATATCTGGCATATTCTGGCATTGTAATTGGATTTTTAGGTATGGTTATAATGTCTGTCCTCCTTATTCAGAACTTTTACGGTCTGGTTACAAAGCCGGCAGCAGTTTCAGGTGTTGGGATGGTGGTTCCATTTAAGGTTAAGGGAGCTTTTTATGTTCCTTTCTTTTACTGGATTATATCCATATTTTTGCTTGCCCTTGTGCATGAGTTCTCTCATGGTGTTGTGGCAAGATTATATAAAATTAAGATAAAATCAAGCGGACTAGCTTTCCTTAATATTTTTGTTCCTGTAATCCCTGCAGCATTTGTTGAGCCAGATGAAAAAGAATTAAGAGAAAGACCTCATATACAGCAATTGTCTATTTTTGCAGCAGGGCCTTTTTCTAATATTATATTTGCCTTTGTTGTTTTGGCTATAATGGGGCTTGTTTTTGCACCAGTTTCCAATGCAATATTTAATTATGATGGTGTTCTGGTAACAGGCTTTACCCCAGGCAATGAAACCTTTCCTGCAGAAGAAGCAGGGATGACAGAAAATGAGCTGATAATTGGTATAGATAATATGCCAATTACCACTGTGGAGAATTTCACAAAGATAATGCAAAATAAAACTCCTAGTGAATCTATTGTTATTACAACAAATGTAACAGATTATAATATTACCCTTGCTGAAAGCCCTGATAATAAAAGTATGGGCTATCTTGGAATCTATTTAACCCAGAATCAGGAAATAAAAGAAAATGTCTTGCAAAAATACGGAAAAATTCTTCCAGATGTTTTTATTTGGTTTGTTGGATTGTTTTACTGGCTTTATGTTCTAAACTTAGGGATCGGATTGTTTAACCTAGTTCCTTTAGGCCCAATAGACGGCGGAAGGATGCTTCAGTTAGCAATGCACAAACTCTTTAAGAAAAAGAATGGCGACAAGATTTGGAAAGCAATCAGCTTTGTTTTCCTGGGGCTTGTTTTGATTAATGTTTTATGGCCATTTATCCAGAATATTATTAGGCTTATTATTGGATTTTTTTAGAATTTCTTTTTTCAAAGTATTTTTTAACTCTTTTGTCTATCTGGGGCCTTGCATTTATGTCAAGCTTGTAGTAAATCTTTTCAGCCTCTGGCCCCCATGAATAGTTGCCTTTTTCACTCTTTACTTTGCTTATCTTGAATTCCTTTAAAGCAAGACCTTTCTTAAGGTGATAATAAATAGAGCGCATGGTCACAGCAGGAAAAATATCAATGTATTTTTTGTATATATCATACCCATAGGCACTCTTCAGAAAATAGAGTATCTCAATAACATTCTGCCTTATTTTGCTCTGGACTGGCCTGCCGCGATTCATAAGCAAATTATAAACTTGTTTTTTTTAAATATTTTTCTATATTGAAAATTAATTTTCCAAAAAGCTTTTATTTAACCTGTTAATATTCTTTGTTTATGATAAAGGCAATCATCTTTGATTATGGAAATGTAATCCATAAATGGGACAATGATATTTTTCTGAAGAAAGTTGTTAAAAAATCCAATAAAAGTTATGAATATATTAGTAATCTTATATTTAAATCAGGATTGCAGGATAAATTTGAATTAAGAGAACTATCAGAAATAGACTTTTTTAGAATTATAAAGAAGCAATGCAATCTTTCAATAACCCAAAAAGAATTTTTTAAGGAGTATACAGACAGGCTTTTTGAAAAAATTCCATCTACTCTTAATTTAATTAAAAAATTTAAGAAAAATTATAAGGTCGCATTGCTTTCAAACACAACAAAAGTTGATTTTGACTGCGTAATTAAAAAATTAAGAGAGTTCCTTTTATTTGATTCTGTTACATTATCCTTTGAACTTGGATATGCAAAACCAAAGAAAGAAATATACCTTGATGCGATTAATAAATTAAATCTTAGGCCAGATGAATGTGTTTACATAGATGACATAAAAGAATATTCTGACGCTGCATCAAAGCTGGGTATTCATGGAATATATTATACTTCTTATGAAAATCTAATTAAAGAATTAAAAAAATTAAATGTAAAAGTCTGATTTATTGCTGTGGCCTCAGATTCCTTCTCTCTGCATCTAATAAAAGCCTTTTTTCTGTTATTGCAACTGTGTGCCTTATTTGGTGAACAGCGTCTGGGTTTGCACTTATGCTGTCAATGCCCTGCCTTACAAGGAATGCAGCCATCTTAGGCTGTGAGCCGGCCTGTCCGCATATTGAAGTCTGCACATGATATTTCTTGCATGCCTTAATAACCATTGATATTTCTGCAAGCACTGCTGGATGCAGCTCATCATAATGCTTTTGCACAAGATCATTGTTTCTATCAATTGCAAGGGTGTATTGTGTTAGGTCATTTGTTCCAAAGCTTATGAAATCAATTCCGAGCTTGCAGATATCCTCTATTATCCATACTGCTGCAGGGGTTTCAACCATGATCCCAAATTCAACAAACTCGTCACCAAAGACTTCTTCAAGGGTTTCTTTTGCCTGTTTTACTTCATCTACTTTTGTTACCAGTGGTATCATTACACCAACATTTTTGAGCCCCATCTCATGCACTTTTTTGATTGCCTCAAACTCAGCTTTAAGCATTCCTCTTTGATCAAGTGAGCGCCTTATTCCTCTCCAGCCAAGCATCGGATTTTCTTCCTGAGGCTCATCTTCTCCGCCTTCAAGGCTTTTGAACTCGTCTGTTGGAGCATCAAGTGTCCTGTACCATACAGGCTTGCCGTCAAATGCCCTCGCAACAGTTGATATTCCTTTAACTAATATATCAATAAGCTCTTGCTTTCTGCCTTGCTTTACTAAATAAGCTGGATGAACTTTAGAGCCAAGGATCATATGCTCTGCCCTTAACAAACCAACCCCATCTGCCCCTGTTGCAGCTGCTTTTTCAGCATAGTCTGGAAAGTCCATTACCACTTTGATTTGCGTTGCTGTGATTAACTCACCATACTCTTCTTTTGTTTCTTCTGCCTGCTTTGGTTTTTTTATTGTTATTTTTCCTTCATAAACCTTGCCATGTGTTGCATCAACAGTAATCATTGTGTTTTCCTTTAAAACAGAGGTTGAATTGCCTGTTCCAACAATGCATGGAATTCCCATTTCTCTGCTTACAATTGCTGCATGGCATGTTGTTCCTCCCATATCAGTTACAATGGCTGATGCCCTTTTCATTACCGGCACCATATCCGGGTTTGTCATCTTTGTTACAAGAACATCCCCTTTCTGGACTTTTGAAAATTCGTTTGGCTCGTTTGCAATCTTCACAATACCAAAAGCAAAACCAGGGCTTGCTGTATTTCCAGTTACAAGAACTTTTGCATCTGAGATGTTTGTGCCCTTCTCATCAGCCTGCTCTTCTTCTTTTTGCTCTTCAACTCTTATCTCCTCTGTTTTTTCATCTTCAATCTTTTTCATTGTTGTTATTGGCCTTGTCTGCACAACATATATTTTTCCGCCTTCAATAGCCCATTCAATATCCTGTGGCTTGTTATAATGGTCTTCTAATTTTTTTGCAATCTCTGCCAAGCCAAGTATTTCTTCGTCTTTTAATATCTGAGTTCCTCTTTTGTCCTTAATTATTGTTTTTTTCACTGTTTTTCCTGTTTCATCCCTGACATACGCCCATTCCTGCTCTTTTATGTCCTTGCTTTTTATTTTCATAGAGCTTTTATCAACAATGTAGGAATCAGGATTTACAGAGCCAGAGACAATTGCCTCTCCAAGGCCAAAGCATGCTTCAACTATAATCTCGCTTTCATTATTTGTTGAGGGGTTTATAGAAAAAGTTATTCCTGCTTTCTGCGAATTAACCATTTTCTGCACAACAACTGCTATCAATACCTGCATATGCTCAAAATTATTTTTTATTCTGTAGTAGATTGTCCTTGCAGTAAATAGTGATGCCCAGCATGCCCTTACTGCCTTGACAACATCCCCGCTTCCTTTTATGTTTAGGAATGTTGCCTGCTGTCCTGCAAATGAAGCTTCTGGAAGGTCTTCTGCAGTTGCGCTGCTTCTAACTGCAACAAACTCATCTTCTCCTTTCTTTACGAGCTCAGCAGCATTTACCGGTTTATCAGTTATGCCCATGCTTTCATAGGCATCTATAATCTCTTCTTTAATATCATCAGGAATCTCTGTTGCTATGATTAGTTTCTGCACTTCATTTGCCTTATTCTGCAGTTCTTCATTATTTTCAACATTAAGCCCTGAAAGAATTTGTGTTATTTTTTCTTTTATGTTTGCCCTTTCTATAAATTCCTTATATGCATCTGCATTTACCATAAATCCCGGAGGAACAGGCATGCCTAAATTATACATCTCACCAAGATTAGCTCCTTTGCCGCCAACAATAGAAATATTGTCTTTTGATATTTCCTTGAACCATGATATTGTTTTCATAATAACACCTCTTGTTTTAAATAAGCTAATGTTAAAAACTTAATCAAATGTTTATATAAACCTTTCTGTTTAAATAATTAAAAAACTATTTATATTTAGGAACTCTCAGGCATTTAATATGGGGAAGGAAGAACTAGTAAAATACTGGACTGACAATAAAATCATTACAGATAAAAAACTGATAAAGGCCTTTAAAGCAATTCCAAGAGAGGAATTTATCTTAGGTGAGTCATTAAATGAGGCCTATGGTGACTATCCACTGCCTATTCTGAAGGGCCAGACAATATCACAGCCAACAACTGTTATGATTATGATCAATGCCCTTGATTTAAAAAAAACAGACAGGGTTTTAGAGGTTGGTGCTGGCTCTGGCTATTGTGCTGCAATAATATCCAAGATGGCAAAATTTGTTTACACAACAGAAATCATTCCAGAGCTTGCAGATTTTGCATCTAACAACATAAAAAAAGCTGGAATAAAAAATATTGAAGTAATAAATTATGACGGCTCCCAGGGCTATGAGAAAAAAGCGCCTTATGACAAGATAATTGTTACTGCTGCATGCCCGAAAATACCTCCGCCTTTGATAGAGCAGCTAAAGCAGAATGGAATAATAGTTGCTCCTGTTGCTTATTTTCTTGGCCAAACCATGATAAAAGGCGTAAAAAAAGGTAAAGAATTAAAAACAGAATCACTTGGCAGTTTTGTGTTTGTGCCCTTAAAGGGCAAGTATGGTTATTAAGGATTTATTTTAATATTTTTAGTGTTTTTTTCTTAATACATTGGCTATAAAGGAATTTTC
>Ga0210019_1002923_pt1 | contig 16057 bp, 18 predicted proteins | sample CryGeyCG2114_020_2_FD_183969 | JGI IMG/M metagenome (GOLD analysis project Ga0210019, IMG submission 183969) | Groundwater microbial communities from aquifer - Crystal Geyser CG11_big_fil_rev_8/21/14_0.20 (SPAdes) (version 2) | ecosystem: Environmental > Aquatic > Deep subsurface > Groundwater ...
GCCCAGCCGGCGAATATATCAACTGTCCAGTGATGGCGCAAATAAACTGTCGCTATCCAGAGACTCAACGCAAGGAGCCCTACCACTACCTGTATGACCTTTCCAAGCGGCACCGCATTTCGATATTTTATCGCAAAAAGTAGCGCAACGCTTGAAAGCCCAACATGAAGGCTTGGAAAGCTCGAGCGGTACATCATCGGATTCACGGCATCAAAGCGGCTCTGCATCGAATTATAGAATCCGAAGGCGCCCACTAATTGTGGTGGATCGAACATCTCCGGGATAAAAAAGCGCGGCGGCCCGGCAGGGAACGTGAGATACAGAACATATCCAATACAAAGAGTTAAGACAACCCCCATCGTCAGCGTATGATATTCCCGGTCGCGTCTGCAGGCGTAATAGTACCAGCCAAGCGCAAGAGGCAATATAAGATATGTCGAATAGGTAAAGGCGAAATATTCGGTAAGTATTGGATGCGAGAACTGCTGGATCCATACGGTAGGTTCAACGCCAAAGAGCCAGATATCGGCCCTCATTAAGGCAGCGTCTATCTGATCGGTCCGGATGATACCGGTATATTCACGGAGGTTCTCATAGATAGTGACCAGCGCCACAAGCGGGAACCAGTCTATAACGAATTTCTTAAGCTGTCTCAACGCAAACGGCAAGAACGGCGTAAGGTCCTCCTCCTTATGCCTTGCATGATGGATGAGCGTAGTAGAAAAGTAGATGACGAAGACCGTAGATAGGAGAACCGACCATAGTTTATGGTGGTCTAACTTGAACCGAACGCCGTAGAAGGCGAATATCACGAGCATCAGCAGGAAATAGATGATAAGCAGTGTGTTGTTGGGGCCGATAATAGAAAAGAAGCGTCTTGTAAAATTCATGCCGCGGCATTTTTACGTCTAAACGCCGAAAGTGTCAAATAGATATTGTCAAAAATCGGGCGACCTGTATAATGGATCAAAAACCCGCTGAATAATGAACAAACGTTATCTCTGGACCCTTTTGATCGTTCTTGCGCTCGTCATCTTAAGGATACCCGCGCTTTTACATCCTATCCTTGACGTCGACGAGGCCATCTACGGCCTCTTTGCCAGAATATGGTTCGACGGAGGCATTCCCTATGTCAACTGTGTTGAAACGAAGCCTTTGGGTATCTATCTCTTCTTTGGCTCGATCTTTTCCATATTCGGCAAATGGAACATGATCGCGGTCCATGCCGTTACTATAATCATCGTAGGGATCACATCTTGCGTGCTCTATAAGATATCCGCACTTCTTTATTCGAAAGAGGCCGGGTACTGGGCCGCGCTTCTCTACATAGTCTTTAGCGTCACATACATTCCAAAGGTCTTAGCGACAACGATAGAGCCCATAATGCTTCTCCCAGTCTGTCTGCAGTTTTATTATTGGCTTAAATATGAAAGCAATGAGAATTTGAGTTCGGCATTTTTAAGCGGCATCTTTTTTGCTGCTGCGTGCTGTTTTAAATATCAGGCTGGGATGAATTTGTTTATTCTGCTAGCTTATCTATTATTTATAAGACATAGAATCCCTTTAAAAGCTGCCGGATTGTTCTTTTGCGGAGCAATAATCCCGCCCGCTGTAATGTTCATTTATATTTACATTGCTGGAGCACTGAATGGATTTATATATTGGAACATAATCGGGAACGCCAACTATATATCGCAGGGGTCGGAGAGCCTTCATCTTGTAAACAGAATTGTCACCCGAGTCATTCCTTATGTCGCAAGCACGGCCTTATTATGGAGCCTGTCATTTACTGCGATATTCAAAAAAATTCGATCTCTAGCGGCTAGATCGCAACATAAACATGCATATAACCTCAGACCAACACAGAATGATGAAAGTGAATGGCTCATTATCTTGTGGTTCATATTAAGTTTTGTTCCAGTATCGACCGGTTACAGGTTCTATGGACATTATTTTTTGCTGTTATTACCATCAATGGCCATACTCTCCTCCCGTATTGCTGTTTCAGCCTTCGAGAGATTGTGGCCAAGAAGGCTTATAATTTTCTGGATGCTTCTCCCGGCAATCGGTTTTACTGTTGCCCGTTTTTATATCAGCGACATACATAAGGTTGTAAAGGAAGACAACTTGGACGATTATAAACCGATCGCATCCTATGTTGCATCTCGCACAAATCCGGAAGACAAGATCTTGGCGTGGGGTTACGTCCCTGCTATCTATTGGTATTCACATAGATTGCCGGCTATCCGTTTCTTTTGGAGCGATGTAATCACTGGCCGCGTTCCTGGGCTTAAAGATGAACTTATCGACTCTGACAAATTCATTAACCACGATGCATGGAAGATGTTCTGGGAAGATATAAAAAAGAACAGACCGGTTTATATAATAGACACGGCTCCTTCAGGGCTTCACAATTACAAGAACTATCCTATATCCAGATATCCAGAACTGATGAAATATGTAAATAATAATTACAAAGAAGAGGCTCAGCTTAATGGAACTATTTTCTATCGTCGAATAGATTAAATTGCTTTTTGGGCTTTTTCACTATACATTGCAAAGCAATATGACCATTGACAACATTTACTTATCCATAATTGTCCCAGCATATAACTCGGGAACTTTTATAATAAGATCCCTTGATACAATTGAAAACTTCATTAAGAGCCTCGCATACTCAACTGAACTGATAGTGGTCGATGATGGCAGTACCGACAATACTTTTACGGTCGTTAAAGAATGGATGGATAGGCCAAAAAGCTATTACGCAAGGCTGATCGGCCTCCATAAAAACCTTGGCAAAGGCGGCGGGGTTGCAAAAGGAATACTTGAGGCCAAGGGGAAATATCGTGTGTTCTTAGATGCCGACCTTGCATATGAACCCCCACAGATACTTCGGATCGTTGCTACACTGGAGGATGGCAATGACGTCGCGACCGCCTGCCGTGTTGACGCCGATTCACGCTATACAATAAGCCCTGCATTCTTCCACTATCTTTACACCCGTCATATGGCAAGCAGGCTCATTAACTGGATCCTTCGGCACACCGTAATCCCTCACTGTCGAGACTCTCAAGCCGGCTTGAAGGGTTTCACTGCCGATGCGGCAAAAATGATATTCTCACGTCTTAAAATATTCGGGTTTCCTTTTGATATAGAGGTTCTTTTTCTAGCCGAAAAGATGGGACTTCACTCACGCGAGGTGGCCATCGAACATCGCTATTTTAGTGAGCCAACTACCGTTGTTTTCATGCAGGATGGTGTGAGCATTGGAAGTTCTGTTCTTAAGATATGGTATAATTATCTACTAGGCCGCTACTCGCTTCCTGTTAAAGACGGCAAAAAGAAGCTCATTATCAATGCCGACGACTACGGAATGACGCTCCCTGTAAGCAAGGGGATACTTAGAACGATCGAGGCAGGGACCGTAAGGTCCACAAGCGTAATGACGAACTCGCCCGAATTCGAAGCATCGATGGATGAACTTGCCAGACTGAACCCGCATCCTGAGGTAGGCCTGCATGCAACGCTTACCTGGGGCAGACCTCTTTCCCATCTAAAGGATATCCCGACACTCGTCGATAAGAACGGTCGCTTTCTCTCACGTAACAAATTACTCCTGCGTTCGCTGCTTGGAAAGATCTCGCCTCACGATGTCTATAAAGAGATGCACGCGCAGTGTAAAAGACTTTCAAAGCGTTATCCTGATATCAGCCACATTGACGGACATCATCATGTCCACGTATTCCCGGTCATCCGCAAGGCGACCGAGGCGGTAGCACGCGAGTTCGGTATCAAGTTCGTACGTTCGCCGCGCGAAGGGCTCTGGTCGCCGTGGTATAAGGCGTGTGTACGAAGGCTCATGATCGGCATGCTCTCGTCTTCCAAGCCGACCTACTGGCGGAGCCGCGGTTTCGCGACATCCGATCACTTCGGAGGATATTCCTTGAGCGGCGGAAGCGGACTAAAAAAGAGATGGCTCGGAACGCTCGCGATATTGCCGAACGGCACGACCGAGATAATGGTCCACCCCGGATATTGTTCAGAAAACAAGGATACCTATAACGAAGGAAGAAAAGATGAAGTGGCGGTGCTTACGGATCCGGAAGTGGTTGCAAAGATCGTTCATCCTGTCTGACCGCCGGTCTTTTGGCGGGAGCATGTCGAAGGATAAGCAACTAATTTAGCGACATTTCCACCTGATTCAGGGCATCCTTCACCATGCTGTTTTCTGGATCTTTCTTTAAGATGCGCTTGAAGGTCTCTCTTGCTTTTTTCATCTGGCCGGTGAATTCCAAGGCCTTCCCCTCGCTAAAAGGCATAATTATCGGCAAAAGATCCTGATAACCATCCTCTTCAAGGATGCGGGTCAGGTATATCTCGTTGATCTTGTTGATAGTTTGCCCGGATATCGCGCCTTCCGGAAACGACTTGTTAATTTTTCTTGACCTCTTTTTTGCCATAAGTGTCACACTAAATGGTGCCTAAGGGATAAAAAGTCAAGCCTCAAAAAGAGAATTTCTGGGACACTCGCTTAAGGGCACCTCTATAAACCCATTGTTATGTCATTGCGAGGAGCGTCCAGCGACGAAGCAATCTCCATAAATCAAGTGTTTGCGGGAGATTGCCGCGCCCCTTCGGGGCTCGCAATGACAGAGTGAGTAGTTTATAGAGGTGCCCTTAAGTGTGTATCCCCGGAAGAGATTAGCTTGTCGCAGTAATCAATTATCTGGCGGACGTATTTTCGTTTTTCAAGGTAGCTTCCGGGATAGAAGCTTCTCTTGAATCCGTAGATGATCATATCTTTCAATTTGGGAACGGGAATGCTGAAGGTTTCGACCGCTTTCAGTATCTCATCTGTCACGGTCGTGTTGGAAACGAGCCTGTTGTCGGTGCAGAGCGTGACCGAAAGGCGCTCTTCCATCATCTTCTTGAACGGATGATCTTTCAGGTCCCTGAAACGGGGCGTTGTTTGCATGTTGGAAGTAAGGCAGACCTCTATTGTGATACGTCTGTCGTTGACGAACTTTGCAAGCGACCTTGTATACTTTTCGTTCTCGACCTTTGTTGGCAGTCCCACCATTGAGCTATCGAATATATATGTACCGTGGCCGAGCCTGTCGGCATAAAGGTCCGTCACCGCCTGAAATATTGATGGCGGGCCATATGCTTCTCCTGCGTGTATCGTCTTTTGCATGAAGTTCTTATGTGCAAATTGAGCGGCCTTTTTATAATCCTCGGCCGGATATCCCACCTCTTCTCCCGCTAGGTCGAAACCCACAATCGGAATTCCCAGCTCGTCGCGAGTTTTTACCATGGCACGCACAAGTTCCATCGCCGCAAGGCTGTAGGCCTCTTCTTTTGGAGAATATTCGTGGGCCTCAAGGAAATTCTTGTAATAGTAGGAAAAGTTCTTCCTGAACATGCGAAGCGCCGAACCAATTATGCCGTAGGCGAACGGCGGCTCTTTGCCTTCTTTGATCTCCTTCTTGGAATTTATCTCCTTGGCGGCGCGCTCAAGACCCTTGTTCACCGATGAAAGTATCTGTTCTATGGAAAGGTTCGGGCTCACATGAAGCTGGGGAGCAAAGCGTGGCTCGATGTAGCGAACGCCCTCGGCAAAATTATCCATGGCGAGCTCATAGGCAATGCGTTCGAGCGCCTCTTCGGTCTGCATCACCGCACAGGTGAACGCGAAACCCTTAAGATATTCGCCGAGGCTTTCGTATTTGTCCTTAAAGACCTGCTTTCTTAAGCCCTCTTCCGTATATGAAGGGAGTGTTATCTTATACTTTTTGGCAAGCTCTATGAGGGTTGGTATCCTTAAAGAGCCGTCCAAATGAACATGCAGGTCCGTTTTGGGGAGCTTCTTTATTACATTTGCTAGGTTTGCTTTCATGGCGGGGCAATTTATCAGCAAGCATCGCCAATTGTCCACCAGAAAGTTTGACAGTTGGGGGTAAATCATTTAGAAATGTGCGCATGCATATAAGAGAAAAGACAGGCTCGCTTTTCGTGGTAGGTTTTGACGGCGTTAAAATGCCCGACGAGCTCGAAGCTCTCATTAAAGAGCGGCATATAGGCGGAGTTATCATCTTTAAGAGGAACGTAAGGTCCAGGAGCCAGATCAAAGAGCTTTTATCTTCGATACGCGAATGCGCCGGCAAACGTCCGTTCATAATATCCGTCGACCACGAAGGCGGCCGAGTATTCAGGCTCCCCGAACCGTTCACGAACGTGGGCCCCATGGCCGACGTGAAAGCGCCGGTAGACGCATACCACATTGGCACCCTCATGGCCGGCGAGCTCAAAGATGTAGGCTTTAACGTTAATTTTGCGCCGGTCCTCGACATCAACACCAACATTAAGAATCCCGTGATAGGCGACCGCGCCTTTTCGAACGATCCGCGCGTGGTGGCAAAACTCGGCTCGGAGCTGATACGCGGGCTTCAGGAAAACGGCGTTGTCGCCTGCGGCAAACATTTCCCCGGGCACGGCGACACCTCGCTTGACTCGCACTTTGACTTCCCCACCCTTCCGCACACGCTCGGGCGACTTGAGGCCATCGAACTTGTTCCCTTTAAAGCGGCGATAGGCGCCGGTCTTAGATCGATAATGACCGCTCACGTCGTTTACGAAGGAATAGACAAAGAATATCCGGCCACACTTTCACCAACCATAATAAATAAACTTCTGCGTCACGAGCTTGGATATAAAGGGGTGGTCTTTTCCGACGACCTTCAGATGAGCGCCATCGCCAAAAAGTGGCCCCTCCCTGAAGCGTGCATAAAGACGCTTCAGGCCGGATGTGACATCTGCCTCATCTGTAATGACCCCTCTGCTCAGAAAACGGCCGTCGAAGATGTCATTAAAGCGGTCGAAACCGGACGCCTCCATGAAAGTGTCATCACCCACGCCTATCGCAGGCTGTCTCTCCTATTTTAGTTCAGTTCGCACGCTCATCCTGAGCCTGTCGAAGGATCAGGGATTCAACGAATTATTTTCCACCCGTTCTCTGTAACTACTCACCCAAATTCTACAGCTCCGTAAAACAAGATTTCACTTTTGAGGATAAGATTGCCAACTGTGGGAGTTGTGCATATCCCACACACCAGCCCGCAAGGATCTGGCGTGTGTGGGATGTGGGTAACTCGTCGTCATATGAAGGAGAAAAATTACCCACATCCTTGGCCATTTTTTTTGCGTCTTCAAAATCCTCTCCTTGAGTTGTACAACCAGGAAGTGATGGTACATGAGCAATGTAGCCACCGTCCTCTGACGGCTCGAATATTACCGTATATTTGTAGATTTTTTTGTTTTTTTGTGCATGATGTGAACACCTCCTGAACCATCGTTTTTGCAACAATGGGTCTTTTGATCGGATCGTATTATAAATTACTGAGTAACTGCTGTTTCTGTTGCTGCCTTTACCGGCTCTTCGGTCTCCACCGTTTCCTCATCGCCGGCGACATATTTTTTCTCTTCGATGCGTGCGGCACGGCCGGAGAGCTCACGAATGTAATAGAGCTTGGCGCGTCTCACGGCACCCTTTTGCTTGATATCGATACGCTCGATCATGGGTGAGTTCACCAGGAACACGCGCTCAACTCCAACACCGTAAGACACCTTTCTCACCGTAAAGCTCTCGTTTATGGAGCTGCCTTTACGGGAAATAACGACGCCCTCGAACGCCTGAACGCGCTCTTTTTCGCCTTCTTTCACCCTGCTCATGACGCAGACGGTATCGCCCGCCCTGAAGTGAGGAACGCCTTTTTTCAACTGGCGCTTGTTGATCTCTGTCATTATGTTCATAATATTTCCTTTTTTACTTTTTAAGCAGGTCCGGCCTGCGTTCTTTTGTGCGCCGAAGCGATTCTTCAAGGCGCCACTTGTCTATTTCCTTATGGTTACCCGAAAGCAGAACTTCCGGTACCTTCAAACCTTTATACTCGGGAGGCCTCGTATACTGCGGGTACTCCAAAAGTCCGTTAGCGAACGTTTCACTTGCAAGCGATTCGGCGTTTCCGAGCACTCCGGGCAACAACCTGACCACCGCGTCGCTAACCGCCATTGCCGGTATCTCTCCGCCGGTGACGATAAAATCGCCCACCGAAATCTCCCTATCAACGAACAGTTCAATGAACCTTTCATCGACGCCTTCGTAGCGGCCGCATATAAGGATCATCTGATCCAGCAGAGCCAGATCATGGGCGACCTTTTGTTCGAACTTCTCGCCCTGTGCCGCCATCAGTATCACTTCGCTGCGACCTTCTATCCTTGGCACCTCAGAGAGCGCGTCGGCCAGAACATCGGCCTTCATCACCATCCCGGCGCCTCCGCCGTACGGCGTGTCATCTACGGTATGGTGAGCATCTTTAGCGGATGCCCTGATATCGTGGATGACGACCGCCACCTTCCCCGAGTCGCGAGCCCTTTTTAATATGCTTGCGGCAAAAACGCCTTCGAGCATAGAGGGGAAAATGGTCAATATGTCAATTCTCATTCTTTAATTCATTCACGTGGGGGCTCGATAATTTCAAGGACCGAGCGCTTTTTCAGCTTTGCCGATGCGGCGCCGATGATCGTACGGAGAGAGCGGGCTGTTCTGCCTTCTTTTCCGATGATCTTCCCAAGGTCTTCTTTGCTGACCTTGAGCTCGAACACTGTCGTCTGTTCGCCTTCGATCTCGGACACTACGACCTGGTCCGGATTGTCAACGAGCGCCTGCGCGATGTCTTCTACGAGTTTCTTCAGGTTAGCCATGTGAGCCTCCTTATATTAATTGAGACATTGTCTGCGACAAACGGGCCCCGGTCTTTTTCCAATACGCAAAACGCTCTTTATTTATTATGAGCTTTGCTTCTGTCTTACGGGGGTCATAAGAGCCCAGAACTTCGATGCATTTTCCGGTGACCGGTCTCCTGTCATCGGCAACAACGACCCTGTAATGAGGGTGGTTTTTCATTCCCGTACGCGATAATCTGATACAAACTGCCATTTTAAAACCTCCGTTAATAAGTTAGCAACTTTATAACCGTTTTTATAAGGTGTGGCTTTCTATAGGATTTTATATGGTTTTGTCAAGTGAAGAGCTTAAAATGACGAGAGTTTTTTAACAACGCGGTCGATCTGCCAGCTAGGTGTCGAAGAACCGGCAGTCACCCCTATCTTATCGAAGCTTCCGAAATCATTAGCTTTTAGTTCTAATTCCGTCTCAATATGAAAGGTGGGCGTCCCTATTTCGCGGGAGATCTGGGCAAGCTTTGTGGTATTGGCGCTGTTATATCCGCCCACAACGACCATCGCATCGACCTCTTTTGCGAGAGCTCTAACCTCTTCCTGACGTTCTGTAGTAGAGGAACAGATCGTATTGAAAATGACCGCTTTTGGATATTTCTCTTTGATGAAATTAACGAGTTCCTCGAACTTGTCCTCTTTTTGAGTGCTCTGTGCAACAACACAAACATCGTTCCAGTCCTTGGGAAGATCTTCTATCTCCTTGTGCGAAGATACCGCTATCCCTTTTCCTTCGGCATAACCGATGAGCGCCTGCACCTCGGGATGTTCCGGGTTCCCTATGATGATCGAATGATAGCCCTTTCTTACATGTTTGCGCACAAGCCCCTGAATAATACCAACGTCGGGACATGTCGCATCGTTTATCTTGGCGCCGGTTTTTCTCAAACAGTCGCGTTCGTCGGGACAAAGCCCGTGCGTTCTGATGAAAACAGTTCCGGAAATGTTCTCTGGAATATTATCCAGAACGTCAACGCCTTCGTCTTCGAGCATCTTTACCGCTTGAGGATTGTGAATGAGGGGACCGTATGTATAGACCTTCTCGTCCCTATCTTTTGTTCTTATCTTTTCTATCACCTTGTCGAAGGCGCGGCTGACCCCCCAGCAAAAACCGGCAGACATGGCAACGAGCACTGTTTTCATTCCTTATCGACCCCTTTTGCTATCTTGTCCAAGATGCCGTTCACAAAGGAGCCACTCTCTTCCGTGCCGTAGAGCTTTGCTATTTCAATGGCCTCATTAAGAGTGACACGAACCGGGATGTCGGGGCAGAAAAGAAGTTCATATATGGAGAGTCTTAGAACGTTCCTGTCAACGACGGACATTCTTCCTATCTTCCAGTTGGAAGAGCAGTCGCTTATCTTTTTGTCTATCTCTGCGAGTTTTTCCGCGGTGCCCTTGAGAAGAAGCTCCGCAAAGGAGCGCGATTCTTCGACCACATTTTCCTGTGCCGACCAGAAATACAAAAGAGCATCCCCGGCAGAGGCCTTAGAAAGGTCAACTGCGTACATCATCTGTAGCGCGAATTCGCGAGCTTTGCGTCTGTCACCCATAGTCAGTTTGGTCTGTTTGGCCCGTTTGGCCCGTTTAGTCGGTTAACTGGAACAAGGGTACCTCTAAAAACATCCGTTCATGGTGAGCTTGTCGAACCATGAAAATTGCAACACGTTGATTTATAACGGTTCATCCTTCGACAGGCTCAGGACGAACGAGCAATTTACGGGTTTTTAGAGGTGCCCATAACTGACTAAACTGGCTTAACTGGCTAAACTTTATTCAATACATTTATCGTTTCAATGAGCGCAAGGGCTGCCTCTTCTCCCTTGTTTCCCTGTTTTGTTCCTGCACGTTCTATGGCCTGTTCCAGATTGTCGGCCGTAATCACTCCGAATGCCGCGGGAACTCCCGTATCAAGATTTACATGCGCAACGCCCTTTGCAACCTCGCCTGCAATGTAGTCGAAATGAGGGGTGCCTCCTCTTATCACCGCTCCTAGGCAAAGAATGCCGTCGAATTTTTTGCTGCGTGCGAGTTTTTGGGCCGCCAGCGGTATCTCGAACGAACCGGGAACCTTAAGAATTGTGAGGTCCTTTTCGTCGCCGCCGCCGCGAACAAATGCGCTCACCGCTCCCGAAAGAAGCCTGTCCGATATCATGCTGTTAAAGCGGCCGACGACCACCGCTATCTTCAAGCCCTTCGATTCATATGTGCCTTCGAGTATCTTTGTCATATTCCCTCCATGGCCAGCAATGCCAGCAAGGCTGGCAAGGCCAGCAAAGTTATTTATACCTTCTCAAGTAAATGGCCCAACTTTTCCCTTTTGGTCTTCAAATAAAATTCGTTGCTCTTGGTGGGGGCTATTTCAATAGGTACCCTCTCCACCATTTCAAGGCCGTAACCTTCAAGACCCACTATCTTCTTGGGATTGTTCGTAAGAAGCTTTAATTTTGTGATTCCTAAGTCACGTAATATCTGGGCGCCGATGCCGTATTCGCGAAGGTCCGCAGAAAAGCCGAGCTTTTCGTTCGCCTCTACAGTATCCAGGCCCTCATCCTGAAGCGCGTAAGCCCTGATCTTGTTGAGTAGCCCGATACCTCGGCCTTCCTGTCTGATATAAAGGAGTACGCCTCGGCCTTCCTCTTCTATCATTTGAAGCGCACGTTCTAGCTGGCTACCGCAGTCGCAGCGGCTGCTGTGAAAGACGTCTCCTGTGAGGCATTCCGAATGGACCCTTACAAGCAGCGGCTCGTTCACATCGATCTCGCCCTTTATCAGCGCAATGTGAGTCCTATCGTCCGAATCGTTCTCGAACGCCACTATCTTATAGTTATCGCCAACTCCCAAGGGAAGCTTTGCCTCCACAACGCGTCTCACCAGAAGTTCGTTCCTCATCCTGTAGCGTATGATGTCCGCTATAGACACGATATTGAGCTCATGTTCGGCCGCGAACTTTTTAAGCTCCGGCATCCTTGCCATTGTGCCGTCTTCGCTCATTATTTCACAGATAACGGCGGCGTTTTTCATGCCGGACAACCTTGCAAGGTCCACACTCCCTTCGGTCTGGCCGGTCCTTACGAGCACTCCGCCGTTCTTCGCCAAAAGCGGGAATATGTGGCCGGGCCTGACAAAATCTTCCGGTCTTGCGTCATCTTTAATGGAGGAAAGTATCGTGTGTGAGCGGTCATGAGCCGAAATGCCGGTCGTGGTCCCATCTTTAGCGTCGATAGATATCGTAAAACCGGTGTGAAAACGCGAGGTGTTATCGTTCACCATTGGAGGAAGGTCCAGCTTCTTGGTATATTCCTCTGTGAGCGCCAGGCAGACAAGTCCTCGCCCGCGCTTTGCCATAAAATTTATGGCCCCGGGGGTCGCCTTTTCTGCGGCAATGGCCAGATCACCTTCGTTCTCCCTATCCTCGTCATCTACAAGGATGACCATGCGTCCCGCCTTAAAATCCTCTATCGCTTTCAAAACCGCTTCGCTCATAATTTAGAACCCGTTCTGTCTCAAGAATTCCCCGGTAATATTTGAATGTTCATAATACTCCGAGGCGTCGACATGCGTCAGTTTCTCTACATATTTTCCTATTATGTCAACTTCTAAGTTAACAAGATCGCCCGCCTTTATATATTTGAAGGTCGTCGCCTCTATCGTGTGTGGGATGAGGAATATCTTGAAACTATCTTTACCGGCATCTGCCGCGGTTAGGCTGACCCCGTTTATGGCCACAGAACCCCTCTTAATAATGTAACGGGAGAGCTTAGGCGACAACTCAAGTGTTACCTCGACTCCCTTGTCGAACTTATTGATATTAGATATCTTGCCTACACCGTCAACATGCCCCTGAACCAGATGACCGCCTAGTCGCCCGCCCATTTGCATGGGCCTTTCTACGTTCACATGATCGCCTGCCGAGAGGTCGCCAAGCGTTGTCACTTTTAAGGTCTCAAGGCCGATATCGGCCAAAAACGTGTTCCCCAGACGCGACGTAACGGTCAAACAAACACCGTTTATTGCGACAGAATCGCCTATTTTAAGATCGTTGCCGGGGATCTCGGCCATGACCTCTAAAGAGGCGTGGTCTGACCTCTTTTCAACTGTTTTAACGCGTCCTATGGACTCGATTATGCCTGTGAACATAGTTTAATGGGGTCCCTATACCTAGCAGTATTGCGCCATCCGGTCAATTAACAAAAAAGCCCGGGAGGCGTTTTTTAACCTGCCGGGCTTTTGGTTATAACTTGAGGGCACCTCTAAAAACCTCCGTTCATGGTGAGCTTGTCGAACCATGAAAATTGCAACACGTTGATTTATAACGGTTCGTCCTTCGACAGGCTCAGGACGAACGAGCAATTTACGGGTTTTTAGAGGTGCCCTTGAATTGATTTTACTTTTTCTCTTCTGTGAGGCCTTCCGCAAAATATGTACCTTCGAGTGACTTTGTAGTTTCAAGCGCAGATGTTGCCAGATCCTGCATCACCTTAACGGCCCCCATATCCTCGACCTTCGCGGCAATTATAAATTTGAACGAACCGGCGTTCACTTTCGTTTCGCCGTCGTTGAACTTGTCTATCATAATGCTTCCGCCAGCGATCTTTTCCTCGCCTGCGGTTGCACTGCAGACCGAGTATTCCTTTTCAGCGGTATTTTGGATAACGAGAGAGAGGACCTCTTTATCTGCGTTGAGAATAGATATCTTCGTTGTATAGTCGTCTATCTTTGTTGCAACTGTTTTAAGAGCACTTGCATCTTCAACAGAACTTACGACCGTTGATGTCACAACACCCGGCTCTTCTGCCATAGTGACCGTAATCCCATCGACCATCTCACAAACAGTCTTGCCGCCATCGAAACCGCCAATGGCACCGTTCTCAGAAGGCCCTGTGCTCACGGTTGTTGAACCTTCAGGCGCGTTCACCTGATCATAGCTGTCTTTGAAAGCGTCGCAGGCTACGAACGTGAGCGAAAGGACCGCCACTAGAATTAAAGACTTTTTCATTTCCCTATCCTCCTTGATATTAGCCAAAGTACGATACTTTGGCCTCCCATATATATTCTCGGCAGAAGTCATAAAAAGTTGCTAACTTTTTTAACTTTTTTTACGCTGGTATAACCGACTGTATTTATTGTGCTTTTACCCATGAAAACGATATCGGGACCAATCTTGATATAACTCCACTTTGTGGGCACGCACTTAACTCTCGTAACCCGAATAGCGGCTGGATTTTACTCTTCGAGCGTAGTCGGGAAGGTAAAATCTGCTTATTTTCTCGACTCGCTAATGCTCGCTCGAAAGATAATCGAGGGTTTCCGACCGCTACGGTGGAGTTATGACAAGCGGCCGGCGACGACAATCGTGAGTTCGCCCTTTATCTCGCGGCCCTTTACGTGTTCCAAAAGCCCGGACAATGTCGAGCGCTTCACCTCTTCAAAGGCCTTGGTGAGCTCCCTGCAAAGGACCGCTTCCCTCTCTCCAAAGACCTCTACCATGGTGGCAATCACCCTCTCTGCCTTCCACTTGGAAACATAGAAAACGAGAGTATGTGTAAGGTCTTTAAGTTCTAGGAGACGGTTCTTTCTCTTCCCTTCTTTATCGGGAAGGAAGCCTACGAATGTGAATTGATCTGTGGGGAGTCCCGATACCGCCATGGCCGAAACGACCGCCGATGGTCCGGGGATGATCTCTACCTTTATTTCGGCATCGATCGCGGCCTTAACAAGCCTGAAACCCGGGTCTGAAATGCCCGGCGTCCCGGCGTCGGAAACAAGCGCTATCTTTTTGCCTTCCTGCAGTAACCGCACGAACTTTCCCGAAACCTCTCTCTCATTGTAGTTATGGAACGAAAGAAGATTTCCGTGAATATCGTAGTGCGTGAGAAGTTTTCTTGTGTGCCTTGTATCTTCGGCGGCGATAATGTCGGCCTCTTTAAGTATGCGAATAGCCCTCAAGGTGATGTCTTCAAGATTCCCTATGGGTGTTGAAACAACGAATAGTGTGCTCATTTAGAAAGTTCCTTCGCCCTAGCTGTGCAGATATTCTGAAGCGAAGTCAACCCAAAATAACCGCAAAGCTCTTCCGCCTCTTTATAATGAATATTCGGGAGCTATCGCAATGGCGGTATTTGCCACGGCCTGAAAATTCTCCTTGGCGTTGACGTTGGCAAGGTCCAAGAACATATTGGTCAGCCATATAGCGACAAAGTTCCTTAGAACCTACTTTTGGCGTATAACTCTTTGCGCCGTGCGTCAAGGAAAAATAAGCCTTTGCCGCAACGCAGTACAGAATCCCGAAAATAGGATTCGGAAAATGGGACTCGTGAAAGTTATCAACTTTTTTATTCGACTAAGCGTTAACCTAAGATCAACACATGAAATGAGCGCAAATGCTTGACAGGCGGACATAATGAACGATCCAAGCTGATTATAATTTTGGCCTATTAATATTCCAACTTCTAATGGCACGTTTTATGCTTCACAATAGTAGCAACAAACCACAGGAGGTAAATATGGGAGATAAATTTACTACCATAGTAGGCCCAAAAAAAATAAGATACGAGCATAAATACATCCCTCCTCCGATATTTCCGGGAAGCAGGCCTCCGTTTTGGCTGAACGGGGCCCCGTTAACGCTTCCAGCTTCCAGCTATTCTCTGTACAGACAGGAACATAGCCCGAACCTTTTTCTTACAGCGGGCCTTGGAAATAGGCTCTCTTTGACGCTTTATTCCGAACATCTTAAAAATCCTCAAGACCTTTTCAACCTAGATAGCTTGGCCAAGCCGGTTCAGAGGCTAGGGGTCATGTTTCTCTTCAATTTGGGCCGTAACGTAACCTTAGGTCTGGGCGTAGAATCGCAACAATACTCTCTGCCCAACTTCCTCCCAGATAGTAGGGGCTCCGCAAGAAAATCTGGTTACGACCTTGGCCTGCAACTAACATGGCACCTCTAAAAACCAAATAATCGGCAGGAGATATTTGTCAACGATGGGGACCTCGGATATTTCCTTAAGCTTTTAATGCAAATTCCGCTGATGTCGGCAGGTGATTCCGCTCATGCCGGCACCCCTGTGACATACTGAAGAACTGTTACGTGGGTGCTAACATACCCTGCCTGCATCAATCAAGGTTTTCTTGTGTCGACGGGCACCCAAATTAGGCAATTTATGAGCACTTGAAATTAGGCAATTTTGATGACCTGAACTGACCTCACTTTAAAAGAGGAGGCCAGATGAACAGGAAATCAAATATGCAGCAGGAACAG
>Ga0210019_1002926_pt1 | contig 16051 bp, 7 predicted proteins | sample CryGeyCG2114_020_2_FD_183969 | JGI IMG/M metagenome (GOLD analysis project Ga0210019, IMG submission 183969) | Groundwater microbial communities from aquifer - Crystal Geyser CG11_big_fil_rev_8/21/14_0.20 (SPAdes) (version 2) | ecosystem: Environmental > Aquatic > Deep subsurface > Groundwater ...
AGTAATATCCATCGTGGACTCCTCCTTCAGTTTTAAACAGTTTAATAGCCAAGGCTATTATGGCGCCCCGAAAGGGTGACGCCGAGACCAGCTAAGGTCAAGAAGGGTGAGTCCATTTCATTGGATTGAAATGCGAAGCATTGAAAACCCGGAAAAGCTAAACCTGGGTCTTCGCGCAAGCGCTTGACCCAGGCTACGCATTCTCACTACGGCGAGACAATAAGGCGTCTTATTATCCCCGCGCAGGCGGCGATATTGTGAATTAAAAGGGTAATTGACCGCTTACCTTTAACCTCTGACTGTTATTGACGATTAGGGTGGAGGTGGCAGATTAGCACTATTATGTGCTGCTGAGGAAATTCCGCCTCGTTGAAAATCGTTACCTCTTAGACATGAAAAAAATGTTATGCCATTTAGTGGCAGGGCCTGGGCAGAACGCTCTACTGCTTCTTTGTAAGACTGTTTTAGCCTAACAAGTGAGTGTGACGCAAAATCACCATTTCCTGTGTTGACTCGGACACCGTAGCCGACATGGCCTTCGCCATCTTTACTTCCATTAATCCAGTTTTCTGAACCTAAGATTGTTTCAACATTGCCAAACTCATAAATATCTAGCTGGATTAACAGTCTGTGGCTCCGCGGTGTTTCAAAGCAGACAGTTTTTGGGTAGCTGCCTAGCCGACCGTTTTTGAGCATCCAGTAAGCAAAGACACAGCCAAGAGAGTGCCCCGCAAGCATTAAGCCATTCATTCTTGAGTGATCATTGTTAAAGTACATTTTTTTAACGGTATTAAAAAAATGTTCGCCAGCGTAGCAGTATTTTTTCGGAAACTTGCCAACGCTTACGCTTACGTCTGCTTTAAGGTGAGCCATAAGGATTGGGTCTGGATAGATTATTGGTACGATTGCCGTGGTTGGTATGGATGGGATGGGATTGCTCGATAGAATGGGTATTCCAAACGGTCCTGAGGGTGGTGCCGCAGCAAAACAAATTGGATTGGGATGTGTACCTGGCGTCACTATGGCCGTTAATCCGTCTGACCGTTGCACGCAGATTCCGTGGTACTCATGCGCGTTATTTTTTGTTTCCTTTTTAGGCCATTTCTTTATGAGATCATCGGAGGTTGTGATAAGGCGCCAAGTGGCATACAGTTCTGTTAGTGAGCTAATGTCGGGAAGTTTTTCTCTACCGAAGTAAAGCTCATAGCTCCAGTTCACGAGACACATGAGGTCTAGCCGTAAATGATCATCTTCCTGATTCTGTAAAAAGCTGCCGACAATGTATGGTGATGGCATAGAGCCTCCTATGATTGTTGCTATGAGTTAGAGTAATCAGGCAAACGACCTGGCGCATCACTATCGCTATCGGGCGCTGGTTGGAAAAAACGATCTGGGGAAGTAGGCAAAGTTGAAGCTTTGTTATTTGTTCTGTCGAACTTTTGTTTCAATGCTAGAATGGCCAGGTAGCCAAGTGAGATTAGCGAAATAAGGTTTTGAGCGTGGTAGTCTAGTCGGTCAAAAATTCTTTGAGATTCAATGTCTGAGTATAGTTCAAGCAGGTAATCGGTGCTTCGGTTGAAAACATAATACACATAACTTGCGATTTTCTTTAATTGTTTGGGAAGCAAGTTGTCTAGCAAGCAGGTTAGGCCTCGTTTTATCAGAAGCAACAAAACGTCCATGCAGAAGTCAGCCAGTAGCATGTAGTTTGGGCGATTTTCCGTCGTAAGGTAGAGTTTGATTCCTGTATTTTCTAGTAAGCTTTTCGGTAAATGCTGTCTTAATAGGGTTTTTATGAAGGCTGATTGGGCAAGGTGTGCCGCAGAGAGTTCTCTAAAGTGGCTATCAATCGTCGAGGGCTCAAAGAATTTCTCCAGTACAAAGCCAATCAGGTAGGCTAGTGGTAGCCTAAACGGCAACGATAAGACTTTACCAAGCGATAAAGAAACGTAAGCGAAGGTTGAGTTAAAACATTTTGGAAAGCTGGGTAAATTTCCTTCGCCATGATTAATGAAAAGTTCAAGCGTGGTGGCGGTGGCAGCGTGTGAAACAAGGTGTGTAAAACGATCTAGCGCAGTCTCGTTTCGTCGCATTCTTTCGGCAAGCTCGCCGGTTAATGGCGTGTCTAACAAGGTTTGTGCGCTATGTTGGCCTGACTGAGCGTTTGCTAAAGATTGCGACAAAATGCGGCTGACAATGCTAGAGTCGCCAAAAAGCTTGTGACTGATGTAAGAAAAAAATGCGCCGATTAAGGCGGTAAGCGTATTTTCTTTTTTTAGCACAAAGTTGGCCGAGGCCGTTGTGGTGTTTGCGTATTGCATTTCTTCAAAAAAGTACGGGGATAAATTCACAAGAATCTGGCTGAGGCCATCCAGGCCGTGATTCACTGCCTGAGTGGCTGCAGCAATCAAACCGTTTAAGGGCGCTAGCATATAATGCAGTATGATTTGTCCCGCACGGCAGGCAAAAGAAGCGCTTTCTAGAGGATAGGTTGAAAGTGCAAGCTCCAAAACGGCTATCGCTTGTGATGGAAGTGGGTAGTTATTTCTACTGAGAGCGCTTCTTAATTGCTCTAAATTATGCGGCACTGTGGCTACGTTGCTCACCATCATGTCAGCCAGCGCGCGAAGCCTTTCGTGTGTGGTGGCCATGCCTGCAAAGGAGAGAATGAGGCCGCCGCTTAGGCCAATACACTCAATGCTGCTTAAGGGGCGATTCGAGAGCAGAGTGTAGACTGGTCGCGCATAGCGGGTAACATGCACACCTGCCACGCAAGCCAAGCCTGCAGGACCGGCTGCTGCGTTGAGCAAGGCGAGCAGTAATGGCGGCCCAGCAACATTTAGTACGCGATAGATGGTTTCACGCAAGCTGATACCATAGCGTTGATACGCCCAGTCTTCCAGCGGGCCGCGGGGGTTTTGGATGTCAGGAATAATAATTGCAGCTGTGCTCATTCGGCGCATCGCAAATTCACCAGCAGCTGCTTTTGCGAGAGTTTCCTTCAATAAACTTTCCAGGTGGCTTTGTTTATGCCAAAGCGGTGGCCATGGAATGAAGTAGGTGTATAGGCGTTGATTGCGTTTTAACTGTGATAGTGCTACTTGGCAGGCGCTAATTAAGTGATCTTGATAGGGTTCTGTTAGAGCCTGTTCAATGGCGTCAACCAAGCGGTTAAGTTGCTGTTCTCGGTTTTGCGCAATTTCACTGGTTCTAAAACCATACTGGTGAGAAAAAGTATTTCTATAGGTGTCAATGACAATCTTTACACGGTCCACAAGAGTCATGCGCCGGGGGACTCTGTACTTTACTTTTTCTCTATTGATGGCCATCACAACGCTTGGGTGGCTTTCTAGCTCGGCCAGTAATATTTGACTGATCCGTGTTTTTCTATTTGTGCTTAAGGTCAGGTTTCTGATCGGAGCACAAAATTGAATCTGCCCGCTTAAGTCAAGCCTTCGGACAGCGCATAGTGAAAAGGAGGCCCCTGGAAACTCTTCGTGACCGAATAAAAGGTGGCCTCGGATGTCGCATGACTGGGCTGATATTTTACCCTCTCTGTGTCCTGCAATAAGGCTGTTAAAGTCAGTGGTTAGCTGTGTTTCTGAAGTGATTTTATAAGTTTTTGCATAGATTTTTCCAGCGATTTCAGCTTGTTTGGCCTTTATAGTAAGGCGTGCGCTGACAGCTGCACACATGCCTGGAAAAAATAACTGTTCTCTGGCTTTGATCACAATGTCTCTCGCTAATGTGATCGCGCGATCATCGGTGGGGCGTCCGATGACACCATTAAGGCGCACAATCTGTGCGGTAAAGCGGACCTTGGGGGCATCAACAAAAGTGGTGAGCCTGCTTTCTCCCCCAAATTGGGTGTCAAATACATTGAGCTCGCGGCATGAAGCAATGATTTCATTCTCAACAAAAAAACTACCCATCAAGGCGAGTGTGCATCCATCCCCGCGAATTACCAGGATTTTTACCGCGCGTTGATTTTGCGCTAGCCGCCAGCGTAGTCGCAGTAGCAGGCGTGAGGTGGTTCTAAGAGTGAGTGTTCCCGTGTTTGCTTCATAGTTTAGTATGGCAATTTCATCACTACCGCGAAAATAGTTGACTTCAAAGTTACCCGTATGGGTGAAAAAAGATTGCTCAACATCTAAGATTGAGTAATCTTCGGTATATTCCACCATGATTTTCATGGTGTAAATGACCTTGGGGTTTCTTTTTCATCTCCGGGAATTGATCTAGTCGACTGAAGGCTGTTTTGATTTCTTGGGCTAGAGCGAGATGAGGTGGCGGATGCTTCGTTTGTGGAGTTGGATGAACGCATACTGTCTTGGCTTCTGGGGCTTGAGTTTGACGAGTCGGTGTTGCTTTGGCTTGTCGAGCTAAAGCTAGACCTGGCTGTCATCATGCTTGTTAAACTTGCACTGGATGAGCTGGTGCTACTTTCGCTCCTTGGTGTTATTGGTGGATATGTGGCGCTGATTTCATGCCCGGTCATGCTGGCTGGCGGGCGCCGCCCTGAAGCATCGGGCGCATGCTCTTGGGGCTGTAGCGAAGTGGGGGGCATGTTTGAATGTGTGGCTTTATCGCAGGCAGGCGAGCGAGCAGAAAATTCTGAAATGAAGGCTTTAAATTTCTGCCGGCCAATAGCAGATTTAAACTCTTCAGAGCAAGTAGAAAACCATTTTTCAGCCTCTGCCAAGCGAGATGATGCTTGGTTTGAGCCTCCTTTTTGTAAGGAGTTCACCACAGCTTCAAGTCGGCAGAGAGCAATGTGAAGTGTTGATGCTGATAACTTTATAGCTGCAGTAACGATTTCTTTGATCGTCAAAAAGAAGGTTTGGGCTTTTTCTCTGAATGTTGACATAGAAGCTCCTTGGTTTTATCCGTGATACAAGCTTCTAGTCATTATTTTATGTATGACGCGCTTAAGTTAGCTCAAAAATATTAAGGAAATATTAAGCGCGTTAATTTTTCCTTAAGCATTCTTTGTAATAGTTTGGCTTAAGACATCGCTTCTAATCGATGTCTGCAGGGATGCTGATCACAATAATCACCATAACTTCAGCCTATTATTAATCAAGGTATCAAGCCCGCCTGGCGGAAGGCGAGCAGTTTTATTTAATGGTTTTTTATCTTAATTGTTTGAAAGCATGGGGGAATTTATGGCGGGAGAAAATGAGACTGGGGCACAACCAGAAGCTTCATACAGCATTCATAAAGATATAGTTAGGGCTACGGTTGATTCGGCCACTATTGAGTATGGTTTTAAGAACTCTTTTCATAGATGTGTTCAAGTGCTTTTGCTTTATTTGGGTTATGAAAAAACATTTGTTGATCATCTCATTGCGCTAATAAAGTCAAATTCTCTTGAAGCGTTTGTTGAACTGAATAAAGCTATCAGGGAAAAATTTTTGGCGTATTTTTCTGGAAATAAACTCGCTAGAGAGGAGCTTGAAGACTGCCTTGAGTTTTTCCAGCTTATCTCAGGCCTTTATGCAATCTACAACGATCGTGAAATTGATGGAATACCGAGTGTGCAATTTTCGCTTGATTCTAATAATGAAATTACGGGCATGATTCAGTGCGATATTCGGGCATGCGCTTTTTCTTCCGAGCTTTTGGACAATGGTGTGATTTTACCTGAATTTAAAGATCGGTGTGATGCGGATGTTTTTGATCGATGGCGCCTGGATCATCTATTAAGGCTGCCGATTGATATGAGAATATTTGACGCTCTTTTTGATACCTTGGGCGATGTAAGTTTATTGAAGCATACAACAGCTCAGAAAATCGCTGATTACGCTGAAGGTGCTGTAAAAGCTGAAAGTAACGATGAATTTATCGACACGATTAACAGAACGGCCAGGAGAGATATTCTTCCAATCTATCCTTCAAGGAAAAAGGGTTTTAATCGCTTCGTTTACTTGTTGGCAGAAATTAGAAGTATGTACGCGCAAGTGGCTGTGGTTTATGTGCCTATGTATTATCCCGAGAGGACGAAGGTTGCGCTTCCCATTAATCCAAACTCCAAGCCTGAGACAGAACAAGCTGAAATCACTTCTTTTGAATATTTTAGCGATTGTTTTGATCGCACTGTCTTTGGGCCTGACGAAGAACTTCCGAAAAAATGGATGGCAGATAAGGAAAAAAAATATAATTTTCGGGGAAAAGTTTTGTCAAGGGAGTGTGATAACCCTAGAAAATTTCAGGACATTGTTGATTATACTGTTGTTCCTAAACTTGGTTCAATGATGTGGGAGAGTTGGCGAAGGGCTCGCAATAACCTTGTTGATGTTTTGGCGCGGATGTGGGCGTTTAATCACCGGGAAGCGATTTGCTATACATTGCCCCGCCCTGAAAATAAAAGAAGTGCCTCACCAAGCCAGCCCGATGTGCCGATGTCTGAGATGACGTCATTTTTGGGTACTGGGACGATCACAATAGAAGCACCTGAAGGCTCAGAATCTGTCCCCTTCTCGAGAGCCCAACGTCTTGAACTTATTGGAAATGTGCTGCGCATGTCTACTCCTGGAACTAACTATAGATTGCAGAGTAACTGCTTAGAACATGTCAAATGGTTGGCCGCGTATTTGTTTTATATGGAAGATTATAGACAGCCAGATATTATTAAAAGCCTTGATTTACTTGTAAACCAGTCTAAATCAATTGCTTTCTCAGAAAGAGAGGATGTGGGTAGACGTTATGAAAATCTTGCTAAATCGAGTCAGGGCTTTCTATTGCGAACCTTCAGGGATGGTGCTTGGATTCACCATACAGGTGATAAACATAAGCAAGCGTGTCTGGATGTAATCCGTAAGGAAGTTAATCACTGTATTAAAAAAGAACTGCCTTTAATGTCTTTTTTTGCGAAAAGGGATTGCGACACGGTCAATAATCTATTGGATTCACATTTGCCACCATCAACAGATTGGTTGGAAGCTCAAAGGAGGAATTAATATGGGGATAAGAAAAACCATACCCAGGGTTAAGGTTTTGCTTAATCCAGATCTTCATGCACTAAATAGAGAGATACTGCGTCATTATCAAGACTCTCTTAAAGAAGTATTTCCAGATACATACCATAATCTAGAAAAACAAGCCATTGAGTATCCGGCTTTGAAGCAACAAGGTATACAACCAAGGGATATATGGTGGGTTAAAATTGCGATTGTTTTATCTAAGGTCTTTAAGGTTAAGGTTAATACTCATGAAGTTGAGCTCCCTGGTTCCTCATTAAGGTTATCTCAAGCATCACATATCTTCCTTGAGTGGTTTAAAGCCTATTTTTTGGGAAGAATAAAAAAAGATATGAAAAATGACTCAGATTTTTCGCAGTATGCTGATTTGTATTATAAAGATGAAATTAGTGATCCTGTCGTATTGGTGGCCCATTTATATTTTAGGCTAATGACTACAGCATTGTGCGATGGTTTTTGTAATCGAGGAAGTTATACGGATCTTTTAAAAGTAATGGAAATATTCACAGGTAAGCTTGTTGAGAGCAGGATTCCTCCTTTTGTTAGAGTAGGTATTATCCTTCCCCATAATAGGGACCAGCCTCAGTCATCGGCCTGCGAAAGGCAGATAACTTCGGGAAAATTCCGTAGAGTCATTCAACTGGCTACGCGCTCAATAGAAATAACAGAACAAATTAATGCTAAGAAAAGGGCATTCAGTAGTGTTCTTGAGCATTTGGTGCTTGTTGAGCGTCAGCTAAAAATACGGATTATTTCTATATTAAATCCTTTTTTTGGATCTGTTTCATTGGTTAAGGAAGACTTCCTGCCGGTTAGCTTTAGTGAGGAGGAGAGACGATACCTTTCTACCACTAAAAATAATTATAATTCAGAAAGGATATTAGCTTGTTACAGAATAAAAGACGGAGTGGGGGTAGGCTATGAGAAATTGACTCGCGCTTATCGCCTTTTGGGAAAGGCTCAGCTTTTGCTTGAGGTCGTTGGAAGCTTAGAGTCGCTGTGTGAGATTGTTGGTTGGTTGCCTTTGTTTTTTGGTTTAGTAAGGCTTGATGGGCTCACCAAAGAATTGAAGGAGTACTATGCTGAATGTGACGGCCTAATTTACGTGGGAAAAAATGACCCTCTTAAGCTTAAGAAGAAACGATTTCGTCCGGCATATGAAATTGTAAAGCACGCTATATCTCTTTTTAAAGACCATGTTGACTTGGTTGGTGAGTTTTCTTATACGGATATTAAAGATTTACAAAAAATTATGTCTGAAGATTTGCTTGTAAAACTACGAGCCATGGCTTTGGGGCATATACGAAATATCATTATCAAACAGAGAGAAATTGGGATCGTCGTGGTTGACGAAGGCTTGGTTGCTGAGTTTTGTAAAATGATGAACCCTCCTTCAATAGCAATAAGAGATACAGCTTTTGTTGATGCCCCATCCATCGAGGGTAACTGTTTCAAAGCGTTATCCGACTTTTTAGACAGAAAATCAAAAGATAAAAATGACAGAAGAGCAGACTTTGATCGGCTCTGCCAAACAATGAGAGGCTCTAACTTTGAGAATATACTTGAGCGTTTAAAAGATCATATGCGAGATTTAAAACATGCTCGAAATAGCAGTTATGCGAATTTCTTGAAAGGACTTCTTTTCTATAAGCCTGAATTTCTGGTTCGTGCCATCAAAGATTTTGACCGTCGCCTGGAAAAGCCGGGATGTTTGTCCCCTGTGGTGTCTTCTCAGACTGTGCCTGCCCCATCAGCTATGCCGCGCCCGGCTAGTCGATCGACATCTCCTGGGAGGCTTTCGGCACGCACTCCCTCGCCAGGAAGGCAAATACGTTTTGCGGATGAGTCTTCAGTTAGTCGAGCATCATCAGGGCGCGCGGCATCTCCGATCAGCTTTCATAGCACTCACTCCTTGCCAGTAAGATCAAGAAGTCCGTTTAGTGGCCAACCATATGTGTCAATGCCATGTGCATCAGTAGCATCGGCACATACACAACCCTTTTCATCATCGAGCCCATCACAACAGGTGAGATCCTCAGACAATTTTTCATCTGCGCCAGTTTCTTCGGCAGGCATGCCTACAACATCGGTTTCACCTGCTGCTTCAACTGCTCCTGCACAGCCAGCTCAGCCGAGCTCTGCTCCAGCGCCTGTTCCAACGGTATTGCCTCAGTCTGGCCCCGCTATTTTTCTTCGTGCTCGCCCTGGCTCTTTTCAAACCCTACCTTCGAGGAGAGGGGCGGCCACAAGAGGCGTCGTATCAAGACCATTGGGTAGATAGTTTTGATGCCTCGAGGAATTGATGAAACTATAGAGCAATGTTATCAGGTTACTGGTGTTCTCGAATATTTCCCTTACGAAAGGGGATCGCTAGAACAAGATTTTATCAGGGGTTTTGCTGAGGCTCAGGGATTTTCTATTCCTGATGGCTCAAGTATTCGTCTCGCAGGTTTCGATGTTTTTTTGAATGGTGAGCCTTTAAGCTCTAGAGAGGAAGCCTTGTTTTGGGCGGGTTTAGAGTTTCGCAATCAACACTCTTCTTTCAGGCCATTGCAATCGTTTTCAATGAGCCAAGAGACGCGCCAATTACTCTGCTTAATAGGCTCTCAAGCTCAAAGACGGACTCTACCAGAAGAATCCGATGAATCCCGATTTTTAGAAATTGCTGGTGAAGTGACAGCCGAGCGTGTTAGCACTGTTGTCAGCGAGGCGGTCAGGCCAGATGTACTTTTTGAAGAGATGGGGGAAGGGATAGCTCACTTTTCTGACTCTCAGGCACGGCAGCTTGCTGCACGGACTGCTAGCTTTAGGGTATGGGAGAGGCGAGCTAAACTATTTGGCCACATTGAAAAAGTTGTTGAAGCACGAGATGACTACGCTAAACGGCGCAGTTTGGTTCCGAGCGACTCTTCTTTAGAGCGCTTACAGGATTTCGGACTCTCTATTAGTAAGACCACAGTCAATTGGGTTTTGGGCACAAAGTTGATAGAGGGGATAGCGCTTTCTCCGCACGTTGAGTTTATTAGCAACTTCTTATTAACGAGAGCGATTACCTATGGTCCATGGGTGTATCGTTTTGCTAGGATTGGTTCTGGTCTAACTATGATTGGCGGAGCGTTTCTTGCTGCAGAGCTAGCCAAGCCATTGGTTGAGGAGTTATTCCGCCCAACCTATCGTACCCCTAATCAGCTAGCAATTCCTAATGTTACGATTGATATTTCTGCTCGAATACAGCCATCGCGCACACAGGCTCCTGCTCACTCGTCGAATGCGCTGGTTCCCAGGGAGGCTTTAAGCGGGTCAATTGATGATGAGTATTCACTTCAATTTCTTGGGCCTGCTGAGCGAGAATATATTTTAGATCATAGCTCCGCTGCTGAGCCCGCTTATAGCGATCAATCCAGGGGTTCGAATGAAGGTTCTGCTGTGCTGTCTAATGTGCGAGCCTCGCTGCCGTTAAGGGCGAGTTTTTCACAGCGATCGGAAGATGCCAGTTTTACACGTGCTCATCTAAGTTTGCTCAGGTCAGAGCTTGGCTCTCATGAGCCACAGGGCGCTTATGTCGATTACAATCGGGAGCGAGGGTTTGGGCGCTATGGTGGTCAACCTGAGCGAGAAATCGCCCTTTCCCTGGCAGGTACAACCGCCTCGGGCATGTTGTATTTTTCTCCAGCGATTCAAGGCTCGGTGGCTGTTGATTTAACGATTAGCGGTTTAGCCACCGTGGCTAAATATGCCGCCCCTGCCGTTGCGGTGGCCTACTTCGGTTATAAGGGTATCAGAAAATTATCAGAGTATATTCACTGGCGATCCTTGTCAGATGATGAGCGCTCTGACATGACGATCGCGAAGAAGGCTGCCGGCCTTGTTTCAGCGACCCAACATTCGATTGGTTTTTTCAGTTATGTGGCAAACATCAGGCACAGTTGGGATGATGTCTGTGAGGCGCGAGCGAGGGATATAGGTGAGCATATTGACTTAAGAGTCAAGAATGCAAAAACCGACCAGGAGCGCTTCCATTGGCAAGCCAGGCAGTGGGCGATCAAACAAAAGCAGTATGGGGTTTGCGCAGAATGGAGCCGCGGAGAAAATACAGAAACAATGCAAGCTTTCTCAAATTATTTGGATGATGTATTTAAACGAGCACATCAGGCCATTTATCTTAAGGATTACAATAATGCGCAGCGATACGTGGCGAACCTGAAAAATTGGCTGCCCAATAACTTTTCTGTTCACTTGATGAGTGCACACATACAGGAAGGTCGTGATCCTGTTTCTGCGACTCAGGCTTTTGATGGGCTTAAAACTTTAGCTAAGACGCCTAAGCAACAAGCTGAATTCGACAAACAATATTTTTCTCATCTATTTCGGAAAACAATTTCTACCCAAGGAAAGACTTTTGACGAGTTGATGGCATACGCGAAAATTCGTGTAGGTGAAGGTAGCGATTCGGCTAAGCTTAACGATCTCTATGGGGTTTGCTTTTTTGATTTTAAGGCGAATAAACTAATTACTGATGCGAGAACCATCTTAGCACGGTTTGAATGTATGTCTCCCTCTGTCAAAGCGCCACGTGCCTACCAAAAGCTGCTCGCGAATGCTCAGTATAATGTGGCAGTAGAAGATAATGACGCAGATAAATTCACTCATGCGTATCAGCTTTTTCAGTCAATCGATCATTTGACGCTGATTGATAAGCTTCAGATGGGGATTTGCGGTTTGGCTTCTTCGTCGAAAACGATCGTAGCAGAAAGCTTTGAAAAGCTTGCTGAAGATTATCAAGCAGCAGCAAAGGTAGAAGAAAAATCTGATGAGCTTCGTGATTTTATGGTCTCATCAGCCAAAAGCTTGGCTTCTTATGCTTCTCAAGGGGGGCAGTGTGACCTCAGTATTCACTATTATGAGGCGGCAGAGTCGCTTTTGGGTGCTTCTGATGATACAAGCCTTGGGCTTGCAGTTGCCTACGCTAAATGGGCTCAGGTTCTTTCCAAAACAGACGATGTTGATAACAAAGCATTGCAAGCTGAGGTTAAAAAAAGTTGGGAGTTATCTCGTCAGTATTTTGAAAAATTAGCTGAGGGTAGTATCAGCTCTCCTGATCTACAGCTTTGCTTCAGTTACGCTAAAATTAATTCAGGCAGGTATGATTATAATGCGGAGAGAAAGCAGCTAAATGAGATTTTATCTAAGGTAGATCGGGCGTTAGAAAATAATCCTACAAGCAGTAGTTTACATGAGTTAAGAGACAGTGCTTTTCATGGTCTGCTGAAAATTAATCAAGAACAAGATCTGCCGGGTGAGATCGTGGCACTTTATGATTGGGCTAAATCTAGAACCAATGAGCACTTGCCTAGCGATGGAACCATGAAAGCCTTGGCTGAAGCCTCGATCATCGCGTTATACCAGTTATATGGCCAGGCAAAAAATCAAAACCTTGCGCCAGACAGTGCCTACTATGAGCGCCGTTGTTTAGCGTTAGCGGGTGAGTTGACGGCAATGGATGAAGAAAATTTTACCGCCAAAATAGTGCGCGCCCGAATTGTATTAATGGGGAGTGATGCGGCCGCTATTCTTAGCGCCAACCAGGAAATTAATTCGCTTTGCCAGCAGCTTGAGCAACAAGCATCCAAAATAGGTGAGCAAACACTAACAAGGCAAGATAAGAGGAAGCTGGGCGAAGCTTATATAATGAAGGCAGACTTTCTTCTTAGGTGTGATAAAACTAGAGCCGGTATGCAGGCTGCGATCGCATGCCATAAGAAGGTTATCGACCTGGGCGTCCACTCCTTATCTCAGGAGCTATTTACCATCTTGGAGCTTTATGGACAGCTCAATGATGTAGAGGGTGGCCGGTTGTTTGCTCAAAGCTTAGTTAAAAGCCATGAGGAAAACTTCAAGCTTAATTTAGTGTACATTAACTTTTTAAGTAAAAATGGTTTCATTGATGAGGCTAAGCTGCATTTAGAAGCGCTTCTAAAGGAAGGGAAGATTGGGGAAAATGAATTTAGTGAGGCTCAACAGGCCTTGGGCACTTATCAGTGGCAACAGTTTAGCGGCTTTCTTATAGAGGTTTTCTCAAAGCTATTACTTCAATTTGCGCGTCATGTTAATGCTGTAAGTCGTACCAAGTCAGGCGAATACTCGCAGGCCAGTCAAACGCTAGCAAAAACTTACTGTGTTATTTATGAGCTCATAGGCGAGGAGCTGTTAAGTTGTTTGCCAGTTGCTATGAGCCATAGTTTGGCTGTTGCGCTGGGCGTGATAGACCCTTCAGAGAAGAGCGCTTGGTTTGCCCAACTCAGTGATGCACTCAAGCGAAAATTAACGGACGTGCCTAAGTTATGCAAGGCTTTTTTTCAGTTTTTCCATTTGCTCAGAGAACTTAATTGGATTGAAAACACAGGCCTTTTAAAGAGATTTGCTGATGTAGGTGAGTGTTTGTGTTTACCCGTAACGCCTTTTGCTTTTGAGCTTGGAGCCTGGATTTTTGGTGGGGCAGCAGATTTACCTTTATTAACCGGACCATTTGCGGCGCTACATATCACTTCTCTTGCGGTTAGTTATATTTCTTCTTTGGTAAGTGCGTTTGATCAAAATGGGAACTTGCGTTCTGAAACAGCGTATTCTTTGATGGTTCGTGATTTATCAGCAACACTGAGTATTATGAGCATGACCGCCATGGCGGCCATGAAATTTCCTGTGGTTAAGGCGGCTTTTGTCAGCGGAGGTGCAAAAGCGGTTGCTGTTTGGGGCACTATTGGAACCTTGGGTAAAGTCGCGATAGTGTTTGGTGGGGTTGGGGTTGGTATAGGACTGGGTTACCTGCTGCGCAGGCGATATAAGTTTGCAGGGCGGCAGGCCGAAATACAGAACGCCAGAATTTTGGCAATCCAGGGCAAGTACACGCAATCTCGCTTGAAATATGATCATGCTATTTCTCAGGATCCTGATAATCTCTCTCTAAGGCAGGCTCGAGATCAGGTAGAACTTGCGTTTTTCTTTAGTGAGAGTCGAATGAGAGATTTGCTTAGCAAATGTGATCAGGTATTGGCTGCACTGCCCGGTGATAGGAATACGCTTTTTTATAAAGTACAAGCGTTTATTCAGCAGGATCGAACCTATTTGGCAGAAATGATTTTAAAGGAGCTTGTGAGAAATTCTGATGATTGGCCTGCGCAGGCTCAACTGATTCATCTTTATTTTTTGACGGGGCGCGACGACTTGGCCTTTTCTGAAAGCAAGAAACTGGTTGTGCAGCTTGAAAATTTATTGGGCATTAATGCCAACGCACTTAACAAAACGATCGAAGATCGTTGGGGTTTTGCAGGGTTGTCTCAACAGCTTCTTGATTTTAGGCGATCGCATCCAAATTCAGGAAATTTTATACCGCTTGTAAACTCCAACTCGCGATTTAGTCGACACATTGATGCTGAGTTATTGGAAAATGAAAAAGCGAGGCTTGAAGATCAGTACCAAAAAGTTTTGGCACAGATGGCACTTTTTCGGTCCGCAATACGTGATCGTTGGATAAATGTAGGATTAAACGCAGCCGTTCAATTTGTTGACACCTTGATACAGACGAATTTATTGCCTGCTTGTTTCGAGCAAGAAAACTCACACTTTCCATCTAAATTATTGCATAAATTCCATGATGAAGAGCGTGTACAGGCTAACTTCACTTTACAAGCTCACCCTGAATTTAGGCCTATCTAAGCTCGGGGCTGAGGCAGAGGCCCTGGCTCTGAGCTTATATCGATCATTGCCTTCAGACGATCGATTTTAGCCCTTAGTTTTTCAATGGCCTTGACACATTCGCTTTGCGTTAGCGATTTCTTAACTTCTTTTATGACAGGCTGTGGTCTTTTGGGGTGCTTTGATTCGGCTTGTTTTTCTTGAGCTTTCCTTGTGGCATCCTTGTCAACTTCAATTAATGTGACGTTTGCTGGAGGCTCCCACTCTTGTCTGCGTATAGTTGTGTAGAGTCTCATCACTTCTTCTAATAGTGCAATATGCTCGGTTATGAAAGCTGTGTTATTGGGCAAAATGAGTCTGGCCGCCTCCATGCAGGTGATGGCGTTTTCTAAATATAAGCGCTGATCGGTTGTTTCCGACTTGTTGCTAAACAAATTTTGGTAAGTTTTTGCTAAAACATAAAAGCCCACAAAGCGAAGGCTCGATCCTAGTGTTTTAAAGGGTAAAAAATGGGGTAAATCTAACTCGCCATTTTGAATCGAGAAGGGTTTTTCATCGCCAATTAGTTGGGCGACTTTCTTTTGGTTGTTCGTGATGAACCAGAACAATACTTTGATAGCCGTTTGAGAGCTATCCAGCGCAAAAGAGGCGCTTAAACAATCTGAAGCAAGCTTGAAGGTAGCACTTCTTTCCATCAGTCTTGGCTCCCCACCTCTATTATCAAGAAGCAATATCGGGTTGTGGGCTGATTTTTCAGAGATTTTGCTCGGTGTTAATAGAAGTAAGCTTGCGTAAATATTCAATAGATCTTTACTCTTGGGTGGAGGTGTTGTCCCAAAGTACCTAGAAAAAAGCGCCATAGCCTGTGCTGGTTGATTGATTTGAAGTAGCATAACAACGCCATTAAAGACAGTTGCTTCAAGCTTTAAACGATCAACATCGCTTAAACTATTCATTTGAGTTGGTTGAGGCAGTATGGCCTCACAAATTGTCCGATAATATTCGCTGGCATCGTAGTATCGGTAGCTTGCTATCGCTAGCTCTGCTTGGCGAGTTAACTCGCTTATATCACGCTCATGTTTTTGTTCTTTGAAGGCTCTTTCGGTTTGTTTGTTTGCTGAGCGTAGCTGGGCCACATGAACCGCGGTACCTGCTGATGCTGCTGCAATTGCCGTATAAAAAGTTGGCCTATCTCGTGTAATGTGGTCATATAACCTTTCTCCGTATCCACGTTGGTCCTCTGAAATTATTGGGTCTGTACCGGAGACATAGGTTACAGATTATACCGGACACATCGGTAACACTTTAGCCCCAAAGGGATTGTCTAAAGGCTGGAACTTCCGTTCCTCCTCATCAAAATATCCTAAATCATAGTCCAT
>Ga0210019_1002927_pt1 | contig 16049 bp, 14 predicted proteins | sample CryGeyCG2114_020_2_FD_183969 | JGI IMG/M metagenome (GOLD analysis project Ga0210019, IMG submission 183969) | Groundwater microbial communities from aquifer - Crystal Geyser CG11_big_fil_rev_8/21/14_0.20 (SPAdes) (version 2) | ecosystem: Environmental > Aquatic > Deep subsurface > Groundwater ...
GCTACAACACCGATTTTCCGCATCAATCCCTAAACAACATGACACCAAACCAGTTTTTCAAAAAACAGCAAAAACAACCCAAGCCAACACTAACTAATTTTTCCCTTGCTTAAAGGGGAGCATTACAAATCTGCCCATGATTCATTTTTTTTATCATGTCTGTCCCTGGATCAGTGTCTGTCACGTGACTATTGTTTTTGAGTGTATTGCTGATAAGCTTTTTGAATCTGCTCTGATGTTAGTCCAGCATAATTTTTACCAATATTTTCTGGATGAGGGATTGTTTCACCGGTGAGATTCTTTTCGGCTCCGAGAACTTTTATTAAAGTTTCATACTGGTCTGATAGAAAACCTGACAAATGAGGTTGTATTTCTTTTTTGAATCTTCTTGTCACTTCGAACAATCCACCTTTATCTACGATCCATTCACCTTGAATCAATCGACAGAATCCTCCGTGCAGTTCAGATTCATCAAATATTGCGTGATTAATTCCATCTCCACAAGCAATAATATCAACAAGATTGGCAGACCTATCCTTGCTTGCAAGTGCTACTGCAAGAAGTAACCACGCGTCCGTCCAACGATATTTTGGTTTCTCTGGATTTTTCATGGCGTAATAGTTAGCATTTCTCACTCAATTTCATTCTTGATAACGCTGAACAGGATATTGCGTCCTTCTTAAAGCTTTTTGCTCCATCGCATAATATTTGCTTGGAATTGGCCGACCTTTTTGCGGTCCAATATCATAGACTTTAAAACCTTCCCGCATTTTCTGAAAAATCCATTTTCTATTTTCTTTCATCCATAGCGACTGATCACTTCCAGCTTCAAAAACTTCGGCCCCAAGCTTTCCTGCAGCATCTCTAACTCTCTGCATACCCTCACCAATGACAAGCTTCTTCTCAACATCCGTTTCGTTAAAAGTAATCCTCGCATGCCCGAATTCATTACCCAGGATGTCATCATAAGTTGATCTTAGCTGTTGTCCGATACTGTTGACACCGGGTATTCTTTGAATCCCTGATTTGATGGCATTAAAAGCAGGTTTAAGCGCTTTTTGGAGTCCTTGAACTCCTTTTTGAATCGCAGGGCCTGCTGCTTTTGCGACACCAAAAGTTGCGACTGATAAGCCAACGACTTGCAGAGCATGGTCATTAAAATTGCGGCCGCTTAAAACATTGTCAACACCATTGCTGGTATAGGCTGATGAGGCAACAACAGCCAGATCACCTAAGGTAGTGGCAAGCGCGCCTCCCGTGACGCCCAGCGTTGAAAAAGCAGCCCCTAAAGCCAATCCGCCTGCCGCAGCCGTTGCACCAGCTGTCGCGCCTACAATGACGGATTTGAAAAAATCCCTGAAATTATGTATGTTGCCAAATGCTGCTTGAAAGGCAACATTTACAGCGGCTCCGATTAAAGCACCAATCAGAATCCCGATTAAAAACCAAAAGTTTCCGGTTGGGTCAACATACTTAACCGGATTGTTGCGCGCATAAGCGTAACGGTTAAGGCTTTGGGGATCCTCAGGCGACTGCACATACGTATCAGGCGTGATGAAACGCCCAATCTTCGGATCATAATACCTGGCGTTCGCATAGATCAGGTCTGTTTCAAGGTCTTCCTCATGCCCGGTGAAGGTGTGAGTGACGGGATCGCTTCCCGTTCGCACCTTTACTTCACCGAATGGGAAGTATTCCATGAGAAGGGTCTGCTGGCCTTGCTCATTGGTAATGATGTTGGTGGAGCCAAGGTGATCCTGATGAAAAAACCTTAGGTGATGGACGGGATCGATTTCGCCGCAAGGCGTGCCTACGGCACAGGCGAACTGAAGCCCTGAAGGAATCGCATGCTCTTCTTCTGCAATCCTGGTGTTGCCCAAGAAGAAGGACTTTCTTATCAAAGAGCTCGTTGGTTGTGTATTGTATTCAATTTCAACATCTTTGCCAAGGTAGTAAATCGTTTGATTGCCGGCAGTTTTTTTGACGCGCTGGCCTGTGGCATCGTATTGGTAGATGCCTTTGGTGGTGCCTGCTTCCGTGACGCGTGTCAAACGGTTATCATAATCATACGTCAGGACTTCTGTTCCCCGCATCGTCATGTTGCCGTTGGCATCATACACGTAGTCGATCACTTCCTCGCCTTCCATGCGGCGCGTGAGGGCATGGGGATGATCCATATCGTTATATTCAAGAGACGCATCCCCTTTTTGCGTGAGATTACCGATGGCGTCATGATCATAGGGCCGTGTGCCGTAACTCCCCGCGGCTTGAATGAGCCGATCTAAATCATCATACAGGAAGCTTTGGGTGTTGGTGTTAATGGCATCTACAAGACTGAGGACGTTACCCACGTTGTCAAAGGCGTAGGTTAAATCTTGATAAGTGCCTTGTGTCTGGTGACTGGTGAGCAGGTGCTCTAAACGTAAGGTTTGAGGGTTGTAAGTGTAATCAGTTGTGACGCCGTTGCCGTATTCGATTTTGGTGATTTGGCCTGAGGCATTGTAATCCACATTACTCACAATGGCGCTTTGTGTTTCATCTTCATGCACCAAGGTCATGGTCTCGGCTTCCCCCATGCCGTTAAAAGTGAGATTGATGAATTCGGCATCGGGATATTCCAGGGTGATGACGCGTCCCAGGGGGTCATAAATCCTGGTAAACGAATAATCATTTCCATCCCCTAATGTTTTTTGATCTTGAATCACACGGCCCAGTTTGTCGTAACGAAACAAGTGCGTGCCTGAAGGGTCATTTACTTTTAAAAGACGCCCGGCTGGGTAGTTCTCCCCGTCCAAGCCGCCACAGGTGACGGGCGGGCAGTCGTCATAAACGTAATTCACTTCGGATAAATCAGGATAGATTTTCTTTTTAAGACGGTTTAATTCGTCATACTCAAAAGTGATGGTTTGAAGCAAAGCGTCGGTTTGGGTGAGTAAATTGTTATTTTCATCATACGTATATGACCACACGCCCATATCGGGATCATCCATACCGGTTTTACGGCCCAGAAGATCGTAGGCAACCGTGGTGGTGTTATTGGCATGATCAATCGTTTTAACCAACCGATTGAGAGCATCATACTCATACTGCGTGGTGTAAATCGTGCCGCCTGCACAAAAAGGTAACGATGCGCCATCTTCGCATTCCTCGACCTTCACGAGATTGCCGAAGACGTTTTGTGTGTATCGTTTAACATGGTTGTTGGGATCAATGGATGTCTTGATTAAATCATCAAACACCACGCTTGAACTCGTGCCGTCCGGATACTCAATTTCTGTCCGACGCCCCACGGCATCATAAGTGAACACCGCATGCGGAAATTCAGCCGGCGGAATAGCGAAACCGGTTTGAAAATCAGCCAGGTATGGGACATATTGCTTTTCAGGCTGGCCGCGGTCGTTAAAAACCACGTAGCCTGAGACGATTTGCCGGTCAAACGATTGTTGACCGTCTTCGGCCGGTGAGCGCTTTTCGATCTCACGACCCAGGCCGTCTAGGAATGTGTATGTGGTCAGATAGCCTGTATTCGGCTGGGTTAAATCACCGATGGGAGGCGCGTTTGTGTCGGATTTAACATGCGTGATCACGCGGTTGGGGACACTGGTATCATCATAATAAATGGCCTGGGTGGGTGCGACTTCCGTATCCAAAGGCGAAATTACTTTAACCACGCGTCCCAAGGGATCATGGATGGTTTTTGTGATTTGGCCGTTTTGATCCTTGGACTCTGTGATTTGGGCAATTAAAGGATCATAAGTAAATTCTTGGGTGTGGCCCAGGGGATTGGTGATTTTGGTTAAATAAAGTTTAAGTGTTGGGTCGTATTCATTGGCGGTGGTATATTCACGGGCATCGGTGATGCTAATTAAATTGCCAAAATCATTGTAAACCATTTCGGTTTGAAAACCCTGGCCTTGACCCTGGCCTTCTAAAAGATCTTCTGAGGCGGTAAGAAGCCCTTTCACCGGTTCCTGCATGGGATCTTGATGACCGTCGTAGTAAAAGTACTTCTTATTAATCAGCGTATTTTCATGATCATAGACATCCGTCACGGCCAAGGTATTCATTAAATGCTCGGTTTCATTAAAGACATAGGTATGCACCGTGCGGCGGTCATCCAGATTGGTGGAGACCTCACCGTCATCATAAAGCACCCTGAGATTGCCTGAGGTGTCATACTCAAACCGCTGGCGGCTCCTGACGTAGGTTTGATCACCGTCATAGATGAATTTATTAGTTTCTGACAAATAAACGAAATTAACGCCCGGGAAAATGGTGTCGTCATAAAACCAGGTGTTTTCTTCGCGGCTGAAGACGTTATCTTGACTGTCCCGAACCTCAACTGAGAGCGGCCTGCCCTTGCCGTGCTCATCCTGCAGGAAGGTGTGAATGGTTTTGGTGCCTTCACTGTCGGTGACGGTTGTTTCACGAAATCCACGGAATTCTTTGGTCGGCGCATCAAACATGCCGCCTTGGTAGCTGTACTCTGTGACATACTCATGCCCCAGGCCGTCTGCTTGCGTGACTTTCGTGACCACTTGAACGGGAAACGGCAGGCGGTGGATATTGTTTGAATCGGTGTTATCAAAACGAGTTGATGGGGTGTATTCAATCGTTGTCAGGCCGCCTCTTCCGTTGTCAATGGTGCTTAAAAGATCGGGGTGTTTGCCTTGATTGTCAAAGAATTTCCATTGGTTCTCTTGGGACTCACCTCTGACAATGCGCTCTACCAAACCATCGCCATCGAGATCGTTAAACTCAGCCTGTATGTGCGCCTCGCGATGCTCGCGGATATAAGCGTAAGTATCGTCCCGGCCGACGTTCTCCAGAATAACCGGTTCCGCTGTAAATCCCGAGCCTGTGTTTAAATAAACACGGATATTGTGGTACTCATCGGGGTTGGAATGGCCGGGGTTCATGATTAAACGGTCCACCAATCCATCGCCATTGACGTCCAGAAGCTCATTCTTAGAGCCTTCGGCAGACCACGTGCGCACTTTGCGGTATTCGTTTCCATAACCCGCTGGAATGACGATGGGCCAAACCTCTGCGATCATTTCAAAACCATCCCCCTTGTTGTAGTAAACATGCAAACCGTCGTTGTAAGACTCCCGTCCTAAAATCCGGTCGGGCAAGCCGTCCCCGTTTAAGTCGTAGAGCGTGGATTCCTCACTGTATAGGCCGCCTGTGCGAATGTCCTGGAATAACTCATCATGCGGATTGGGAATGTTCCAGATGGTGTAATTGGGATTAAGATCGCCGCCCTCATATTCATAGACTTTCCAGCGGTTAAATCCGGTATCCACCGTGACAAATTCAACTCTGCCGTCGCCATCGATATCCAGAAACTCGCTCCATACGTTGGAGTTGCCGCCCTCCGTGCGCCGAATAAAGGAATAAGCCGATTGGATGTTGGGAATGTTGTACATGGGCTCGTCTTGGCCGGAAAATTGATTGCCTTCATTCAAGAAAACATGCACTGTGTGAAATTCGGTATTGATATTAAGATAAAGCCTATCCTGCAGCCCATCGCCGTTTAAATCAAAGAAACTTTGGTAAGTCCCTTCCTCATTCCACTGGTGCAGATGGCGGAACAAATGAAATCCGTTTGGAATCACAACGTTCCAAATGGCCGGATCTGTCAAAAAGCCGGCGGTTGTGCCGTAAAAAACTTCCCAGTATTCTTCACCGGTATCATCCATATCGACCACAACACGGTCCAGGATCCCGTCGCCGTTCACATCATAAAGCCCGGCGGCTTGTGCTTGCTTGCCGGCTACACCGACATAAAGATTGCGGTAATAGCCTTGGTAGTCGGGGTTCTCTTCCGGATTAGGGACCGGCCACGCCTCATGCGTTGCTTCCAATGCATGCCCGTGATTTTGATAAGTAAAGGTCGTTTGCGGCAGGCATGTCACTTCATCCGTTCCGCATTCTTCGACGGCCGTCAAGCGCGAGCGGTTGATCACCGGAGCAGCTTCATAAGTGAGCTCATATCGCCGGGCTAAGGTGTCCTGTACCTTGACCTCAATGGTTTTTAAACGCTTGTTGGTTTCAATGCGCTCGCCTGTGCGGTAGGAAATCAAGGGATCAGGCCGGTCTTCTAAATTGAAATGAACATAGTGGGAGGCGGGAAAGTTATTGGCATTGGCATTATAACCGATGGCTTGAAGGTAGATTTGCCCCGCATCATGCTGATAAGCATACGTCATGATGTTGTCACTGACGTCAGTGACCCGTTCTAAATACCAGCCAAAGATACCGCGCGCATTGGTTTGCCTGGCATTGGCTGACATGCCGAAGATATGTTGGGTGCCCGATTTGTCATAAACCGTCCAGTAGCCGTCTTGATAAATAAATTTCAAAAACTGGCCAGATTCGTCTTTGGCGCGGTATTCATAGGTGTCCACCTTTACTAATTCTGAGCTTACGCCTTGCACGAGAAACGCAAACGTATCTTCACTATCGTTATAAGCAGGTATGCCGTCATCGGTGCTGCGGCGGATAAAGCCTTGCTCCAATCCCCAGCCCTTGCCTACCCAACTGTCACCGCCTGATGAAGAATAATTCAGTGATAGTTGCGGGGTGAGGCCTCGCCTGCCGGGCGGCGTAAAAATGGAAACACCGGCTTGCGCGCGGCCGGTGAATAAATCGGTTTGAAAAGACTGCGCTTGCGCCGAAGCATCGGAAAGGTGACCGATGTTACCTGCAGGAACAACGGGCGGCTCTAAGGCGAATGCCTCTTTAATACCGATGCCTCCCATGTCTTGAATGACATTGGTGGTAAGAAATGTAAATGCGATTAAACCCGCGATCCAGCGTTTCATGTTTAACTCCTCTTCTTGGGGTCAGGTCCGGGACCTGACCCCACGTACATTCTTTTCATCGGGTGTTCAAACCATAATCCCGTTTGTTTCAAGACTCAAACATTTCTTGCAGGAAAAATCGATTTATCTATCCACAATAGATAAATACCGCTTATTAATAGATAAGCCTTTGTAAAAGTCTTTGCATGTGGTTAACCCCAACCCACCTTAACCTTGCTGACCCCAGGTGTCAATTAAGTGGTTAAGCTGTTTTCTATCTTCGCCTGTTAAATCAGCCGCCGTATGAATGAGGAGCATCAATCGCATGAGTAATTGCTTCTTTAATTTCAACGTGCCGATGGTCAGGCCTGTCCTTTCAATCGCAACGTAAAGCTTAGACTTTACCCGGTGAAGCTGCGTCTCATCCGCGCCATCACTGCTTCGAGTAAGCCACTGTTGAATGTGCCGGATAATTTCTTGTTGATGATTGTCTAAATTGTTAATTGATTTCATTTTTTTCCTAACCTAAATAACATCCATTCTGCTGAAATTTTCTAAACTCTTTTTGATGGAAGTAATGCTCCGCTGGCGCCAGCAATGCAGGTGGATCAATTGATACGCCAGCATTACAAGTTCATCCTTCACGCAAGAAATGGGGCGCATTCCTTCCGAAACTTTCAGCAAGCCCTCACGTGCATGCCAATAAGAAGCCGGCGGCAAAAACCCTGCGCTAATCTTGTCTAATTCTTCAAGCAAGACGGTGCAGTGCATTCGTAAACGGTTAAGACGCGCTTGTTGATTGCTGAGCGCCGCTCCTGTTTTTATCATTTCTTCTCTTCCTGCTTGTTCTCATGCATCAACTTGTCAAAATCATCTTTGATGGTTTTTGTTAATGTTTGCATCTCACTCAATGATTGCTCCAGCATGACATTTGCTTCATCGATAGACTTTTTAATTTTTGCCGATGCCACCTGCATCCTCATCATAGGCACCATGAGCTTGTTTCGTATGTGTGATGCGAGTTCACTGGTTATGTTTTCTTTCATAGTTTCTTTAACTCCTGAAAAACTGGATACAAAAAGCCGGTTGCCCAAGATGTTTACTGCACACCATCGTAGGCAACCGGCTATCCGTTCTGAGGACCCCTGGTTTTGCGTCGCCGCCTTACGGCGGGTTTGCCTCCGCCCAGCTTCTGGGACGGATCCGCCATGTTTGGTGGCGGAATTTTCTACGTTACTTTACTTTGTCAACTAGCATGGGTGTATTTCTGCGCCGAGTTCTTGTTCCGTCTGTTTGACGCGTATCAAATACATCCGAAGAAACCGGTAAAACGCTTTTGGATTTCTAACGATGCGCGGCAATAGACACCTAGTTTTTTTCATGACCATTGCTCCCCATTGATTCTCTGTCAATCCGTTTGGCTTCAACGCGTTCTCCCATGCGGAAACCAAACGCTTCATATATAATTCCTGCCATTTCTATGGCTTTTCGGATCCTCGCAGGGCTCACGTCCGGAAACTGATTTAAGTACCGCCCAAGCCACCGGAAGGCATTCCGGTATTTCTGCGGTGCCTTGGGCGGCAGAAAGTGATGCTCCAAATCAAATAGAAAGAAGCGTTGTTTTTCCACAGAGATGGTATTCCTGCTAATATGAGGATGCTCGATTAACATAAGGAGGAGCATCATCTTATTGTGAAAGTAGGACCACCAGTAACACTCCAGATCCCCTATTACCGTCTTCTCCTGATTAACCCACTTCATCACGCTTCCCTTTGCTACGTTTTCCATTTGGTTTGTCGCTCCTTTCTCACTAAAAGCTTTTCTAAGAAAATTAGTACACTACGATATAAGGTGTGTCAATGCTTCCTACTTCAGTTTTTTTAATTTACCTTTTGGCGTAATTTGCAATCCTAAAGAACCGAGGTTATACTTGGGATATAACAAAAATGACTTTTAGCTCATTAAAAAAACCTAGCTTTTAAAAAGCCAAATGAGCGCTTCTAACTAAAATTCATCCCCGCAAGCAGTTAGCGGGGATCTAAGTTCTTAGATGCCCGACACTTTCGGAGAAGAACATCAAGTTCTTCCCGAAAAGCGCTCCGCGCATGAGAGAGCGAGTGTTAAAACATTCGGGCATGACACGTTTAAAAACCTATGTACAAAGAAATTCAAGAGGACTTAAAAGGCCATTTTCCAGATCATCCTAAGAGCAAGGCCCTCATGTGGGGTGAAGCGCTTAAGAGCATTCTGGAAGAGCGTAAACTACATGGCAATGAAGTCACGATTAAAAGCTTGGCGGCCAAAACCGGTATCAAGGATAAGCACTTATTGAATATTATCGCCCAGCGCGTTAAAGACCCGCCTTCTGAGAAACTGCTCAAGATTGCAGATGCTTTGGGGATTTCTTACACCGAATTTGCCGAACGCGCGCTCGGTGAATGGCGCGGTTCATTTACGGTTTGCGGCTTTGGTCAAAGAGGGGCAATAGATTACCCGCAGCATGGCTTTTCGATTCAAACGCTCACACCGCCGGGTATTCATGTGCGTGATTTCTTTGTGGGGCTGATGACCATTAAACCTTTTAAGGAACTGAAGAAATGGAAATTCAGAGAAGATTCAATGGTGTTTATGTTCGTGGAGACCGGCACTATTGAAATTACGTTTGCGAATCGCGTGAGGAAACTGCATTCAAACGAGTCTGTTTACTTTGATGGCGGCGTCTCGCACAAGCTCAAAAACGCCGATTCCATTGACGCCCGCCTCTTTTTAGTCACCAGACCTCCGTTACATTAAACCAACAGGGACGGTTCTTCTTGCGAAAGCAGAACCGTCCCTGTTAGTGTCGGCAACTCTTCATTCTTTAACTCTTAACTTTTCATTTTTTTAAGCAAATTATGTCGCACGCAGATTTTCGTCATAGCCGAGGTCAATTTCTCAAATTCACTCGGCTTGGTGAGGTAGGTATGGCCCGCTTGACGCGCTTTCAGCCGTTGCTCGGGCACATCCGCTGCCGTGAAAATAATAAAATCCTTTGGGCAGTGGGCATCTCCGTTTTTGAACTTTGCAATTAACTCATCCCCCCACATGTGCGGCATCTTAATATCAATAATGGCAAGATCGGGCTCAAATTCATCCGCGATTCTTAAGGCTTCATCACCGCTTGTGACATAGCGAACTTCGTAATCGGCTGCTGGTTTTTCATCTTTCAAACATTCGGCCACAAGCTCGCAGACTTCTTTTTCATCATCCACAATCAACACTTTGGCACAAGGCATCTGCCCCTTTGGCAGTGTGGCAACGGTTTTCTCGTCTTTGCGCCGGTCAATCACGGCCGTAATATGATGATAAAGCTCTTCCAAACTGTAAGGTTTTGTCATAAAGGCTTCAATACCCAGCTTTTCACATTCCTCTTGTTTTTCAGGCAGTGCGGTTAAAACAATCACGGGTAATTTGTCGTGCTTTTTTCGGATGGTTTTCAAAACCTCCAGACCGCCCATCCCCGGCATCCTAAGATCAAGCAGTACCAAATCAATCCGATCTCCCAATTCTTCAATGTACTTGAGCGCTTCCTGTCCGCTGCCGGCTGAAATCGTGGTATAGCCTTCCGGCTGGCAGGCTTTGCTAATAAAAAAGTTAACATCCGGTTCATCATCAACAATTAAAATGGTAGCTTGCTTGGCTGGTTCACTCATCATGGCTCCCTTCGGTACACTCAAGTATTTTGTTCATGACCTCTTCTAAGTTAATGGGCTTGGAATAGTAGCCGTCTACGCCAATCCCAAATTCAATCCGCGATTTGGTTTCGCCGTCTTCCCAGCCGGTCATGACTAAAAACTTTGTGCCCGGCAGAAGCGGTTTTAACCGCCTGAGGATTTCTTCGCCTGTGATATCCGGCATTCTAAGGTCCAACAAAATAACGCCGGGTTTTTCTTTCTCTGCTATTTGAATACCTTCCTCACCTTTCGATGCTGTTAATAATTGAATATCCTTGTAATCGGCAAACACTTTGCCGAAAAGTTCATTGACGTCTTTTTCATCTTCAATGATAAGCACTTTTTTAGGCGGCATGAGCGGCCTCTTTAAAAATGGGCAGAAAAATGTGAAACGTCGTACCTTGACCAACTTCACTTTCGACCGTCAGGTTCCCCCCAAAGCGCTTCAGTATTTGCCTGGCAAGATGCAGCCCCAACCCCGTCCCCTTGATGGTGCCGGGTTCACTTGCGCGGCTCGTATCTTTGGTGGTAAAGAAAGGATCAAAAATTTTCTCAAGGTTCTCTTGGGGAATTCCCTCCCCCGTATCCTTCACCGCTACCTCCACTTCGGCATCTCGCTGAAAGGCAGTGACCGTAAGAGTGCCGTGATCTTTCATGGCATGCCGCGCATTAGTAAATAAATTCACAAATACCTCTTCTATCGCGTGAAAATCGGCCATCACCATGGGCAGGTTTGGCGCATAATTTCTTTGGATGGCGATATTGCCATGCCTCATCTCGGATGCCAATAAACTAAGGGCGCTTTCCACCATCTCTTCTACTTGTATCGGCGCTACCACCATTTCCTTTGGTTTTTTGGCAAATTGCGAGAGCCGCGTAATGACACCGTTGGCCCTTTCCACATTGTCCAGGATGCGCTCAATGGATTCATTTACTTCTGTTTCGTATTGAGCTTTGGTTAATTTCTCGTAGATACCTCTTTTTTTATTAAACATAAGCGTCTCAACTGCCAGTTTAATGGAATTAAGAGGATTTTTTACTTCGTGGCTGATGCCGGCCGACAAAATCCCCAGCGCCGCCATTTTAGACTGCTGAGCAAATTCAATTTGATTTTTCTTGAGGGTGTCCATCGTCCTCGCGTTGTGAAGGGCAATTGCCACCTGCCCCGCCACGGTCGGAAAATAATCGATTTCCTCCTGGGTAAAGTCTTCGTCTGACTTTTTCTTTCCAAACGTTAACGCGCCGATCAATTGCTGGTCCAAAAACAGAGAGATGCAGATCACTGCATTCAACTCCGCAAGTGTTGAACTGATATCAACCGGAAGTCCCTCTTTGACACGTTCATCTTCCAGATTGATGATAGCTTTATGATCAGCCAGATAGCGGATAAATATGTTTTCGCGGTCATATTTAATACTGGTACTTTTAATGTTAAACGAATTAAAAACACTGTAGCTCTTTTCATCCTGCTCAACCAAGATAATGGCACCAGATTCAAGTCTTAGGGTTTCTCTTAAAGTGGAAAGAATGGTGTCGCCTACTTTATCAATATCCAACATTTTGCTGATACTGTCCGAAAGACGGTTGAGAATGGTTTTAATATCCTCTTTTTTCTGAAAAAGATATTTGTCCGTAACACTAATCAAGAGATTTCTGAGGGGATCATATCCTATGATCATTACAAAAACACTGATAAATGCAGCCGTGAATCTTCCTGTGGGTATATACCTACTCATAATTTCATTGGCAAAAAATGTTACAAAAGCGAAAATTCCAAAAAAGAAAGCTAGTAATCCTGTAAATACGATTGTTTTCTTTACGATGACTTCAATGCCAAGCAGTTGATGACGAAATACCGCGTAAGCAAGAACTAAAGCATAGATAGCTATACCAGAATTTAGGTAAGGAGGAAAATTAATATCATACCAGACTAACCAATTGGTAGCCCCGCCCGCATAAGCAATCAATGTTGCCCAAAAAATCCATTGATACTGTTTCTTATCTTTACCGCTGGAACGCGCAATACCTTTCTTGTAGATAAAGAAAAAACAGAGAATTACTTGTGCAAACCACCAAATGATATAAGTATGAAAGGTTTTCGACGGAATGGGCCAAAGACCGTAAGTGTATTTAATTTTCCAATCCACATAAAACAAAAAGAGAGCGCTATAACAATAGAATGCATTGATCAGGTGAACTAAAAAAAGCTGCTTTTGATATTTTTGATGGGAACGCAACAGTACAAATGTGAACTGCACAAAAGCGCTATTAATCAACACAACCCCTACTATGCACCATTTAAAAAAGATAATACCTACCGCTGAATTGCTTGAAGATTGCCAAAGGAAATAAAAGAAAGCATAAAAAGCAATACATGAATCAAAAATAAAATATGCAAAATTAATTTGACTTTTTTTATTTTTAAGATAAAGGAATAAACCGATAAAAATGCACGTAACACAGTTGATAAAACTTAAAATTCCAAAGATGGTGAGTTGATCAAACATAATTGGTATTATTTTCTAGAAGTGCAAATGTTATTCATTTTCCATTGATCTCTAATAATAAAAATGTCCCTGAACCCTTTCTCATAAAGTAAACTTCGCCAGTACTCTGGCTTCCTGTAATAAAGCACCCATTCATCTCCAGAAGATGTTGCCATTGTTTTTCTCATCAACTTTCTTGTGTTTAACTGTTCATAAGAGGTAAAGATAATGATGCCATTAGGTGCTAGTAAATCATGAATTTCTTTTAACATCTTTTCAACTGTTTGATTGTTGAAATAAATGAAAAGCCCTGATGCAATAACAACATTGGGTGTCCATTTTATCTTTTTTGCAAATAATTTGAGATGCTTGGTTTGAAATAGATTCCCGCGAAAAAACTTGATGTTCTTTAAATTTTCTTTCTTTGATAAATCACGGCCAAGCTGCACACATGATTTATCTTTATCAATGCAAATTGATTCAATAATCCCAGTTCGATGTTCATCTACAAATTCGCGTAAATATCTTGCACCGCCTGAAGCAAGATCTAACACTCGCGTTTGCACATTAAGTTGTTTATTATTATAAATTTCATTCCATAAAACTTTCTTAATATCATCCTTTCTTCCACGGGTAGATTTCACAGCAGGTAAGTTAAGCAAAGCCTTATCGACATATTTCCCTATAAGAAAAGTACCTTGAGGCTTGTTATTATAAATATGTTCAAAATTTGAACCGGATTCTGCCCCTGTGACAACAAATCCATAGCCTAATTTAGAAGTTTTGAGAAGGTTTTTGATAATGACCCGATAAAAGAAATCTTCTGCCTTTGCAAGTGCTCGTTTTATCATTTCAAATGCTTCCGGATAGTGGCTAAAAAATCTTCCGTATCAAACGGCTTGTGAAGATAGTCTACATAACCAAGTGCCTTTGCCTCGTCTCGCGCTTGCTGACCTTCATATCCAGTCATAAAAATCACCGCACTTTGACGGCCATTTGATTCAGCAACTATTTGTTTCATGCGCCGAACTGTTCCAATGCCATCAAGGCCGGGCATGCGAATGTCAGTAATAACGAGATCAAATTCTTTTTTCTTTTTTTCTTTTAGTTCACGCATTTTTTCCAAAGCTTGTTCGCCGCTATTGGCAACTGTAACATTAGGGAAATCATTTCTTTTCAAGAGACTCCGCAGGGTTTTGGTGATGATGGTTTCGTCATCAACAATTAGAATATCCTTATTGTCAGAACCTTTGTGTGCGATACTGTAATTGCAAAACTCATCAAAAAACTTAAGTGTTTCTGCTTGAATCATGTCCCATTTATCATTGTGGAAATGGTTTCTTGAATTTGTCACATAGAGCTTCGAAGGAATTTTCTTGTTAAGATTTTCGTATAGTTCGTGTGTTTTTTGAACGTCCATTACTTCATCACGTTCCCCACGAAACAACAAGAGAGGGAGTGTGAATTGGCTAGCTTGTTGGATAATATTGGGAGAATAAACAATCTCGTGAAAGAAACGGTTCCAACTGGGTGATCTCAACATACCGTAACGGTGCGGCACTTCGAGTTCCTTACTCGAAATCTTTCCTCCGCGATAAAGATCAATCATCTTTCTGTCATCCATAAACTTTTCAATGATCGGCGGAAGAATACCTTTTGATTTAAAGAACTCTTTCCCTTCTTTATTAAATCCGCTCTTGAACCACCAAAGATACGAATCGGTTAAACATGTAACGGTCGTGACAACACTTCCAAACTTGATACGTTTATCTTTCAAGGAAGCGAGCAGCGTAATTAATGCGCCTGTGCTGTGACCGATCACGCAGATTCTCTCCTTGTTTGGAAAATCATATTTATGCACCAGAAAATCAATGCCTGCTATCAAATCATCAACAGAGTTTTGTAATGTCCACTCCCCCGGCGTGCCCGCATGCCCTCTCAGGTTGTAAGTGAGCATTAAGTAACCATTATCCGCAAAATATTTACCGCTGATTTCATACTGACGGTCACAATACCCCAAGCCATGTGTAAAAATCACAATTCCCTTGCACTGCTCCAAACTTTCGGGTCGGTAAACCTTGCCTTTAAAGAGTGACTGGTCGCATAAAAACTCGACACGCTCATAAGCAAGTTGTTCCGCACTATTTTTGATTGGTTTATTGACATCCATAGTTACTGTTTATCTCCCGCTTTCTTTTTCAAATACGCAACCACATCACCAACCGTTTTTAAACGCTCTGCATCTTCATCAGCAATTTCAAAATTAAACTCCTCCTCAAATGCCATCACAAGCTCTACGGTATCCAAAGAATCAGCTCCAAGATCATCAACCAAATCTGCTTCTGGCACGACTTTCCCCATGCTAACGTCCAATTGTTCACAAAGAATTTCTTTGACTCTTTGTTCGATATTCATAATTTATCCAAAGAATCCAAGCATCTGTGCTGCTTGAATAGTAGTGCATATGGCAATGATCATGACCAGTGTACGCAAAAAGATACTTTCAATCTTACCTGGATTAGGTACCGCTTTCTGCAATCCAAGGTCAAGAAAAATAGCTAAGCCTATACTCATGCCCATAAAAAATAAAAAGAGGGGAATTTGATTATTCATATAAAAACATCTCATTTATCTTTCGGCCTGAATCAGCTAAAAAATTAGGAGGACACCAATCGGTGGTGTTATTCTACCCACCCCCACAGCTTAAGCAAAGCCAAAATAAAACTGATAAGGTGGAAAGCAGCTCTTGGGGTCAGCACCTGAAGTTCATTGAGGTTATTTACTATTTTTAATGAAAGCTTCAGGTACAGTCCCAACCAACCAATGAGCATAAATTTGGAAGGTTGGGACAGGTCCCGACCTGACCCCAGGCAAAGAAGGAAAAAAGGGGCTCAGGGGTTAGGCATCAATAAAGTGCTATTTCCATTCTCTGAGCAATTCACAAATTAACCTGACACCGACACCAGTGGCGCCGCGTGCATAGTAAGGTTTTTGTGAATTGACCCAAGCCGTACCGGCAATATCCAAGTGAGCCCATGACTTGC
>Ga0210019_1002929_pt1 | contig 16046 bp, 11 predicted proteins | sample CryGeyCG2114_020_2_FD_183969 | JGI IMG/M metagenome (GOLD analysis project Ga0210019, IMG submission 183969) | Groundwater microbial communities from aquifer - Crystal Geyser CG11_big_fil_rev_8/21/14_0.20 (SPAdes) (version 2) | ecosystem: Environmental > Aquatic > Deep subsurface > Groundwater ...
CTTCATTTTTAAACCGAATTTATCAAAATGTTAAAGAACTTTCAGGTCCTTTATTTTTCGTCTGGTCGGAGGCCGCGGATTCGAACCGCGAATCGCTCGCTCCTTTACCCCGTTAGAAATCTTATCGGAGAGCCGGGATTTGAACCCGGACTAAATCCTCCCAAAGGACTCGTGCTACCGTTACACTACTCTCCGGTATTTCTAACGGGGCAAGAAGCGAGAATGTTAGCCGTTACACCAGCCTCCGTAAATTTCTAACGGGGCAAGAAGCAATATTACCGCTATACGACACCCCGCGCATTATTCCGCCCCAATTTTGGCAGGCAAGAAAGACCCGTTTGCCCAACGTTTAACGAAGCCATATTACGGGACGCTGCCATTAGACCATAACCCAAAGCCACTTTTAATTCTAAACAAAAAAAGCAACTTGTCAAAGTTGTTAGTTTTTGGTAAAGTGTACAATGAAAGCCCTCGTGGTTCAATGGACAGAACACCGGCCCTCTAAGCCGGATATGGGGGTTCGATTCCTCCCGAGGGCACAATCGGTTGCTTTCGGCAACCTAAAATTAAAAATAAAAAAATAAAAGAGCAAAAATAGAAAGTAAAATTCAAAAACCGTCAAAGAACCGGAAAAATATTGGTCCCGACTTTGTCCGCATACGGACAAAGTCGGAACTCGAACCACATTTTTAAAAGAAAATTTTTTAATCAGATGAATTAAGGAACGAGCAACACCAGAGATGGTGATTTTTTGTTGGGCTGCATTATGCATTTGTTTGAAAAATTTTCTGAAATGAGTTATTATTAAGGAGAGCGTTGAGTAATTCAGCGTTGTTCAGTGTAGATATCGGCGTTAATTCAGCGTATTATCACTGAGTAAACGCTGATATCTACGCTGAGTTAACGCCGATACGCTGAAAAGCAATTGTTCAACATTCTCATTAATGCATAGAAGAATAAAAGATTCAATAATAGTCAGATTAAAATCAATTAGTTCCCAGAAGTCAGTAGGGTTATCTGGCGACCGGCTGGCTACTGAAAACTTTTATGTTTTTAACTTTTTGCGGCGGAGCTAAAACAGTTTCCGGTTCTTGCTTTCTCGGAGAAACTAAAAAAGTTAAATTTTTAGTTGACTGCGGAATTTTTTTGGGCGAAGGCCTTACAGAAAGAAATTACCAGCCATTTCTTTTTAACCCGAAAGAAATAGATTATGTTTTTTTGACTCACGCCCATCTTGACCACTCGGGTCTTATTCCCCGGCTGATATCAGAGGGTTTTAGGGGCAAAATATTTTCCACTCTTCCCACCCAAGATTTTTATCCCCTGATGCTTTTTGATGCCCAGGGCATTTTGGAGAAAAAAGATGGAGATTCGGGCCGAACGATTTTGTATTCAAAAAAAGATGTCCGGGAATCTATCAAGCTTTTTGAAACTTTTGATTACGGAAAAAAGAACAGGCTTGCGGGAGGAATCACTTTTCGATTTAGAGACGCCGGGCACATTCTTGGTTCTGCCATTATTGAAATTTGGGTAAAAGAAGGCGGAAGGCAGACAAGCTCCGTCAGTCCCGCTCCCAATTTGGGGGCGGGGTCCAGTGAGGTAAAATTGGTTTTTTCCGGAGACCTTGGCAACCCGCCGGTTCCTTTGCTTAAATCAACGGAGTTTATAGACGAAGCTGATTATGTTTTAATTGAGTCAACTTATGGAGATACCATTCATGAAAATCTTAAAAAGAGAAAATATTTTCTTGAGGACGCCATTGAGGAAACAGTTTCTCGGGGAGGAGTTTTGCTAATTCCCGCTTTTGCCCTGGAGAGAACTCAAGAGCTTTTATATGAGATATGCGATTTGGTTAGACATAAAAGAATTCCTGAGGTTCCGATTTATATTGACAGTTCAATGGCGATTGAGGCAACCAAAATTTACAAAAAATATCCTCAATATTTTAATCAAGAGGCAGGCTATTTAATAAGAGAAGGAAAGGATATTTTTAATTTTCCTAATTTATTTTTTTGCAAAACCAAAACTCAATCAAAAAAAATTAATGATGTCCCGCCGCCAAAAGTCATTATTGCCGGCTCCGGAATGTCTCAGGGCGGCAGAATTTTGCATCACGAGCTTCGTTATCTTCCGGACCCCCAAAACACCATTCTTTTTATTTGCTATCAGGTTAAAGGGACTCTGGGAAGAGAGATTTTAGATGGGGCTCGAGAGGTGGAAATTTTCAATGAAAAAACGCGGGTTTTGGCAAAAGCAAGAGCAATCAAGGGCTATTCGGCCCATGCCGACCAGGAAGCTTTACTGAGGTGGTTGAAAAAAATGAAAATCAAGAAACCGATAAAAAAAGTTTTTGCTGTTCAGGGAGAAAAAGAGCCGGCTCAAGTTTTGGTTCAAAAAATTCAGGACCATTTAGCCATTGAGGCTTCAGTTCCAAGTATTGGAGACAAAGTGGAATTGTAGTATAATAAAGATAGTGCGTAATAATTTTCGCGTGGGTTTTACGTAGGCGGCTTCGTCAGCTTTCCTGTTACTATAAAGTTTTGCAGCCGCCTTGTTTCGCGCCCCGGTACTACAAATTCCTTCGGAATTTGAGTACGGGGCAAGCCCCGATAGTAAGAACTGCTTGCAAATTAAACTTTGGGTGGGAAAATTCGAGATAGTTGTTCTTAAGAAGTTCTTGGGCGTAGTCCCGTAGTGAACCGCAGTTCTACTACGGGGCAAGCAAACCCATAAAAGTTCGTTCTGCGATTATTCTCGCCCCGTAGTCAAATCCGTCAGGATTTGTACTATCGGGGTCGGTTTCGCGTTGAAACGCTGCAATTATTTATTACGCATCAGGTTTAATGAGGCATATTTCTATTTCAGCGTAAATCTGCGTTGATATCAGCGTTGTTCTGCCTATATGATGATAAAAGCGGAGGGGCGCTGATAACAAGCAGAGGGGCGCGGAAGAATTATATGTCGGAAAAGTGTGAAATATAAGATTTGTGTATCCGGGGCGGCTGAAACCGGTCATTGCGCCAAGAATGCTTTAGAAAAAGCCAGGGAGTTGGGAAAAGAGATTATTCGTCAAAACGGTGTTTTGATTACCGGCGCCACTTCAGGTATTCCTTATTGGGCCGCTAAGGGAGCCAAGGAAGAGGGAGGATTTTCAGTCGGCTTATCCCCAGCTTTTTCGGAAAGAGACCATGTTGAAAGGTACCGGCTGCCCATTGATTATTTTGACATTATTATCTATACCGGATTTAAATATTCCGGAAGAAATCTTTTGTTAACCCGGACTGCTGATGGAGTAATTTTTTGTTGCGGCAGAATGGGAACGCTTAATGAATTTTCCATAACCTTTGAGGACAACAAGCCGATTGGGGTTTTGGAGGGCATGGGCGGGACCGCCGATATGCTCAGAGAGCTTGTGTCAAAAATGCATCGGGGTCCCGGAAAGATTGTTTACGATTCAGACCCCAAAAAATTGGTTAAAAAATTAATTCAGTTAATTGAAAAAGAAAAGAAAGCTTTAAAAATCTAATTATTAAAATCACTAATTTGTGCTAATTGAGGTGCAAATCAGCGCTAATAATTATTAGGGCTGATTAGCGCCCATATTCGCATATATTAGCGAATCAATGGAAGAAGAAGGCAAACTTATAGGTAAAGTCACTCACTATTTTTCAAATTTAGGAGTGGCGATTATTGAGCTTGAGGATGCTTTGAAGGTGGGGGATAAAATCAGAATTAAAGGCGGCTCAACCGATTTTGAGCAGGAAGTGGAATCTATGGAAGTTGAACATCAAAAAGTTCAGGAGGCAAAGAAGGGCGATGCCATCGGTCTTAAAGTAAGTGAAAAAGTCAGAGAAGACAACCAGGTATACAGAATATAAAATATCAAATATAAAATATAAAAAATAAGAAATGGGTATTCAAAATTTTCTTTCAGAAAATTTTGAAACTATATATCTTTTTTATTTTTTATTTTTAATACTTCGACATCGCTCAGTATTAACCCTGAGCTTGTCGAACGGGTTAATTTTTGATTTTAACGACCGAGCACTCAACGATTTGAGCGCTCGGGAGTGTTTATGGATATTTTTGATTCTCAGCAATTGAGAATAATTTTACAGCTTTTATTGGCGGTTTTTTTAGGAGGTTTAATGGGAGTTGAACGGGAATATGTTGGCAAAGCGGCCGGAGTCAGAACTTTTTCCCTGGTTTCTTTGGCGGCCTGCCTTTTTACTATTCTTTCCAGGGAGGCTTTTACTTCTTTTTATGGACAGGCCGGTATAAGCTATGACCCTTCTCGTATGGCCGGTAATGTTATTATGGGCATCGGGTTTTTGGGAGCCGGCCTTATTATTTTTCGGGGAACAAAAGTGGAGGGTTTGACCACGGCCGCTGGTCTTTGGGTGGCGGCGGCGATAGGAATGACCGTAGCTTGCCGATTTTATCTTATAGCGTTTTTTGCCACAATGCTTGCTGTTTTTATTTTAGCCGGACTGCGCAGGATTAAATTGGATAAATTCTTTGGAGAAGAAGAAAAAGAATAATAGTGCAAATAATGCGAATTTAATGCCAATCTACAGACCGCTAATAACGAAAATGGAAAATGGTTATTGGAAAATAGAAAATAGTTATAGAAATTAGAAAGTGGAAAATAGTAAACTAATTTCCAATTTCAATTCTCTATTACCAATTTCCAATTTCTATTAACCAATTTCAAATTTCAGAGTATTGGCATATTAGCGGCATTCGCATAAAATTCGTAGATTAGCATCATGTTTTGTGGTAAGGGTTGAAAAAATATTATTCTACCTTCTGCTTTTTTGTCTGCCTTTTCAGACAAGATTAATTCTCAAAGAATGGTTTTTCCGCCGAAGCCTTGGCGGGGGAGGGGGAGCGGAATTCAATGAATGGAATTCTGCTTTTTTGTATTTAACCGATTTATTTATTCTGGCAATTTTATCCCTGTGGTTTTACAGGAGCAGAATATCTTGGCTGTCGGCCAAGCATGGGCAAAAAATCAATATCATTTTGGGATTATTTTTTGCGCTCTCCGCCCTATCTTTGTCCGGGGCCCAAAATTCAGGACTGGGAATTTACCAATTAATAAAGCTTGCCGAATTTATTTTTTTATTTCTCTATTTGAAAAATAATTTTACCCCGCACCTTTTCGGGCAAGCTTCTTCAAATACAAAAGAAAGAAAGCCGATAGGCGGCTCCGCCTTAACTAAGCCTATATTTTTGAGAGCGTCGGCTGGAAAAGGCGCGGGGTTTAAACTCAATCGAGTTTATCAGGTCTTAATAGCCAGCGGGCTTCTTCAATCATTTATTGCCATTTGGCAATTTGCTTTCCAGAAAGATTTGGGCTTGAGAATTTTGGGTGAGAGTTTTCTGTCTCCGAACATTGAGGGAGCGGCAAAAATTGTAGTTTCCGGAACAAAGATGCTCAGAGCCTATGGAACATTTCCCCACCCCAATGTATTAGCCGCTTTTTTGCTGTTTTCTATTTTTAGCTTTTATTTTTTTTATTTAAAATTCAAAAAACCATCCCTTTGCTCAAACTTGATTTCCCTTTCGGTTTTTACTTTTTTGACCCTGGGTCTCTTTTTGACCTTTTCTCGAATTCCCATTATTCTTTTCTTTTTCTTCAGCATTTGTCTTTTCCTTGTTCTCTTTTTCAAGAAAAAATTTTATAAGCTTTATCATTCTAAAACCCTGCTCATCTCAAGCCTGTTTCTATTTGCCGTTATTCTTTGCGTCGCCTTAATGCTTCCGGAATTTTATTCAAGATTTGTTGAAAAGTCAGTTGACCCGGGGATTCATCTCCGCTATTTTTACAATTTTATCAGCTTGTCAATGTTGAAAGAAAACCCTTTTTTTGGCCAGGGCATTGGCAATTTTGTTTGGAAATTGCAGGATTTTCAGGGCTCTTTGCGGGCCGCTAATTTAATTTATAAATTAGATGTTCCGGAAATTGAAATTATTCCCCATGAGGCGCCTTCCTGGCTTTTCCAGCCGGCTCATAATGTTTATTTATTAATTGCTGCCGAAATCGGAGTTGTCGGCGCTTTGCTCTTTTTGGTTTTTTTGAGCCTTATTATTGTTCCCTTAATTAAAATTATAAAAGAGAACAATTTATTTTTTATTTTTTATTTTTTATTTTTTATTTTTCTTGCCCTGTCCCTGTTTGACCATTTTTTCTGGACCCTTCAGCAGGGAAGATTGATGTTCTGGATTCTTTGCGGAATTTTAGCCAGTTTTAGTCTTGACAAGAAAATTTCAGACGCTAAACTTTAAATAGTTGGTCCGTAGTCGCGCGGACCTATTTTTGAAAATCCGAAATCCTAAATTCGAAATCCTAAACAAACTCTAATGATTAAAACTCCAAATTCTAAACTAAATATGTTTAGGTATTGGAAAATTAGAATTTAGAATTTGTTTAGAATTTAGATATTAGAATTTAGAATTTAAAAGTGTGGATTTAAAAACATTTACCTCAGCTATTGCTCAAATTGCCGAAGAAAAGGGCATTCCGAGAGAAAAAGTTATTGAAACGATTGAAATGGCAATTGCCGCCGCCTATAAAAAGGATTATGGAGTTAAGGGGCAGATTATTAGGGCAAAGCTAAATGAGGAAAGCGGGGAAGTAAAATTTTCCCAGCTCAAAATAGTTGTGGACGAGTCAATGCTTTTTTCGGAAAAAGAGCTTGAAGAGTTGAAAAACAAAAAAATCAGCGGGCAGAAAGAACCGCTGTCAAAGGCTGGCGAGGAAGAAAGAGTCAGAGAAAAAGAATCTGAAGCAGCAGAAGAGAGGAAGAATATAGGGGACAGGGAGGAAAAGAAATTCAGATTTAATCCCGAAAAACATATGATGCTTGATGAGGCAAAAAAAATAAAGCCGGATGTAAAAGTTGGCGAGGAGCTGGAATTCCATTTGGAGACCAAGGCGGATTATGGGAGAATCGCCGCAATGACGGCAAAACAAGTAATAATTCAGAGGATTAGAGAAGCTGAAAGAGAAGCGGTTTTTGAGGAATATAAAACTAAAGAAGGAGAGGTAATTTCAGGAATTGTTCAACGGCTTGAGGGTCGCAACATTTTCTTTGATATTGGAAAAACAGTGGGTCTTCTGCCTCCTTCCGAGCAAATTCCCGGTGAATTTTACAAAATCGGCTCCAGGCTTCGCCTTTATATTCTAAAAGTTGATAAAGACATCAAGGGGTCAATTGTTATTCTTTCGCGGGCTTATCCTAAATTTTTATCAAAACTTTTTGAAATTGAAGTTCCGGAAATTGCTTCAAGGGTTGTAATTATTAAAGCTATTGCCAGGGAGCCAGGTTCGCGTTCCAAAATCGCTGTTAAATCCGAGCAGCCGGGGATTGACCCGATAGGTTCAATGGTTGGACAAAAGGGGACAAGAGTGGGGGTTGTTATTGATGAACTGGGAGGCGAAAAAATTGATATTATTGAATGGTCGGAATCTCCTGAAAAATTTATTGCTAACTCCCTTTCCCCGGCAAAGGTTTTGGAAGTTAAGGTTTCCAAAATCAGAAATCAAGCCATTGCTATTGTCCCGGAAGAACAGCTTTCTTTGGCTATTGGCCGAAATGGACAAAATGTCAGATTAGCCGCTAAATTAACCGGCTGGAAAATAGATGTCAGAATGCCGGAAGCAGTCAAAAAAGAGAAAATAGTTGAGAAAGAAGAGGAGGTTGAAGTTCAAGAAAAAGAGAAAGAGGAAGAGAAAAAAGATATAAAGAAAAAAGCCAAAGTTCCTGTCAGGGAAAAGAAAGAAAAAATAAAGAAAAAACCCTCCGAGGAAGCTGCAAAAGATGAAGAGAAAGAGAATTCTTTTCCCAAGGAGGAAACCCCGGGAGACAAAGAATAAACTAAAAAAGCTTTAGAGTAAACTATATGCTTATTTTTCCAATTATTTCAAGTATTGTCGCTATCTTTTTTGCCTTGTTTTTGGCATTGAAAGTTAAAAAAGCTGATTCGGGTTCTGAAAAAATGCGGGAAATTTCTTCAGCCATTAAAGAAGGAGCCGAAGCTTATTTAAAAAGGCAATATAAAACCATTGCCATTGCCGCTTTGGTTCTGGCTTTAATTTTGTATTTTACTTTGGGCTGGCGTTCATCTCTAGGTTTTTTAATCGGGGCTGCCGCCTCCGCTCTTTGCGGGTATCTTGGAATGTTCATTTCAACCATGGCTAATGTTCGAGTAGCCCAGGCTTCCGGGAAAGGAATAAGGTCAGCTCTTGATTTGGCTTTTAAAGGAGGTTCGGTAACCGGATTTTTGGTTGCCGGTCTTGGTTTACTCTCGGTTGCCGGTTTTTATCTTTTAACGCGAGATTTGGGAGCCCTGGTTGCTCTGGGTTTTGGCGGTTCTTTAATTTCAGTTTTTGCCAGGCTTGGCGGAGGAATTTATACCAAAGCCGCTGATGTTGGAGCTGATTTGGTTGGAAAAGTTGAGAAAGGGATTCCTGAAGACGACCCCAGAAATCCGGCTGTTATCGCTGACCAGGTTGGGGACAATGTTGGCGATTGCGCCGGTATGGCGGCCGACCTTTTTGAAACTTTTGTGGTAACAATGGTAGCGGCAATGGTTTTAGGCGGGCTTTTGTTTCCAAATTTAATTGAAGCTGTTTTTTTCCCTTTAATTTTGGGGTCAGTGGCTATTTTGGCTTCAATTATCTCAACTTTTTTTGTTAAACTGCCAAAGAATCAATCAATTATTTCAGCTCTTTACAAAGGCCTTATTGGAGCCGGAGTTTTATCCGCTCTCGGTTTTCTGCCGATCATTTTTCAGTTCAGCAAGGCCTTTCAAATTCATCCGATAAATCTTTATTTACCGGCTTTGCTCGGACTTTTGCTCGCTGGCGGAATATTTTTAATTACCGAATACTTTACTTCCAAAAAATATAAACCGGTTAGAGCTATTGCAAAAGCTTCTTTGTCCGGGCATGGCACCAATATAATTGCCGGCTTGTCTATTGGAATGAAGTCAGCCATTTTACCGGTTGTTTTAATTGCGCTCGTGATTTTAATAAGTTTTTGGCTTGGCGGAATGTATGCGATAGCTATCTCGGCTGTAGCCATGCTTTCTTTAACCGGTTTGATTATCGCTCTGGATTCTTATGGACCAATTACCGACAATGCGGCTGGAATTTCTGAAATGGCCGGTCTTCCCGAGGAAAATCGAAAAATTACCGATGCCCTGGATTCGGTTGGCAATACAACGAAAGCCGTAACTAAGGGTTACGCTATTGCTTCGGCCGGTCTTGCCGCTTTAGTTCTGTTTTCCGCCTACACTCAAGAATTGCTGGAGCTGGGGCAAAGAATTCAATTTACTTTGGAAGACCCGAAAGTTTTGGTTGGTCTTTTTGCCGGCGGGGCCATCACTTATTATTTTGCCGCCCTGTCTATGGAAGCGGTTGGGAAAGCAGCCGGCAAAGTAGTTGAGGAGGTGAGAAGGCAATTTAAAGAAATTAAAGGATTAATGGAGGGCAAAGCAAAGCCGGAATATTCAAGATGCGTTGATATCGTTACAAAAACCGCTTTAAGAGAAATGCTTATCCCGGCTTTGCTGCCGGTTATTTTTCCAATTTTAATCGGGTTTTTATTGGGGCCGGAAGCTCTCGGGGGATTATTGATTGGTTCCATCATTGTCGGAATTTTTTTAGCAATCCAGATGACCTCGGGCGGAGGTGCCTGGGACAACGCTAAAAAATATATAGAGGAAGGAAATTTGGGCGGCAAGGGTTCTTTTGCTCATCAAGCCGCTGTTACCGGCGATACGGTTGGCGACCCCTACAAAGACACGGCCGGTCCTGCAATTAACCCGATGATAAAGGTGTTAAATATAGTTGCTCTACTGATAGTCAGCTTTATTGTATAAGGACAGTCCTAGGACTGTCCTGAATTAGCTATGACAAAAATAAGAGAATTTTACAAAGGTGGCTTTTGGCACATCTATAATAGAGGAGTTGCCAAAGAAGAAATTTTTCATGAAAAGGGAGATTATATTTTTTATCTTTATAAATTAAAGGAAACCCTCAAAAAATATTCCGTAACTATCCACGCATATAATTTTCTTCCTAATCACCTTCACTATTTAATTGAGCAGACTTCTGAAATAACCCCCAGTAAATTTTTCTCGGGACTCCATACTAGTTTCAGTTCCTATATAAATAGAAAATATAATAGAGTTGGCCATTTATTTCAAAATCGTTTTCAGGAAAAGCATATTGAGAAAACAGATTACTTATTAGACCTTTCCTTATATATTCATTTGAATAAGATTTTAGAAAAACTTCAGCACATTGATCAAGCATTTATCTCTAAAGACATGCTTCAGAAATTATTAGATGAAGCAGAAAGGGATCCTTGGAATAGTTATTCAGTATATTTAGGTTTACGAGAAGACCAAATCACTCAGGATAAATTTATTCTTTCTCTTATTTCTGATAATCTTAAGAAAGCCAGAGAGGATTATCAAAAATTAGCAAAGGAAGCAGTTATTTCGGGTAAATTTCTTAAGGTTCGTGATTTAATTTTTGAGGACTTTCAAGGACTGTCTTAGGACTGTCCTTGAAAAATGATTTTACCCATTCGTAGTTCGGAGCATTCGGATAAATTCGTAGGTTCGGATTATTTAACAAAAAACGCCTATTCCAAGTTTCAGAACAGACGTTTTATTAACACAAGCGAGGGAATCTCGCCCTCTATGCTCACGGAATTTTTATTGAAGGTTATTTTGAGAATATAGCTTTTAAAATAATTTAATTCTCAAATTCAAGAGCTTAGAGGGCGGGGTGACCGACCTGCCCGCCATATGCCTACGCCCCAAATTAAGACTTAATTTGGAAAACCGAATTAACGCTCTATTCTAAATTTAAACTTGATTGATAGGCTTTGGCAGGCGGGGCGACGTGTTAATATAGTAAGGAGGATATCGCTCTTCTCCCACTCTATTTAAAAAATCCGATTGATTCCAAAGTAAACAGAGAAAACAATTATAAAACTTTGAACAGCGTTGGCTGCCAGCAAGTACCAGAGACCATACCTTACGTTCTTTAATTTCATGGCTACGGCCGCTGCCTGATCGGTATAAGGAAAGGGCAAAAACAAACAAAGGAGGATAAGCCAGACGCTTTTGCGGGACAACCAGCCAGCCAGTCTGGTTTCCCAGCCCTCTTTTTTATTGCCCTGGTTGTTTCCCCCCCCTTCTTTTAGAACCTTTGATTTTATTTTTGAAAACCATTTCCACTTTGCCAGAAAATACATTATTCCAGCCGTGCCGGAATAAAAAAGAATGATTCCAAAAGAGGTTGCAAAAAAGCAAGCCAGAAAAGTTTTTAAAATTGGCATCCCGGTATAAAGCCAGTATCCAACCACCCCAAAAAGTCCGACCAGTCCCATGGGTTGCCACCAGAGAGGTAAAACATGAGAGGCTATTTCTGTCGGGTTTCTGACCATGCAAAAGGGGGCAAAAACGCAAAAAATCGCAAAGATAATTAAAAATTTCTTTTCTCGGGGTAATGATTTAAATTTCCGCCACCAACCATTTGGTTTCCGTTTTTCTTCCATTTTTGGCGCTCCAAATTTTAAAAGTACTCATTTCACAATACTCCATAATTGATTATTATGCAAGTTTCAATCAAGAAGCTTCCAAAATCCAAAATTGAGCTTACCTGCGAAATTTCCTCGGCTGATTTTGCTCAATATTTAGACAAAGCCGTTGAAAATTTGGCGAAAGAGTTGGAAATCAAGGGATTCCGCAAAGGTTTTGTTCCAAGAGAAATTGCCAAAAACCACCTTTCTCAAAAAGAGATTCTTGAGGAAGCGGTAAATTTAGCGGTTAACGACACTTTTCCAAAAGCCATCAAAGAAAATAAATTAGAGGTGATTGATTTACCAAAAGTGGAAGTGCTAAAAATAGCTCCCCAAAACCCCCTTGTTTACAAAGTTCTAGTTTCGGTCCTGCCCGAGATTGAACTGCCGGATTACAAAGAAATTTCAACAGAAATAAACAACAGGAACAAAGAAGCTCTTGAAAGAAAACTCAAAGTGGAAGAAAAAGAAATTGATGATGTTATACTCCGGCTTCAGAAATCCCGGGCAAAATACATTACGGTCTCGCGAGAAGTCAGAGCAGGGAACTGCATAAAAATAAAATTAAAAATCAAAAACCTGCCCCGTACCGTGCCGGAGGCTCTGGCGCGGGGTCAAATATCAAAAATTAGCGAAGGTCAACTTTTTCGCGATCGCGAAAAAGTTGACCTTCTTAATCAGGGAGCAGAAGTTGGGGGAATAGAAGAACATGAAGGAATTTTGGGTTCAGGATATTTTCTGCCGGATTTTGAAAAAGAGCTGCTCGGGATGAGAGCTGGCGAGCAAAAAAGCTTTTTGCAGGAGATTCCAATAAATCATATCAACAAAGAATTGGCTGGCAAGACATTAGATTTTGAGGTTAAAATGAATTTGGTTCAGGAAGTTGAATTGCCGGAAATCAATGATGAATTTGCTAAAAATTTAGGAGATTTTGAGAGCATTCAAAATCTCAGGCAGAATATTGCCGAGGGAATTAGAACAGAAAAAGAAGAAAAAGAGAAGCAAAAAAATCGTCAGGAGTTAATTCAAAAAATCGCCAGAGAGAGCCGGCTGGAAATTCCCGATATTTTGGTTGAAAAAAAAACGGAGCAGGAAATTTTTAATTTAAAACAGAATATTGAAGCTTCCGGCCTGAATTTTCAGCAATACCTTGAAGAGCTTAAAAAGACCGAGGATGAGTTTAAAAAAGATTTACATTTCGGCGCCGAAAATCAGGTTAAAATTGCCCTGGTTCTACATCGGCTCGCCGAGGTTGAAAGAATTGAAGTTTCTGAAGAAGAAATTAAGGAAAAAGTTGCTCAATATTTAAAAAGATCTTCTGATGACTCAAAATATCAAAATATAAAAATGTCTCGCATTGACCCGGAACGTTTAAAATTATATTATGAAGATGCAATAAAAAACGAAAAGACATTTAAGTTACTAGAAAACTATTAGTTAGACCCCCGAGTTTTAAAGTCAATTTAATAATTTTTAAATCCAAATTTTTAATTTTTAAACCCAGCACCAGAGCGAAGCTCGGTGCGTGGTAAATTCAAAATTTTTAAAAATTTGAAATTAGAATTTATCTTAAAAATTTTAAATTAAAAATTAAAAATTTTAAAAAGGTATGAACTTAATTCCAACGGTTATAGAAAAAACCCAATATGGAGAGCGAGCTTATGATATTTACTCTCGGCTTCTCAAAGAAAGAATAATATTTTTGGCCGGACCAATTTTAGACCCGGTTGCCAATTCCATCATTGCCCAGCTGCTTTTTTTGGAGCACCAGGACCCAAAAAAAGACATTCAGTTTTACATCAATACTCCCGGCGGCTCGGTTACAGCGGGCCTGGCAATTTACGATACCATGCAGTATGTCAAGCCGGATGTTTCCACAATATGCGTTGGCATGGCTGCTTCAATGGGCGCGACCTTGCTTTGCGCCGGAGCCAAAGGAAAAAGATTTACTCTCCCCAATTCAGAGATTCTTTTACATCAGGTAATGGGCGAAGTTGGGGGACAAGCAATAGAAATTGAAATTTCAGCCAGGCATATTGTAAAAATTAAGGATAAGCTAAACCAGATTTTGGCAAAGCATACCCAAAGACCCCTTTCTCAAATTGAAAAAGACACAGACCGCGATTTTTATATGTCAGCCCCGGAAGCCAAAGAATACGGCATAATAGATGAGATAATTAAAGGAAAAAGATAAGCCCCAGAAGTCCCATAAGTCTTATCAGTTTTAAAATGCTCAAATTTTTTAAAAACACCAATAATGTTTTAGCAGCCTTTTTAATTTTGGGTTTAATTTTAAGCCCTTTTTTGTTTTTTAGAGAAGCTAAGGCCGAGCCGGCCGGCAATGTTCAGTTCACGGCTGACACAATAATTGAGTTAACCGGCAATCCTGCAACCCTGTATTCTGAATCAGCTTCAGAATGCGACTCTTTAGAGGTAAGCGGGGCTACTTTAACCTCCACTATTGGGGACGCTCAAAACTTTACTTTAAAAACCGCCAGCTACAAGGTTTTAAAATTGACCCCATCCGGCGGTTCCCTTACCCTGACTTTTGATAGCGCCAATTTTTCCACCAGCTATATTTTGCAATGGAATGAAGAAAGCGCTATTCCCGGTTTAACAACCGCTCATATAGTTGGCGTTTCCAAAGCAAATACCAATTACGCTGTTTTAGTAGATGATAGCGTTTACGGCATTTATCAATCCAGTGCTTCGAGCGAGATAAGCTTTACCTACAGCGGCGGTTATACGGCTAAGGTTTTTAAAATTAACGAGGCGCCTTCTATCACTTCAGTTTCTGATTCGCCTGACCCCATAGCTCCCGGTTCCAATATTACTTTTACAGTTAACTGGACCGACCCAAATTCTGACCAGACAAAAACCCATATTTGCAAAACCAGCGCTATCTCGGGTCAAACCTGCGGCGGCGGCAGTTGGTGCGACACCACTTCCTGGTCAGCCAGTTCTCCGAGCTCCTGCTCATATAATGTTCAAGCTTCTGATATGGGAACAAACAATTATTACGCTTTTGTCTGCGATACTAACAATGCCTGTTCTTCTTCAAGCTCCGGAACCTTTACGGTTCAGAGCGAAGTGACTAATTTTACCTGTTCGGTTACCAGCGGTTCTTGCTCCGGCACTACGATTTTGAAAATGCAGGCATTAACCAATTCTCACGCCGAACTCTTCAGCCAGGGAAATTACAATTATTATGTTTGCTGTTCGGGCCTAAGCGGTCTTGGCAATTCCTGTTCGGGAAATTATGACACGGCTTTAAAACTTTCCGGGACAACCAACGCTCATGTAGAAAAAAAAACCCAGTTAAATTACTCTAACAGCGCCTGTTTATCAATAGAGAACGGAGCGGTTACCTGCGATTATAGCACTGCTTGTTCGGATTTGGGTTCTGTTTATGCTTGCCTGGCTTCTATTTCCGGGGATACCAACGCTCATATCGGAGACTGCAACGCCTATTCAACCAAGGTTTGCTGCCGGGTTCTTTTGGGCAGCGGCGCGGCCTGCGCTTCTAACGCCGAGTGTGTTTCCGGCAACTGCGTAGCTGATTATGACGGAACCGGAAATTTTTGCTGCGACACTACTTCCTGCGCTCATAACGGAGCCTGCTTTGCTGATACCTCCTGCTCCGGCGCTTATAAATGCAACTCCGGCAGCTGGGCTAATCATTGCACTAACAGCATTAAGGATTGCGATGAGACCCAGGTTGATGTCGGCGTTTCCTGCGACGACCCTTCTAATTGTTCGGGCTACGCCTGGTCGGAAAATATCGGCTGGCTGAGTTTTTCCTGCAAAAATTTAGCTCCGGGTCTGGCAAGTTTTAATTCGGGAACCGGGGATATGCTTGGTTATGCCTGGTCAGAGAATATCGGCTGGGTGAGTATGTCAAGCGACAACTGCGCCAACAATTCCGACTGCACCTGTCCGCCGGACACTTCAAATCCAGCCTGCACCCAACCAAGTTATTCCTGCAATGACACTTGCGCTTTGCTGAGGCCCTACCAGGTAAATATTGCTCCCGCTACCGGAAATCTTACCGGTTATGGCTGGTCGGAAAATATTGGCTGGGTTTCTTTCAATGATTATGACGCCCAGCATCCCCAGGCAAATTATAATTCTACTACCAAGAAATTTTCCGGCTGGGCAAGAGCTATAAGAGACGGTGATGGTGGTGGCTGGGACGGCTGGCTCAAATTTGGCTGTGAAGGGACCGAATGCGATACCTCTAATTACTATGTTTATGGCAATGAAGATAACGAGCTTGCCGGCTGGTCCTGGGGTTCGGATGTTATTGGCTGGCTCTGGTTTGGCGGAGTTTGCGTTAAAAATTACGGAGTTCACATTGATAATTATGATGATTATAAATTATTGGGTCATGCCTGGTCAGACAAAATCGGCTGGCTCAGCTTTAATCGTTCGGAAACCGGC
>Ga0210019_1002931_pt1 | contig 16044 bp, 13 predicted proteins | sample CryGeyCG2114_020_2_FD_183969 | JGI IMG/M metagenome (GOLD analysis project Ga0210019, IMG submission 183969) | Groundwater microbial communities from aquifer - Crystal Geyser CG11_big_fil_rev_8/21/14_0.20 (SPAdes) (version 2) | ecosystem: Environmental > Aquatic > Deep subsurface > Groundwater ...
TCAGATCACCACGGGATTTTCCATGGGCTCATTGGAAAAGATGGGCCTTTTGAAGATGGATTTTCTTGGCCTGCGTACCTTAACCGTAATAGATAAAACCATAAAATCCATCAGAGCCAGAAGGGGTTTGGATGTGGATTTATCGAAGCTTGCCTTGGATGATGCTAAAACTTTTGAGCTTTTAAGCAGCGCCAAAAGCATGGGAGTGTTTCAGCTGGAAAGTTCCGGCATGCGCGATCTATTGAAGAAGCTTGGCCCAAGCCGTTTCGAAGATTTAATTGCCTTGCTTGCGCTTTATCGCCCGGGCCCTATCGGTTCAGGCATGCTGGATGATTTTATCAAACGTAAAGCGGGGCGTGTGCCGATAAAATATGACCATAAAAAACTTGAGCCGATATTGCGCGATACCTACGGGATAATGGTTTATCAGGAACAGGTTATGCAGATTGCCTCGACTCTGGCAGGATTTAGTATGTCGGAGGCGGATATGCTGCGCAGGGCGATGAGTAAAAAGATCCCGGAAGTCATGGAGAAGCAAAGGCAGCATTTTACCAATGGCTGTATAAAAAATAACATCAGTAAAGGCTTAGCTGAAAAAATATTCGACCTGATTGAATATTTTTCTGGATACGGATTTAACCGGTCTCATTCGGCGGCTTACGCGCTGATTTCTTACCGTACCGCTTATCTGAAAGCAAATTTTCCCGTAGAGTTCATGTCCGCGCTGCTGACAAGCGAAAAAGATAATACGGATAAGATTGTAGAATATGTTAACGAATCATCGGATATGGGGATTAAAGTTCTCCCGCCGGATATAAATGAAAGTTTTTCTGATTTTACTATTGTGGATGATAATAATATACGTTTTGGGCTTGCGGCGGTAAAAAATGTGGGTTTAGGCGCCATAGAATCCATTGTGACCGCGAGAGAAAAGAACGGTAAATTCCGCGATATTTATGAACTTTGCGAAAGTGTTGATTTACGCCTGGTAAACAAAAAAGTAGTAGAGAGCCTTATTAAGTGCGGGGCTATGGACGGATTCAGGCTTCACCGCGCTCAGATGGCTATGATACTGGACAAGGTATTGGAACAAGGTTCAAAGCTGCAAAGAGAAAAAAACAGCAGTCAACTTTCTTTTTTTGATGATTCAAGTTATTCCGATAACGGATTTTCCTGTATGTCAAGGGAAGTCCCCGCGATAAAAGAATGGCCGGAAACTCAACTTTTGGCTTTTGAGAAGGATATGCTCGGTTTTTATGTTACCGGGCATCCGTTGGCGAAGTACGAACATCAGCTTAAACAATTTAGTTCTTGCCCTACTTTAGGGTTAAGGGGCAAAAAAGACGGTGATATGGTTAACATTGCCGCTTTAATCATAAAGATAAAACATACAATTACAAGGGCTAAGGGCGAGAAGATGGCCATACTTAAGCTGGAAGATTTAGAAGGAGTGGTTGAAGCCATAGTTTTTCCGGCGGCATTTAGGGAAGTTTCCAAATACATTATGCTTAACAGCGTGGTTATGGTCAAGGGCAGGGTTAATCTCAGGGAAGATGAGCCGAAGATAATGGTTAATTCCATTTTACCCTTGGAGGAGGCGTATAATTCCATTAATGCTATACACTTAAATCTATCCGGCGTACGCGAAAATGTCGTGGATACATTAAAAGATAAGTTCAGGGCAAATTCCGGAAGGGTGCCCGTATACCTTCATTTTGAAACTCCCGCCAAACAGCGCATCCAGGTTCTTGTCTCAGAAGAGTTGTTCGTCCAGCCCCGGCACGAATTGATAAAAGATATTGAAAACATTTTAGGAGTGGATAGGTTTTCGTTCATTTTGCAGTAACCTATTGGTAATAAATCAGTTCTTGACATTCTAATCCTTTATTGTTACACTATTTTATGTGATTTTAAAAGAGTCTTCCTGAAAAAACGATTAGGGGGTGAAGAAATGACGAAAAAGGATATCGCGCTTAAGATTTCTGACGAGACAAGAATAAAACAAACAAAAGTTAAGGTGGTTGTTCAGAAGACTTTTGATACTATTGTAGAGGCTTTAACTAAAGGCGAAAAGGTTGAGCTGCGGAATTTTGGGGTTTTTAAAATAAAGGAAAGACGCCCGCGCACAGGTAGAAATCCGCGTACAGGGGAGGTGGTTCCCGTGCCTTCAAGAAAGGTTGTAGTTTTCAAGCCAGGCCTGGAAATGAAAAAGCAGGTAAGGCAATAGTAATCTCCATCCAATCTTATTTAAATTCATTTTAATAAATTCAAGAGCCAACTTTCTGGTATGATTAACCAGTAAGCGGATAATTAGATGCCGACTAAATTTAAATGCGTGCGAGGGACAAAAGATATCCTGCCGGATGAGGTAGGGGCATATGGCCGCATAGAAGATATATCAAAAAAAATATTTACCGCCTATGGTTACCGGCAGATCCGTACTCCTATAATTGAGACACGGGATTTGTTTATGCGTTCCCTGGGTAAGGATAGCGAAGTCGTAGGCAAGCAGATGTTCACCATTGAACGTGGTGATGATGTTTTTGTCCTCAGGCCGGAGGCGACTGCCGGAGTAATGCGGGCTTATCTGGAAAATAACCTGGATAAGAAAGAAGGGTTTGTTAAATTATATTATATCGGGCCGATGTTTCGCGCGGAGCGCCCTCAAAAGGGGCGCCTTAGGCAGTTTCATCATATTGGGGTGGAAGCTATCGGTTCAAATGAAGCCTCTTTGGACATAGAGGTTATTTCTTTAGCATGTTCAATGCTGGCGGGTTTCGGTATAATTGGTTTTGTTGTTAAGATAAATAGCCTGGGCTGCCGTGATGATAAAAATAAATTCGCGGCACTATTGCGTAGCGCTTTGCAGGATAAGCATGACAAGCTTTGTGCGGATTGCGCAGAGAGGCTCAAGCATAACGTATTCCGCATACTTGATTGCAAGAATGATGAATGCAGAAAGATCGTTTCCGGAATCGGTATCGCGCGCAGCCAATATTTATGCGCTGATTGCATGAGCCATTTTGATTTTGTGTTAGAGGGTTTGGACGCTCTCGGTATAAAGTATCAGGATACTATCACGTTGGTACGGGGATTGGATTATTATACGAAAACGGTATTTGAAATAATGCATCCGGATTTAGGCTCTCAGGATGCGATAGGCGCAGGAGGCAGGTATGATAACCTGGCAGCGGAGATAGGCGAAAGCCCCGTGGGCGCCATAGGTTTTGCCTTTGGCATGGAGCGCATTATTTTGGTTGCCCCGGAAGAAAAAACCGGGGATAACGCGGGATTAGTTTATATTATTTCTTTGGGGCAAGCCGCGGAAAAGAAGAGCCTTAAACTCTTGGCGGATTTACGAAAAGAAGATATTGGCTGCGATACTGATTATAGCAGGCGTTCATTAAAAGGCGCTTTGCGGGCGGCGGCGGATTTAGGCGCCAGTTATGTCGTGATTATCGGAGATAATGAACTAAACAAAGGGATAGCCACTTTAAAGGATATGGAGTCTGGAGAACAAAGGGAGATCAAGCAGGGCCACTTAATAGAAGAGCTGAAATATATAACAGCCAGGGTGAGGAAACCGGTTTGGTAGTTTGGCTATTTAGCCTGGGAAACTATAACCTGATATGTTACGAACACATACTTGCGGTGAATTAACGGGTAATAATGTGGAGAACGCGGTTACGCTTTGTGGATGGGTTCATGCGCGCCGCGACCACGGTAAGCTTATTTTTATTGATATAAGGGATAGATATGGATTAACCCAGGTAGTATTTTTGCCTAAGCAGGCCCCTGAAGCATATAAAGCCGCGCAGTCTTTGCGCCCGGAATTCGTTATCCGTTTATCCGGAAAAGTCGGCAGGCGCCCCAAAGGAACGGAGAATCCGCGTATACCTACGGGCGAAGTAGAGATAGCGGCGGATACGCTTGAGATTTTAAGCGCCTCCGATACTCCGCCTTTTGAGATAGCTTCGGAAGCAGAGCCAACGGAGGAGATGCGCCTTGCCTATCGTTATCTGGATATCCGCCGGGCTAAAGTATTGGAAAATTTGATTAAGCGAAGCAGGGCCTATAAAGTTATACGTGATTTTATGCACAGAGAAGGGTTTGTGGATGTGGAAACTCCTATCTTAACCAAGTCCACGCCTGAAGGGGCGCGTGATTATCTGGTGCCTTCGCGCCTTAACGAGGGAAAATTTTATGCTCTTCCTCAATCGCCGCAGTTATTTAAGCAGCTGCTTATGGTTTCAGGCATTGATAAATATTATCAAATAGCGAAGTGTTTCCGTGACGAGGATTTAAGAGCCGATAGGCAGCCTGAATTTACCCAGCTGGATTTGGAGATGTCATTTATTAACGAAGAGGATGTATTTTCGTTATTTGAGGGATTGCTATCCGGAATATTTAAAGAAATCCTAAATAAGGAACTTAAGATTCCGTTTCCGCGTATGTCTTACGAAGAAGCAATCAAGAGGCATAATACCGATAAGCCCGATATTAGAACGCCGGATGATGAATTTGCTTTTTTATGGGTTGTCGATTTTCCTTTATTCAAATATAATAATGACGAAAAGCGATGGGAAAGCGAACACCATCCCTTTACGGCGCCAAAAGGCGAGGATATTCTCTTGATGGATAAGGAGCCGGCGAAGGTACGTTCGCGTTCTTATGATTTGGTATTAAACGGAAATGAGATTGGCAGCGGCTCAATCAGGATACACGAGCGGATAATTCAGGAAAAGATTTTTAAAATCATCGGTATAGATGATGATACCGCCAGGGAGCGTTTTGGTTTTTTACTGGATGCTTTTAAATTTGGCGCGCCTCCTCACGGTGGTTTCGCTTTAGGCTTGGACAGGTTTCTGGCTATTATTTCCGGGCTTGACAGCATAAGAGAGGTGATAGCTTTTCCGAAGACGCAGAAAGCCGCCTGTCTTTTAACACAGGCTCCGTCCGAGGTAGATAATAAACAGCTTAAAGAATTAGGCATAAAATTGATTTAAAGCGTATGGCATTCGCCTGCCGGCAAAGAGCAGGCATAGCGCATGGACAGGAAATATGCTTTACTTACTGGCGTTGCGCTAAAAACCGGAGGGATTGATATGGGAAATATTGTATTATTTAAAAAAACTTGCGGATTTTTGTTTTTAGGAATTTTAATTTTTGGCCTGGTTGGGTGTTCGACGGTCAGAACCCGCCAGGTTGTCAAGGAAAGAGTGGATCAGGATTTAAGCTGGGGCAACCGCGGTTATCTCTCCGGTAGCCTGCCGCCTCAAGAGGACAAGGATAGAAAAAAGACACGTAAAACATATGAAATAGAAGTTGAGCTGGCGAACCCTTTTAAATCCGAGAAGCCTTCTTCCAGAAAAATTCAGGATGATAAAAGCAAAAATCAGCCGGCCGCCGCAGAAGAACGCATCGAAGAGATGCGGATGATGGAAGAAGAAGATATTTATGAAAAAGACGAGGCGGATGTTATGTCTTTTAAGGAATATACAGTAGAGAAAAACGATACCCTGCAGAAAATTTCACAGAAGTTTTACGGTACGACAAAAAAATGGAAGAAGATTTATGACGCAAATACGGACACGCTTAAAAGTCCGGACAAGGTTTATCCCGGGCAAAAATTGAATATACCGCAGGATTAAACCGTTGTATTTTAAGGGGGCGTTTAAAATAAGATGAAGGAATTAATACATATTAAAGATTCAAACGAGGCCCGGCTGCTGTTCGGCCAATTGGATGAATACCTTAAAATTATAGAATCGGAGTTTGCTATCGCGACACATTTAAAGGCCGAAGGCCTGGAATTAACGGGGGCAAAAAATAATGTCAAACAGGCCGCGGATTTGCTGAAACATTGGCTTAAGCTTATCAGAGACGGTGTTGAGGTTTCCCGCAAGGATATTGTTTATGATATTCGTTCTGTTAAAAGCCAAAAAGGCGATAACTCGAAGGTGCTGGATAATGAGCATATAGAAATATCCGTTAAAGGAAAACAGCTGGGTCCGCGCACCAGAGGGCAGCTTGAATATGTTGAGGCGATAAAAAGATATGATATAGTATTCGGCATAGGCCCGGCGGGCACAGGTAAGACTTATTTAGCAATGGCAATGGCGGTTGAGGCATTAAAGAAGGGGTATGTGCGCAGGATAATTCTTACCCGCCCGGCTATTGAAGCGGGGGAATCCCTGGGGTTTTTGCCCGGGAACATGTATGAAAAGATTAATCCTTATCTCAGGCCTCTTTACGACGCCTTGTATGACATGATGGACGCGGAGCGTATAGAGAAGTTTAAAGAACTTAATATTATAGAGGTAGCGCCTCTTGCGTTTATGCGCGGCCGGACACTGAATGACGCTTTTGTGATTCTGGATGAAGCGCAAAACTGCACATCCGAGCAATTAAAGATGTTTTTGACGCGCCTTGGCTTTGATTCTAAGACCGTTATAACGGGAGATATAACGCAGAGTGATTTACCCGGAGGAAAACCATCGGGGTTACTTACGGCAAGAGATGTTCTTTCGGGAGTCGAGGGCATAAAGTTTGTATATCTTACGGGCCAGGATGTTGTGCGCCATGAACTGGTGCAAAAAATAATTACCGCTTATGAACAAATGGCTAAAAAATAGTATTTTTCTCGCGCTTATATTATCCAGCTTATTCTTCGTTTCCTATGTTTCGGCAATTTCATATTTAGTACCCATTACATTAATTACTTCTTTTATTTATCTGCGTTACCAGAAGAAGCTTACCAAGCATAAAGGATACAATTATCTGGGCTTAAGCTTATTATTGGTAATAGTGATATTTGCCAATAAGTTTATTGTTTCTTATTCCGAGCTGTCCGTTTATTATACCCCGATTATAGCCATAGCCATGCTTTGTACCATCCTTTTTAATGATTTGATGCTGAGCATGGTTTTAATTATCGCCGCAAGTATCTGTGCCGGTTTAATCAGCGGTGTAAACCTTTATTTGACATCGGTGCTTTTTATCGGAGGAATGTTCGCCAGTTTCCTGGTTATAAATGTCAGGCGCCGTTCGCAGATTATAAAGGCGGGTGTTGCCGCGGGCGTTATACAGATAATGTGCTTAATTTTTATAAGCTTTGCGCACGCCAAAGATTACTCCATTTATATACTGCCCAACATTATTAACGGGCTTTTCTCGGGAATATTTGTTACGGGTGTTTTGCCGGTATTTGAATATTTGTTTAATGTGGTTACTAATATCACGCTGCTTGAGCTTTCCGATTTTAATCACCCGCTGCTTAAGAGAATGGTATTGGAAGCCCCGGGTACGTATCATCATAGTTTGATTGTCGGAAATTTATCGGAAGCCGCGGCCGAAGTAATCGGGGCAAATGCCTTGCTTGCAAGAATCGGTTCTTATTATCATGATATAGGCAAGATAGAAAAAGCGGAATATTTTATCGAAAATCAATCTATGGAAAACATGACGGTTCATGACCAGCTGAAGCCGTCAATAAGCAAAATGGTTATTATGAACCATGTCAGGGAAGGAAAGGATTTAGCGCGTAAGTATAAATTGAACGACTCGATAGTTGATTTTATTACGCAGCATCACGGTACAAGTTTGGTGTTTTATTTTTACTGGCGCGCTTTGGAAAACAGCGGCGAGCACAAGGAAGACGTGGAAGAAGAAGGTTTTCGCTATGGCGGGCCGAAACCGCAAACTAAAGAAGCGGCGATAGTGCTTTTGGCTGATTCGGTTGAAGGGGCAACGCGCGCTCTCAAAGAACGTACCCCGAAAAAAATAGACGAACTGGTACGCAAGGTGGTCAATAATAAATTTATAGACGGACAGCTTGATGAATGCGATTTGACTCTTTCGGATTTAGAAGTTATAGCCTCAACATTTTCCAAGATTTTAGCGGCCGTCTATCATGCGCGCATAACCTACCCGGAAGATAAGAGTGAAAATAACGATAACAAACCTGCAGAATAAAATACGGATTAGCCAAAGATTAATCAGCAGCAGCGCGAAAATTATTTTATCCGCAGAAAATTGCCCTCAGAAGAGACTTTCTTTAACGATTTCCACAGATAAAAAAATCAGAGAATTAAATAGGCGTTTCTTGGGAAAAGATTGCGCGACTGATGTGCTGGCGTTTAGTTTCGTAGAAGGAAAGTTATCAAAAATTAATCCTTATTCTCTCTTAGGGGATGTAATTGTATCGGCTGATACCGCGTTTTCAAACGCGGAAATCTATAAAACGAGCCCCAGAGAAGAGCTTATTTTGTATATAATACACGGGATTTTGCATCTTTTGGGATATGATGATATAACGCCGGCTAAAAGAAGGCTGATGCGGAAGAAAGAGCGGTATTATTTAAGAAAATTAAAAATTGAGAATTGAGAATTAAAAATTCTAAATTCTCAATTCTACATTCTTAATTCTATTATGGCTATCTGTAAAACCGACGCGTTTGTAATCAGAAAATTCGATTTTAGGGAAACGAGCATAATTGTCGAATTTTTCAGCCATGATTTCGGCCGCATCAAAGGCATTCTCAAAGGCATACGTGGTGATGCAAAAAAGTTCGGCTCGAAACTTGATATTTTTTCACTTAATCATATCGTTTTCTATCAAAGCCGCGGCAGTGAGATTCATCTTGTTTCGCAATGCGATTTAATAGACGGATTTTTTAATATAAGGCAGGACCTTGCAAAAATAAACCTGGCAAGTTTTTTAATGGAAATGATTTCCGTGGTAATGGCGCTGGAAGATAAAAATGAAGATGTTTTTAAGCTTATTTTGTCCTGTTTGAGGGATCTTGCGGATACGCACGACGCGCATAAAATATTAAATATAGCCCAGATAAAGCTATTGCGCCTTTCAGGGTTTAAGCCGCATTTTGATTCTTGCGTATTATGCGACAGTGAAATAGAAGGATATGCTAATTTCAGCACGGCATTCGGCGGGCTTTTGTGCCCTAAATGCGCCTACCGGGACATGAACAAGCACGATATATTAAAAGGCACAGTTGCTTCCATCAGGCATATTGAAAAATCTGATTGGCAGGATATCCGGCGCCTTTCGCTTAGCTCGCCGGTAAGGATGGAGCTTAAGTCTATGTTGGATAAGTTTGTCACTTTTCATTTAGAAAAACGCCTGAAGACTGTGAGGTTTCTATGAGAATAGTTATCGTGGGGCCGGGAGCGATGGGGTGCCTAGTGGGGGCTTTTCTATCAAAGACAAAGCATGAGTTATGGATTTTGGATAAAAATAAGAAACGCGCCGATTATATTGCCAAAAACGGTATAAAGATAGAGGGTATATCTGGAAATTGGAAGGCAAAAATTCAGGCAACATCAGACCCGAAGGATATAGAATCTGTTGACCTGGTAATTATTTGTACTAAGTCATATGATACTAAAGAAGCGGTAGGCCATGCAAAAAATTTAATTGGTGAAACTACTTTGATATTAACCCTTCAGAACGGCGTGGGCAACGTGGAGATAATTACCGAGGCGATAGGCGAAGACCGAGTAGTCGCCGGGGTAAGCAATCTGGGTGCTACTTTATTGGGTGATGGGCATATCCGCCATGCCGGCCGCGGGGAAACCGTGATTGGTAAATTTGACGGTAAGATTCCTGTATTGATGCGGGATATCAGGGAGGCGTTTAACAGCGCCGGCCTTGATATGCGCATATCAAAAGACATAAAAAGCCTAATTTGGTCAAAGTTAATAATAAACGTAGGTATAAACGCGCTCACCGCTATAACTCGTTTAAATAATGGCAGGCTCATCGAATTTGAAGGCACGCGCGAGATTTTAAAAGATGCCGTAACCGAGGCGGTAAAAATAGCCAAGCGCAAGAAAATAAAAATTATTTATGACGATCCGCTTTCAAAAGTCGAGTCTGTATGTGAGGCAACCGCGATAAATGTTTCTTCCATGCTTCAGGATGTGCTGAAAGAAAAGCGCACGGAAATAGATTTTATCAACGGAGTAATCGTGCGCCAGGGTAAATCCCTGGGAATTAAAACCCCGGTTAACGAAATACTGGTTCATTTGGTTAAGACCATTGAGCAGAGTTATAAGTTGAGGGTAGGATAATAGAAATTTAAAATTCAAAATGTAAAATGTAAAATTTTGATATAAGCAAGTATCCATTTTTCGTAAAATGCGGTATCGACGGTTTTTTGGTTAATTTATTGATTAATTAATTATGCTAAATAAAAAAGTTGCTGATATATTCAGGAATATTGCCCATATCTTAGAGATAAAGGGGGATAACCCTTTTAAAATACGCGCCTATTTAAAAGCCGCCGATTCGTTGGAAAACGTTACCGAAGACTTGGAGGATGTGGAGCGCGAGGGCAGGCTTGCGCAAATCGAAGGCATCGGCAAGGATTTAGCGGCAAAAATCAGCGAATTTATCGGTTTTGACCGGATTAAATATTATGATGAATTAAAAAAAGAGGTTCCCGGAGGGCTGCTTGACCTTCTGAGTATCCCCGGGGTGGGGCCGAAGACAGCAAAACTTTTATACGATAAGCTTAAAATAGCAGATATTAATACTCTGGAAAAATACGCCCGGGAAGGGAAATTGCGTAATCTTGAGGGGCTGAAAGAAAAAACAGAAGAAAATATTTTACGCGGCATAGAACTGGTGAAGAAAGGCCGTGAGCGCATGGATTTAGGCACCGCTTTTATAACCGCCGATAAATTTATTTCCCTCTTACAGGATAAACCGTATGTAAAAAAAATAAGTTTTGCCGGAAGCCTGCGGCGTATGAAGGACACTGTCCGGGATATTGATATTTTAATCTCGTCGGCTCATCCTGAAAAAGTAATCGATGATTTTACCAGGGTAGAAGAGGTAAAAAGCATCCTCAATAAGGGTGATACAAAGTCGGCGGTTTTGACCGGAGACGGCGTGCAGGTTGATTTACGCGTTGTCCCGGATAATAGTTTTGGGGCGGCCCTTTTATACTTTAGCGGATCAAAAGCGCATAATATAAAATTGAGGCAGTTGGCGCAGAAAAAAGGCCTGAAAATTAACGAATACGGCGTATTCAGGGCGCGCTCTGTAGAAGATAGGGCGAAGGCAATCGCAGGCAAAACAGAAAACGAAATTTATAAGCTTTTGGGTATGCCGTTTATTGAACCCGAATTAAGAGAAGACAATGGAGAGCTCGAGGCGGCTCTTAAGAATAAATTACCCGTTTTGATTAATTCTGATGATATTAAAGGCGATTTACATATGCATTCTTTGTATTCCGACGGCCATTACAGTATAAAGGATATGGCCAATGCCGCTTTAAAAAAAGGTTATGATTACGTGGCATTGACTGACCATTCTATAGCGCTTAAGGTTGCCAACGGATTGGATTTGGCAGCCCTTAAGAGGAAAAGGCTTGAAATTGAGAAGTTGAATAAGGGGTTAAAAATAAGAATTCTTTTCGGCACGGAAGTGGAGCTGGATAATGACGGCAATACCGATTATTCGGATAAGGTTTTATCCGAATTCGATATAGTTGTGGGGGCTATTCATTCCGGATTCAGACAGCCGAAGGAAAAGATTACAAAACGCCTGATTAAGGCATGCAGGAATAGGCATATAGATATAATAGCGCATCCAACGGGAAGGCTTTGGGGCGTGCGCGATGCTTACGAAGTAGATTTTGGCGCTTTTTTTAAGGCGGCCGCGGATACAGGGACATTCCTGGAGATAAATTCCTTTCCTACGCGGCTGGATTTAAATGATGTTAACGCCCGGCATGCCAAAGAATCCGGCGTTAAGATTGCGATTTCAACGGATTCACACCATATCGCGCAGCTTGATTTTATCAGGTTTGGTGTCGCGGTCGCACGGCGCGCCTGGATGACAAAACATGATGTTGCAAATACGCTTTCGCTGAAGGAATTAATGAGGGTAAAAAAGAAATGAGCAACACAAATTATTTTAGCAACAAGCATGGATTATCCCGATTTCTTTTACTAGTTACTGGTTGCTGCTTACTAGTTACTGGCCTATCCGCCTGTTCTTCAAAACCGTACTTTACTCAAACCCGCCTGATAATGGGTACGGTAGTAGAGATAACCGCGACTGACAAATCAGCGATTGAAAAAGCATTTTCCGAAATTGAGCGCATTGACGCGTTGATGAGCATTTATAATCCTAATAGCGAGATATCCAGGCTAAATAAACAGCACGAGCTTAAAGTTTCGCCTGATACGCTTTATGTCCTTGAAAAGGCAAAATATTTTTATGAAAAAACCGAAGGCGCTTTCGATATAACCGTTGGCCCTTTGGTTAAATTATGGAATATAAAAGAAAATATGTATAAAGATGCGGATAGGATAAGAGTGCCTGCCAAAGATAAAATAGATAAAATGTTATCGTATATAGGTTCAAATTTTATTGATATAGACGCAGAAAAGAGTATAATAAAATTACAAGGTAATAATCTTGTTTTAGATTTAGGCGGCATTGCTAAAGGATATGCCGTTGATAAGGCGGTTGAAGAGCTAAAACGCTGCGGTGTAACGAGCGCCTTGGTAAATGCCGGAGGGGATTTATATTGTTTAGGAAAGAAAGGCTGGTCATATTGGACCATAGGTCTGCAGGATCCCTATAAGAGAAATGAAATTTCGAGAAAATTCGCGCTAAAGAACCGGGCGGTCGCGACCAGCGGAAACTACGAACAGTTTTTTATATACCAGAACAAGCGTTATAGCCACATTATAGACCCGCGCACGGGCTATCCAGTTGATAATAATATATGCTCTGTCAGCATCTTTGCCGGTGATTGTCTGACTGCCGATGTTTTAGCTACGGCGATATATGTTTTAGGAGAGGAGCAGGGGGGGGAATTGGCAAAGCAATTTAATGACGTGGAAATAAAAATTATGGCCAGGTAATTAAAAATATAATTTATGTACAAGATTGTTCATCGCGAAATTTTAAATCCCAGCGTAAAAAAAATAACCATAGAAGCCCCTGATATCGCCGCAAAGGCAAAACCGGGGCAATTTGTGGTTATTATGATTGATGAGAAAGGCGAGCGTATCCCCCTGACGATTTCAGAGACCGGCAAAGGCACGATCAGTTTGGTGTTTCAGGAAGTGGGTTTTACGACTCGAAAACTTGGAAAATTAAACAGCGGTGACAGTTTATTGGATATTTTAGGCCCTCTGGGCCATGCGGCTGAAATTATTAATTACGGGACAGTGGTCTGTGTCGCCGGAGGCGTGGGGGCTGCGGAAGTATTGCCGGTGGCGAAAGCTCTAAAGGATGCGCAGAACACAGTAATAGGAATTCTCGGCGCGCGTACAAAAAATTTACTTATATTAGAAGATCAGCTGCGTGCCAATTGCCATAAATTATATATTGCTACCGATGACGGAAGTTATGGGCAGAAAGGCTTGGTTACGGATATATTGAAGGGGATCCTGGATTCAAAACCCGGGGAGAGCGAAAGTAAGCGGCCGATAGGCCTTATTTACGCTATCGGGCCGGTACCGATGATGGCGGCTGTTTCCGATCTTAGCCGGCCGTACAATATCAAAACAAAGGTTTGTCTGAATCCGATTATGGTCGATGGCACGGGAATGTGCGGTTCCTGCAGGGTTACGGTTGATAAGAAGATAAAGTTTTGCTGTGTGGACGGCCCTGATTTTGACGGCCATCAGGTTGATTTTAAGGAATTGTCGCAGCGGCTGGCCGCCTTTAAGAGCCAGGAGCAGAAAACCGCGAAATTATAAAACAAGCGTTATGGCGCATATTCGAAAGGCAGGTTATGATAGAAAATATTTTAATCGCGTTTAGCAGCATAAAAATAGTTAATTTAGTGGATTTGGCGATTATTGCCACTTTTATATATATGGCATTGGTTTGGTTTAAGAAGGCCAGGGCGAGGTTTGTGCTGATAGGGTTATTTATTTTGGGTTCAATTTATATATTGGCGCAGTTCTTTAATCTTTATTTAACCACGCGAGTTTTTCAGACATTTTTTGCTATTTTTCTTATCGTAATCGTTATAATATTTCAGGATGAATTCCGGAGTTTTTTTGAACGCGTCGCACTTTGGAGCCTATTACGTAAAAAGCGGCACCTTACTTCATTTAGCCAGAATATAGATATATTCGCCAATGCCCTGGCGGATCTTTCGCGCAGTAAAGTAGGGGCTCTGATAGTCGTAAAGGGCAATGACCCTCTAGACCGGCACATTGAAGGAGGAGTGCCTTTACATGGCACATTAAGCCAGACGATGCTGGAGACAATTTTCACTCCTCATGCGCCAAGCCATGATGGAGCCGTTATCGTAGAAGAAGGTTTTATTACTAAATTCGGGGTGCATCTGCCGCTTTCAATGAATATTCAGAAGGTGGGGCATTTTGGTACCCGCCATGCCGCCGCTCTCGGGATTTCAGAGCGCACTGATGCCATTTGCCTGGTGGTCTCAGAAGAGCAGGGCACCATTTCAATAGCCGAGGGCGATAAGATAAAACCGGTAGATGATATCGGCACTTTACGCCTGCGCCTGGAAGATTTTTATCGCAAGCGTTTTGCTCCGCGCAGAAAAATGTGGAAGGACCTACTTACCGGCCATATTTTAGAAAAAATTGTCGCTATCTTCTTAGCCTGTGTGCTTTGGATTATATTCGGCCAGAGGCAGGAAATCCTGCGCCGTGATTTTGTCGTGCCGATAGAATACCGTAATCTTGCGCCGGAATGGATAATCGGCGAGCCAAAACCTAAAGAAGCAAGTGTTTCTCTTAGCGGCAACGCCAGTGTTTTTGAGCTTGCTAATTCGTCTGATTTTAAAATATCACTGGACATGTCTGATGTCCGTCAGGGCGACAACGAATTTGTTTTAACTGATGAGTTTGTCCGCCGGCCATCGGAACTTTCCGTTGTCAGTATAGATCCCCGCAAGATTGAACTCAACATATATAAATTTATTGAACGGGAAGTCGCCGTTGAAGTTGTGACTGTTGGCCGCATCAGTTACGGCTATGAACTTAAGGATATTAAAGTTGAGCCGGAAAAGGTTAAGCTGCTTTGCCCGAGCACAATGAAACCTGATGAAATAAAAGTTACGACCGAAGAAATAGATTTACGTAAGTTTACCGAAACACAGGTAATAACCCCAAAGATATTTTTACCAAAGGGTTCGCGTTTTGCCAATGATAAATACCCTGACGTAAAAGTTACCGTTGATATTGAAAAAAGATAGCCCGGCCGTGCGCGGTTAATCTGAGAGTTTAGAGAATAAAAATGTGGACTAAGGAAATACTAAAAAAATTGATCAGAGACAAAATGGAAGATTATTTATTCATTGTTGTTTCTAACCGCCAACCGTATATTTATAAGACGCTTAAGGGCCGGGTTGAATGTTTACGAGGCGCAGGCGGTGTTATTACCGCGCTGGATCCAGTGATGCAGGCATGCGGCGGTATATGGATTGCCAACAGCACCGGCGATGCCGATAAAAAAGCATGTGATTCAAGCGGTAAGGTTATGGTACCTCCGGAAGGGCAGAATTATGCGCTGAAATTTGTTTCGCTTACCAAAGAGGAAGAGAACGGTTATTATTACGGCTATTCAAATGAAGCAATATGGCCGTTGTGCCATATGGCGTTTCAAAGGCCGGTATTCCGGCAGGAGGATTGGGAGTATTATGTCCGGGTAAATGAAAAATTTGCTAAGGCGGTTATCGAGGAAATAGGAAATAAAAAAGCGTTTGTCTGGATACAGGATTATCATTTGGCTCTTTTAGCAAAATATTTGAAACAGATGGCTCCCGGGCAATTAATCGTGGCTCATTTTTGGCATATTCCTTGGCCCAACTACGAAACATTCCGCATATGCCCGCAAAGGAGGGAGATCTTAGAAGGATTATTGTCTAATGATCTTTTAGGCTTTCATATTTGTTATCATTGCGATAATTTTTTAGATGCCATTGACCGTGAAATCGAAAGTAAGATAGACCGCGAGCGTTTTGCCGTAGCGCATTCCGAGCATGAAACCATGATCCGCCCTTATCCGATTAGTGTGGA